>Ga0265298_10011138_pt1 | contig 10556 bp, 16 predicted proteins | sample AusTroGonzalo_MG_3_FD_193486 | JGI IMG/M metagenome (GOLD analysis project Ga0265298, IMG submission 193486) | Bovine rumen microbial communities from tropical cattle in Woodstock, Queensland, Australia - Gonzalo_01 | ecosystem: Host-associated > Mammals > Digestive system > Stomach > Rumen ... | reverse complement strand
CCGAAATTAAATTAGCTGTTCGTTTAATACAGGATTCAAACTAATATGATTAAATTTGGTAATTTCATAGTTACAGACAATAGTGGTTGGCTAAGTGAATCTTCTTCACCTGGTCCTACACCGCCTACACCTGTATTACCGGCTGGTACAGTTCGTGTTAGAACTTCTGACGGTAATGCGCCTATAAAGGTTGAACATACTACCTATGAAACAGCTACACTTGTAGAAGGAACAAATGACGTTTATGACGTTTATAAATCTGGATCTTCTTTCCGAAGATTGCTTGAGGGTAGTACTAATGTAATTGAAGTCTTAGATTCAAATGCTACTGGAATAACTAATATGCAATATATGTTCGCAGAATGTAGTTCGTTAACATCTGTATCTTTATCCAATACTTCATCTGTTACTGATATGAGCCAAATGTTCCGTGACTGTTCTTCATTAACATCTGTATCTTTATTTGATACATCATCTGTTAATGATATGAGCCAAATGTTCTATAGCTGTTATTACTTAACAGCTGTACCTTTATTTAATACGGCTAATGTTACCAATATGAGTGGAATGTTTGACGATTGTTCTTGGTTGGCTACTGTACCATTATTTAATACTTCTAATGTTACTAATATGAATGCAATGTTTAGATCATGTGCATATGGTTTGACTAATGTTCCGTTATTTGATACATCGTCTGTTACTGATATGGCTAATATGTTCTATAGCTGTTTATATTTAACAAATATACCATTGTTTAATACTTCTTCTTGTACAAATATGTCAGGTATGTTTATGAATTGCTATGCTGTAGAATCTGGTGCTTTAGCTTTATATAATCAAGCCAGTACTCAGACAACACCACCAAGCTCTCATTATTGGACATTTAGACATTGTGGTGAAAGTACTCAAACTGGTTCAGCAGAACTTGCACAGATTCCAGATTCTTGGGGTGGTACAGGATCTTAATAAGGAGTTTATATGATTTCTTACAATAACAAAGTATTGAAGATTAATGATTTATGGCTAACTGCTGTTGATTATAATCCGTTAAATTTACCTAAGAATACATTTAGAGTTAGAACAAATGATGGTAATCCGCCAATAAAGATAACAGCTACCAGTCCGACAGAATTCCATACTACTTATGAAACGGCTACATTGGTAGAAGGTACTACTGATGTTTACGACATATATAAATCTGGAACTGATTGGAAATGGTTAATTGGAGGAAGCTCTAATGTAGTAGAGATTATTGGAGGTAATACCGCAGGAATTACCAATATGGACGGTTTGGCCAGAAATACTGCAGTTTCAGGAACGGCTCTGTTCGATACTTCTAGAGTTACCAATATGGCTGCAATGTTTGAAAGTACGAATATCAAGACAATTCCGATATTCCCTACTTATAATTGTGAGGACATGAACCATATGTTCTGGGATTGTAGTTCTCTTGAAGAAATACCGAATATAGATACTTCAAAGGTTAAAGATTTCTGGAGAACTTTCGGACTGTGTTACTCACTTGAACACGGTCCGGAAATCGATACTTCTAGCGCTTTATGTACTGTCCGTATGTTCCAGTCATGTACTGGCCTTATTGACGTCCCTGTATATGATGTAGCCAGTGTTACTAGTATTACTGAAATGTACAGCGGATGCACTTCTCTTACAAAGCTTCCTGATATCCATAATGATATAATTAAAGATGTAAGCTACAATACAAGGCTTGCTCCAGGTGAAGGTAGCTATGGTACAGATTATCTTCTTGCAAACAGGGCCTGCGTAGAAGTAGGCGATATAGACTTACCAAATGTTACCGCATGCAGAATAAGCGTACCTGCTGTAACTTCTGTAGGCTTTATCAATCTTCCTAAACTAAAGGAAAGCGGCTATACATATCTAGGCAATATGTTGGAGTTCAGACCTAACCTAATAAGTATAGAAGGTATGAACGTATCTGAATGCTATCACCTAGATTATATGTTCCAAAGCTGTTCAGGACTTGTTGAAGTTCCTCCTATAACTGCTAGATATTACGAATGGACTACAGTCCGCGTTATGTTTGATGGATGTGTCAACGTAACTGGCGGCGCATTGGACTTGTATAATGTCATGAGCCAATATGTTACTGGAGACAGAACTTATCATGAAGGCGCTTTCCATAACTGCGGTAAAGATACAATTACCGGCGCCGCAGAGCTCGCTCAGATACCTATCGACTGGAAAGAATATTCAAATAGGATATCTTATGCGACAGTAAGCAACGGCACATTGACAGGACCTAGCTATGCATTTGAAGGCGATACAGTATCTGTAACTGTAAATCCGGCTTCCGGTTATACTCTTGGAAACATTACTGTCAACGGTAATTCTATAGCAGGTACTACGTTTACCATGCCGGCCGTTAGCGCATTGGTTTCCGGTAGCTTTGTTCAGAAACCGCCGTTATCGGCTAATACAGTAAGAGTAAGAACTTCTGACGGTAATGCGCCAAACAAGGGTTCATTTGCTAGCTATGAAACTGCTACACTTGTAGAAGGAACAAATGACGTTTATGACGTTTATAAATCTGGAACTTCTTTCATGGATTTGCTCTTTATGAGTACTAATGTGGTTGAAGTATTAGATGCAAATACTAATGGAATTACTGGTATGGCTTATATGTTTAGTGGCTGTACTTCATTAATATCTGTACCATTATTTGATACATCATCTGTTACTTATATGAGAGATATGTTCCATGGCTGTACTTCACTAACTTCTGTTCCTTTATTCGATACATCGTCTGCTACTGATATGAGAGGTATGCTTTCAGGCTGTACAAGTGTAGAATCTGGTGCTTTAGCTTTATATAATCAAGCTAGTACTCAGACAACCCCGCCAAGTCAACATAATGGATGCTTTACAGACTGTGGTAGCGGTACAACAACTGGCGCAGCAGAACTTGCACAGATTCCTTCAGATTGGAAATAAGGAGAATTTATGAAGAATAATACAATATGCACAAATTTAGAACAAGACTTCACAGCTGCAGAAAGAGCAACAGCTAGAAAGAATATAGGCGCTACACATATTATTCAAGTAGTTACTTCTTCCGGTAGCATGTCTGAAGCTGCATATAGCGAGCTTACTGCCGCGGTAGACGCCAATGAAGACGTTATAATTCAGTCGTCTTCTGGAGGCAGCGTTCTTTACTGGCAGCTGAAGAGCTATAATTCTACCGGCTATGATTTCTATACGTATACCGCGGAAGGTATGAAATTGCTGCATGTAGCTACTAACAGGACAATAACCGTAACAAACGAAAGAATCGGCTATCCTACAGTTACTAGATATGCTGCATCTAATCCTATATGGAGCAAGACAACGCTGCTTAAAGATGACCATATTTCTTCTGGTAATATAATGTTTACGTTCGATTTGGGAACTTCTATCACGCTTTATGGCGGAAAGCATTATTTAATTTCTACTGAAGGCGTTTACGGTAACGTATTCCAGGAGAAGAAAGTAGCCGTCAATAGCAACGTATGCTATCAAATGGTAGTAACATTGGAACAAACTGATACCAGTAATGACAGTATAATGCTCGGCAAGGCAGAAATAGCCAACCTTTACAATACTACCTACGGTCCTGTTACCCCGGTAGATGGCCTATATTCTGGCTCTTTCTCGTCAAATACTACATTGGTCAGTCCGGCTGCAGATACTACCTATACCAAGGTGTTGATGAGAAATTCCGGAAATATCGAATTCGGCTTTAGTTCAAGCAGCCCCGCATTGATGGGTATAGACTACAGGATGTACGCTATAAACGTAATGGAGGTAGATGTATAATGGAAGATATGATAACTAGCGCATTTCAATCTGGCAATGTAACAGCCATTATCGCGGCTGTTGTCGTTTACGTAATTATCTATTTGCAGCGTAACAGTACGGCTTCTAGGCGCGACGAAGACAGCCAAGGTATACATGACGATATCCTTAAATTGAGATTCGAAGTCGACAATTTGAAACATAGCGACGTTCATAAGGAAGAAATCCTGGAAGATTTAAGGAATCAGCTGAATATTCTCAATACTAATTTGGCTAAGCTTTCTGTTACGATAGAAGGAATGGAGAAGAGAAATGAAGACAAGAGATAAATTGGATATTTCGTTGTTCGTAGTGCAGCTAATTGTTGCATTGAAGACGTTATTCTCTAAGGAGAAGAAGGATGATAACTGATATACTGATTGGACTGACTACTGTTCTATTTATTACTCTCGTGCTACTGCTCGGATGGTTATGGTTCGATAAGGATGACTGGAATGGTAAATAGTTGCGATGATTGTAATGAGAATTGTAAATATCTTACAGATTGCTTAGAATCGCGTTACAACCAGATGTTAAGACGTTGTAATGTAGATATACTAGACAAGACAGAAACGAGCCCAGAGGTGCCTCAGAATGCGAATAACAATAGATCAGAGGAGGAATTATACGGTGAAGGAATTGGATTTCAACGACTTCGCCGTATATGAAATAACCGGATATTTGACATCAAATATAACTACTTGGAATAACGCTAAATATGCAGAATTAAAGGACAGGGTGAAACATGGAACCGTATAATCCAAATAAACCATGGTTAAGTGTAAACTTACCATCAAGAGAAGAATTAATAGCGATGGCTATGGGATTAATTCCTGGTGGCCGTGCATTGAAATATTATCACGATAATCCAGAAGGGTCAGCTACAGAATTCGCCGATTTATTAGCTGAAGATATAGTACCGGAATATCGTAACTTAATTAAACCGGCTCTCACTGGTGAAGATATTGACTGGGAAGACGCAGCTAAGGAAGCTGCAATCTTCGGTATTCCAATGCCTTATACTAAATTCCCTAAGGGACATTCTAAGGCTGGTGAAGCTATTCCGAATAACCTGAAGGAAGGTTATGGAAATAGAAATTGGAATGCAGTAAAGTATGGATGGAAACATGATATATCGCCAAGAAAGTTATATACAGAAGAAGCATTACCAAATAGGTCTGTTCCTAGAGAAGGTTTATCTACTAACAGCAGAATAGATAGAACACAAACTGTTGTTCCAATGGAAGAGGTGGTTGGACCTTATCAATCTACAAATACAGGTTCAAATATTCAGAATACAGGTAGACAAATACGTGGAACAAACAGGGTTCCTTCAGGTAATAGAAGAGGCACTAATTATACTGGAGAACTTGGTTGGCAGGGAGATATGTACCCGCCTGGACGTAGACTACGTAATGACGAAATGTACGGACCATATCAGTGGGAAGACAAATATTCACGTAAACTTGATGATGCTATTGATGCAAATGAGTATAAATGGGAATATTTAATCAATAAGACTAGACCTGGCGTTAGAGCAACAGTTGTTCCTAAACAGGATATTGTCGATATTGCATTGAATCAAGGAAGACCAGATATTGCACAAAGAGTTATAAATGATGATAAACCTAGAGTTCCTAATAATAAAGATAATAGATTTGCATCATATGCGACTATTCAAACTCGTTCTAAATTTGATAATGCCAAATGGAAAGACGTAGGAAACAGAGCGGTTGAGAAAGAATTGAGAGAAACTTTCGCGGCGCTACCTAATGATCCAGATATTCGTTACAGATTTGCAGAACATTATGGTGTGCCTGACTTATATCAGTCATGGATAAATGATCCATTACTATGGGATAAATTGAAAGCTGAAACTGAAATTAGAAGATATCAGAGAGAAGCAGCCAATAGAACTCAGGATAGATATTATCAAAGAGATATAGAAAGATAAATAAATAACCCTGGCTCATCACCAGGGTTTCTTGTTACTTAGATTTCTCAATCTGACGGATGAATTCCTTCACATAATCGTCAGGATCGGGTATGTTCTTCAGATGTTCGAGTATTTGTTCTTTATTCATATTGTTCCTCTTTATTAAGAATTATCTTTAATGTATTTCAATAATTGTAATTTGCCATCTTTATCGTCATTAAAGAATATAGTTTCTTCTGAATTTCTATCCTTTAATGTTATAAGTTTATCACCTTTAGAATCAAGACTATGGCCAATTTCAAATCTTTCTACAACAGATAAATAGTAATCCATTAATTTACGTTCTGCGTCTGTCATTAGGCTTTATCCCATAAATAATTGAAATCGTTCTCTAATGTTACTTTAACGAATGCAGGCATATTTACGCCACCATAGCATTCATGCCAAGTTTCTTCTTTAGACTTACCAGCAGCCTTGTTTCTCTTAATAATAGATTCAGTAGATTCAATCATAATTTATTCCTTTATATTTGTTATGTGTTTAATTCTCTTTAGTCAAGAACAGTGTAAATAATTTCTTCAAGATTAGGAGTACCAGCAAATTCTTTACGAATCTTGGATGCAAGGAAATCGAACGAAGAATTTAAGTCAAACTGATTACAGAATTCATTAACCTTGTAATAGATTTCGTTCTTTGGCGAACGAGGACCTACCTTCATCTCAAGAATTTCTAGGATTTCTTTACATGCTGCTTCCTTATCATTATTATCCCATTCAGCCTTGAAATAGAATGTATCGCCTACTTCCTTTGTTGAAATAATACAACCATTAATCTTCTTATTACTAACTTTAACACCTGTAATAGCTTCGAGTTTCTTCCTGGCTTCAGCGAGTTTATCCTTAGAATTATTCATTATTTATTCCTCATTGGTTAATTGTTAATCGTTATGTGTATAATATAGATATTTATATGACGGTTGTAAATACCTAACGATGTAAATATTTCTATTCAGTCATCCTACATGTATTTCAGATAACAAGAAATCCTCTGAAGCGGCGGCGACAGAGGATTCTTTGATTAACTATGTGTATGAGGAATTAAGTTATGACTGTAGAAGATAAACTCTCGACGTACTAAGCAGCGATACACGATGAAATAGTTGAAATGTGTCATGATTTATTGCAGTCAAGTGGTATATACTGCATTAATGCTACCGTTCTGTCAAATTCTTGACTGTTTCACGCTGGTATAAATATATAGAAAGGATTAATGTGATATGAAACAATACGTGAAACAGTCTTAAACTCTTTGAATGATTATAATATAGTAAATTATTTACGTCTTGTAAACTCCATTTATTTATTCTGGAATTTCGTAACTTTCAGCTATTTCTTTACCATATTTACGACCGTCTGTTAGCTTACATACTTCTTCCTTGGACTTCGAAATTAGTTCAGTAGCCCACTTTCTCTTCTTGTCGTCTATCGGTTTACCGTCCTTTGTAACCCCGCCGTCTAGCCAGGCTTCCAGATTACGTATCTGGTTGGACAACGCTGACACTTTCTTGTTTATCCATTTATTCTTCACTTCGGCCATAAATTCGTCTATTTCCTTCATGAACTCGTCGTAGTCTGCATTTGGGTCGTTGTAGCCCATCGCGTTCTTAGGGTATAAGAAGTCTGCTACGTCGTTTATCAAATTGGTGTAATCATTTGCTATTGTATGTTTCATTGTATGTTTCCTTTAATTTGTAAGTTCTGAATTTCCTTTAGAAACGCCCCATTAACTACGGTAAAGTTCCAGTTTGGAGCGAATGTGTTATTTAATGTAACTAACTAATACTACTACATGCATGCTACTACAGAGACTTTAAAGAAGTGTTAATCTGAAGTAACATGGCGAATTCCGGTTATTCCTTACGCACGTAAAGATCATAATACTCCTTGGCAGACGTTTCTATAAGGCTACGGCAAAGTGAAGGCAATTCCGTACATTCTCCCTTTACATAGAAGCAGTCGTATACTTCGATTACGTCGTAGCCAAGTGTAAGCAACTTGTACAGCACATCCATATATATGAAACTCTCATGTACGAATATCTCAGAACCGTAACCTTTACCTATGGCTTCGTGCATGGATTCACGTACATCGGCTATCATTTCAAGGATCTTCGTGTCTTCGTATTCTTCCGGAATCGCCAGTTTGCCTTCCTTTACGGCGTTATGTACTGCGTTAAGGCATTTACGGTCGTTGCTGTTGAAATATACCAGCTGGCAGAACATCTTGAAATTGTCACGTGCGAATACGTTGCTGAACTTTCCTCCGTATATTACGCCGTAGAAGTCAATGTCCTCTTCTGGCCATTTACCGCCGTTGTTAAGCATCCACGTAACCCTGTAGATTGAAGACTTGACGTCGTAACGTTTATAAATTCCGAATTTCTCTTCTAGTATTTCCTCACGGCAGAGATCGCAGCATTCAGGTTTACGTCTGGACTCCTTTACTACGCTGCAGAACGGAGAAGACGCCCTTAATCTGAACGTGACATACTGCATGCCGTGCCTCTCTACGGAAGGCCTTACACGTAGCTTGAATACGCTGTCTTCACCGTAGAAAGCGTTGATTACTTCCGAAAGTTCTTGATAACGTACAATCTGAGGATAACGTTGCAATAACGCTGCAATTAATACGTCGTCAGGCATGTCACAAAGTCTCATGTCCCTTCGTTCAGAATCGATAGATATTTCCAGAAGTTTCGAAGGATCTTTGATTGTATACGTTTCTTTACTTTCCTTTCTTTCCTTTATAGTATCTGTAGTAGCATGCATGTAGTTAGTAGTAGTATTAGTTACATTAAATAACACATTCGTTTCAACTGATGTCTTGAGTACAAGATCTACTACTTCCCTGTTGACAGCGAATCTCCTGGACCTGTGCTCTTTACCGTGGTAATTGTACGTCATGTCCACTAATGCCAACATGCCTATCTTCATGGCTAAGTTTATCATCCTCTGTGCTTTCATAGGATAATCGTACAGAGAAATCATCAACTGACTGTGCAGACCTAGTTCAATCGTCCGTATTTGAGTTCTGGGACAATATCTCAGGTTGAACGCAAGTTTATATAGCATCGGAAGAATAACCTTCCATTTGCGTCCTAAACGCGAAATAAGCTCGTCCTCAGTCTTAGGATAATTTCCGAATATTTCTATAGGTAATTCTCTCATATATTATTTATTAAGCAAAGATAGGAAATCTTGTAAAGTTTGTAAACCCAGACATTACCAGAATAATCGTAAATTGTTGTTTACAGTTTAGCGGAAATTACTATATTTAGTATTATATATAAGATATGAAGAAGTTCGTAACAATTGATATAGAGGGTGATGGCTGCAGTAGAGACATTAACCAGAAGCTGTTTCCAGAAGGCGGCCATTACGATCCGGAAACAAGAATATGGTGTGTTACATTCGCACACGGCAAAGAAACATATACATATGTGTGCAAGCTGCCTAACAGGCCTAGAGAACTGCCGAACGGCATGAAGACTAAAGCCTATCACGAAGATACAACGAAGGTACCTGGCAACATAGACAGCCACCCAGTAAAGGAATTCAAGGTATACAGCAGTTTCATATACGCCATTTACTGCAGGATAAAGAAGCTGAATGAGCTAGGTTTCAAGGTATGTTTCAAAGGCTATGGCGAATACGATTACGACAAGGATATGCTAGAAATAATATTCAATAAGTTCAATCTTGATACGTCGGTTCTGGAATGCATGTTAAACGTCCATAAATCAACCGTGGGACGATGGAAAGAGACGACTAGGCAAGTAACTACCGGCAACAGAATACCGAACCAGGAATACATTATAAGAGGAATAAGACACAACATAGAAGATTCAATGCAATTATATAATATCACGAGGGAATATGTACAGCGAACAGCAAATTGAAGATATCAAGCGAAGAGTCAGAGAACAAGATACTAAGGTATTTGATATCTGGCTAAATCAATACAATAACAAAGAAGATAAAGAGGAATATTATGACCCAAGATACGATCAAGAATGATAAGATATTATTGAACACACGTTCGATCAAGAATGATATTGAAGAAATTAAACGGACACTGAAAGCCATGAAGGCCGACATCGAGATAATCAAACGTTACAACGGAGGAGTATACGATTACGACATAGCCGAAGAACCGCCATATATTCCAACACAAGGCTGCAGGTTGGAAGATCAATTGGCTGCAATTAAGAGATATGACGAATATTGTCAAAGACATCCAGAATTTGTTGGCGGTATAGTTAAAGGAGAATAATAATGTGTGAATTCTGTGATAATAGAGATAAACGATTTGAGGATGAGAAATTCGGTGAATATGATTCAAGGATATTTACCAAAGATAATATACTTCGTCTATATAATCAAGGTGGATGGGATTTCGTTGAATTAAACTGTAAATTCTGTCCAATATGCGGAAAGAAATTAAATAAACAAGGGGAATAATAATGATTGTGGTATCAATGACTACATGGAGTAAGAGAATTGGCAGCTGCAAGCCGACTTTAGATTCAATTATTAACCAGACTAGGAAATCAGATTTAATTGAAGTTAATCTTGATAGGGATAACTTCCCAAATGAACGTAAAGATATACCAGAATGGCTAGTTCAAATGGAGAATGATAATGATAATTTACATATCTATTTCCAGGAACATGACATGCATGTTTGGGAGAAATTTGTACCAACGTTCA
>Ga0265298_10011135_pt1 | contig 10560 bp, 3 predicted proteins | sample AusTroGonzalo_MG_3_FD_193486 | JGI IMG/M metagenome (GOLD analysis project Ga0265298, IMG submission 193486) | Bovine rumen microbial communities from tropical cattle in Woodstock, Queensland, Australia - Gonzalo_01 | ecosystem: Host-associated > Mammals > Digestive system > Stomach > Rumen ... | reverse complement strand
TACGTTCCCCTGGTTGTCGAGGATGAGGGAGTGCACTTTCCAGTGCGAGATGTCCTGCGATACGTTCGGGAGCCAGGGTTCGCGGAGCTGGTCCGCGGCCATGTCATAAATCTTCACGCCGTTGGCTTCGGTGCCGACCATGAAGGTTTTTTCGCCAACCCTCTGGGCGTTGCTGTTGGGGATGAGCGCGAAGACCTGGCACTGGCGGGCGGCCTTGTCGGCGGAGGCGCGGAGCTTGCCGGTGGCCGCTTCATAGACGTAGATTCCCTTCATCGTGCCGATGATGACGTTGCCCGTCTCGGGATCCTCGCAGAAGGTGCGGATGTTGGTATTGGGGTCGATGCTGACGTCCTGCCTGCGCATGGTGAGGCTGTTCACCACCGACAGGCCTCCGGTCTCGCCGGCAAGCCATACCCAGCCGCGGGAATCCTGGAAGATGGTATATACGAAGGGCGAGGGAAGGCTCTGGTTGAGAATGTCCCTGCGGGTGTTCTTCAGGCTATGGCTGTCGGTGTCGAGGATGTAGATGCCGTGCTGCGAGGTGGCTGCCCAGATTTCGGAGGTGCCGGTGCCCACCTGTATCTCCGCTATGGAGGATATATGCTGCGTCGAGCCGGGGGAGTTGGGGTCGCCGAGGTCCTGGCGGTGGAAGGAGCGGTAGTCGGGGTCGAAGGTCTGCAGGCCCATCGAGGTTCCTACCCACATTACCCCGCGGCTGTCCTCGAATACGTTGAGCACGAGGTCGCTGGCGAGGGCGTCTTCCTTGCCGCGGACGAAACGGAAGGTCTGGAAGTCGAAACCGTCGAAACGGGCGAGCCCGTTCTCGGTAGAGATCCATATGAATCCGCGGCCGTCCTGATAGATGTGGTTTACTTGGCTATTAGGCAGCCCGTAGTCGGCTGTGTAAAGCCGGGCCATCTGTGCGGTAGCGAGCACAGGTGCCAGAAGGCATAGGGCTGTGATTAGAATTTTAAAGGAATGTTTCAAAACTATCCGATTTTTAGTGTCTTAGATACAAAAGTACAAAAAATCCCCCAAAAATGAAATAATGAAACATCCTTATAATTTTGATAAATAGAAAGGGGGAAAGCCATCGCGGCTTCCCCCCTTTCCGGGAATTGTTTTAGTTAACTATTCTTCGTCCTCTTCGAGTTCGGGGGTAACCATAGGAACCACTCGGAAGTTGTTCCAGTACACCACGAAGTCTGTCATTTCGCGTGCAGGTTTTCCGTCGCACTCATCGTTGTAGAAGGCGAGCATGCCCTGGCAGGCATATTCACCGTTCACGCCGGAGATGGTGTTCTTGAGAATGAAGCCGTAAGGCTGACCGGCGAACTTGGGGAAGTCGTTCAGAGGAATGGTCGCGGTCTCCCACTCGGTCATACCGTTCTTGAAGTGGTCGGGATCGGTAGTCCAAGGGTGGAAGTTGGCCATCCAGTCGATACCGGCATCAACGAAGGTTACTGCGAGGCGTCCGCTGTCCCACTTCGAAGGAATGAAGTATTCGAACTGGAAGCAGAGGTTGTCGGTCGAAGTAGCGGTGTTGAAGAGCTCGACGCCGGATGCCATGTTCAGCGCGAATCCTAGGGCGCGTCCGGAGCATGCATCGGAGTTGAAGCAGGCACGGGAGATGCAAGCGCCACCGTCGGCAGAATGTTTGCCGTTATCCAGCGCGAGAACAGGGATCTTGGTTCCGGGAACAGGCATGGCACGGAAGAGGGAAGGGTTCTTGGGGCCGTCGCCGGCTACGGGGAACGGATCGGTGTCGTTCGCGAAGATATCCGGATAGGTTGCGTTGTCGGGAAGGTCGCCGGTGATGCCGGAGCCCCATGCATAATAAGAATCGTGCGTGGAGTTCGGGTTGTACTTCTGGCCGTATCCATCTGCATCCTCAGAGTAGAACTTGGAGAGGAAGATGTTCTTCACACGGTAGAAGAAGTTGGGCGATGCAGCCTTTCCGTTGTCGGTCTCGGCAATGATGTATCCACCTTCGTAATCGGCGGGGAATGCCGGGGTCTGGAACTGGAACTGCGTTCCCTTTGCGTTCTCGTTACGTATTCCTTCGGTCTCGGCAACTGCTTCGTCGAGGTCGTTGTAGAAGACTACCTTGTTCACGCCCTTGAGGCTGGTGCCCTTGACGGTAACCCACGATCCCTGGTTGGGGATGCAGTGGCTGATGCTGTTGATGGCAGGGGCGGAACCCATGATATGGAATGTGAATGTGTAGTCGTCGTTTCCGTTCGAGCTGATGACGATCTTGTCGCGGAGCGCTTCGGCGCAGTCTTCGCCCGTAGGAGTGTCCGAGTTGTCGGAGTTACGGGAAGGGATGCGGAAGATGACGGAGTTCTTGGACAGCAGGTTGGGGTTGATGTATGCGGGGGATCCGTTGCAGGTTATCTTCTTGATACCCAGGAAGTTCTTACCTTCCAGGCGGATCATGGTGCCCAGGCGGGCGCCGACGCTGGGATCAAGCTCCTTGACGGAATTGGTGTTGTGCATATAAACCTTGTCCACGCTGATGGGGCCGTAGTTCGTGTTGTCGACACCGTTGTCGTCTTTTACGCAGGAGACGAGAGTGGCCGAAACCAGAACAAGGATGATTGTCAGTAATTTTTTCATATCGGCCTAATGTTTAATCGTTGAAGTTATAAGGAACCGGAGCTTCCCTGAGGAGAGGATCCTGGATGAGTTCGGATTCAGGATAAGGGAGGCGCAGACGGCTGGCGGAAGGAACTTCCTCGTCGTTGCTGCCGACCTTGCTGATGGTTCCGTCGTCGTTGGTGTCCCACTTGAAGGTGTTGGTCGGATACTGATAGGAGAATCCGGCGTTGCGGTTCTGCTGGCTCATGAAGTTGAGCACCCAGGCCTCCTCGTAGTAAGCACGGCGTACGAAGTCGGGCCATGCCACGCCTTCGAGTGCGAGTTCGCAGCGGCGCTCGTCCCAGAGGCTTGCGACTGTGATCTCCGTAACGGGAGCGAGACCTGCACGTGCGCGTATCCTGTTGAATACCGTGATTGCAAGAGGATCGGTGGTGCTGGTTCCGGTGGCGATGCAAGCTTCGCAGTAGTGAAGCATGACATCTGCGAGACGGAGAAGAGGATTGTCGAAGCAGGAGTTCTGGTTGGTAGCGAGGTTGTCGGTATCGGCGGAGCAACCGACCACACCCTTCTTGATCCAGGAGCGGATTTCGGTGTACTCATCCTTCGATACGAGCTGGAAGTCGCCGTTGCTGTCGTAGGAACCGGTGCCGGTGCCCACCAGGTAACCACCTTCGTCGGTGCGGATGTAGTCGTAGTAGCATCCTTCGGTGAAGTAGGTAGCCTTGAGGCGGATGAGGTCGCCGCGGTCGGAGAAGAGCTTCACGAGCTCGCCGGAACCGTAGGTGGCGTTACCCCATGCGGAACGTCCGCCGACCACGGTGCTGGACAGTGCCAGGTAGGAGTCGGTGAAGTTCGTGGTGCCGTAATCGGAGTTGGGAACCCACTGCAGGGCGAAGAGGACCTCCTTGTTATTGTTGAACTGGACCTTGAAGAGGTCTTCGTAGTTCTCGAGAAGGTCGCGGTCGGAATCCTCGATGACGCTGCGGGCTGCTTCCTTGGCTGCTGCATAGTACTGGTCGGCGGTCTTGTCGAGAGAGCCGGTGGTACTCTTTCCGCCACGCACGAATGCTGCTGCGGTGTTGTAGAAGCGGGAAAGCATACCCTGGGCGGACCACTTGGTTACGCGGCCGATGTTGTATCCCGTCTCGGGAAGGTTCTGGGCTGCGAATTCCATATCCTTGATTGCGAAGGCGAGGACGTCTTCCACGGGATTGGTGTGGGCCAGAGGGTTGGTGATGAACTTCTGGGGATCCTCGATGATGGGAACATCTCCCCAGCTCATCGCGAGATACCAGTAGGCGAGGCCGCGCATGAAGCGGCATTCTGCCTTGCATTCATTTACCACGTCGGGATCGACTCCGTTGTCGATACCTCTGTAGAGGTTGTTGAGCACGTGGTCGGATTGGTTCACGATCACGAACAGGCTCTGCCATGCAGAGAACAGGTTCGCGGTGGACATGGTCTCCGTGAGGTTGACGTACGGATAGATGTAGTCCGACCAGGGAGCGAACACGTTGTTGGCACGTCCGTCCATGAAGCCGAAGCTGAAGTTGTTGTTGAAGTCGAACCACACGGCCGTGTAGAGAGGTGCGGTTGCGGCACGGCACTCTTCTGCATTACGGAAGGACTGATCCAAGGTCTTGGTGTCCTCGGAGGATGTATCGAGGAAGTTGCAGGCGCTGACGCAGGCGATCGCTGCGCTCAGGCAAACTATGCTGAATATCTTTTTCATACTCATATTCATTTTAGAAGCCGATGTTCAGTCCAAGGGTGAAGATCCTAGGAGAAGGATAACGACCTGTATCGATACCGTTCATGAGGGCATCCTGGCCATTGGTCGAGTACTGTTCCATCGTCATACCGATTTCAGGATCATACCCGGTGTAGCGGGTAAGAGTGAACAGGTTCTGGATGTTGAGAGATATACGTGCAGAACTGATATTGAGCTTCTCGACCACCTTGTAGGGGAGCCTGTAAGCTATGGAGAGGTTCTGAAGTCGGAGGTAAGAGCCATCTTCGATGTAGAGCGAAGACACGCGGTCGTTGTCGTTGACGTCGCCTGCGCTCATACGAGGCATCCATTTGCCGGCGCTCGCAACATATACATTATATATGTCGGTGTCGCTGCCCTTAGGATTGATGAGCTCGAGTTTCGCATAGTCTTTGGCGCGACGGAACTTGTTGTAGCTGGCGTTGGGGTTGTCCATGGTGACGCGCAGCCAGTTCATGACCTTGTTGCCGTAGGAATATGTGAAGTAGAAGTTGAAGTCGAAGTTCTTCCAGGTGATGGTGTTGCCGATACCGCCGGTGAACAGGGGCAGAGGGCTGCCGAGGTTGATGCGGTCTTTCTCGTCGATGACGCCGTCGCCGGAAACATCTTCGAAGAGCCAGTCTCCTACCCAGACACCGGTGTCGCGGTTGACGGTGGTGTTGGCGGGAATGGCGACCTTGAGATTGCCTTCCTTGTCGTAGAGGTCGTTGGCATCGTTGATGCGGCCGATGACGTTGTATCCGTAGAAGTCACCGATGGAGGAACCGACCCTGGTACGGGTGACGACGGTGTTGGTACCGCTTACCTGGTAGGTACGGTCGATGGTGGCAATCTCGGAGTTGAGCTTGGTGACCTTGTTCCTGTTGAGCGAGAACACCAGGCTGGAAGTCCAGCTGAAGTCGCGCTTGTTGATGTTGACGGTATTGATGGTGAAGTCAAATCCCTTGTTCAACAGGGATCCGATGTTGCCATAAGGAGGCTGGGCCGAACCCATGCCGGAGGTTCCTACGAATGCAGGAAGCTGGGAAGGCATGAGCAGGTTGTTGATATACTTATAGTAAGCATCGAATACCAAAGTGACGCGGTCTCTCCAGAGGCCGAGGTCGATACCAACGTTGTAGGAGTCGGTAGCTTCCCATGCCAGATTCTCGTTAGGAATACGTCCGGTAAGGAATCCGGTACCCCAGTTGGTAGGCGATGATACCAGAGTAGCCTGCCAGGCCATGGCCGGGAGGTTGGAGTTACCCACTTTACCATAACCCAGACGAAGCTTGAGGTTGCTGATGGAATCGAAGTTGTCTTTGATGAAAGGCTCTTCGGAAACACGCCATGCGAATGCGGCGGAAGGGAAGATGTCGTAGCGGGTATGCAGCGGCAGGCTGGATGTTCCGTCGTAACGGAGCGTGGCGGTCAGGAGGTAGCGGTCCTTAAATGAATAGAACACGCGCCCGAACCAGGATTCCAGGGTGTTGGGCATGCCGATCTGGCCGTCGTTGGTTGCGCTCTTGACATCTCCGATCCTGATGGAATGCATGTCGTCGGAACCGTTGAGGCGGCGGGCCATGATGTATTCCCACTGGCTCTTGGTCCTCTCATAACCGAGCATCGCGCTGAAGCTGTGGTCGCCGATGGTCTTGTTGTAGGAGAGCAGTCCCCTCAAGGACCAGTACTCGCTGAAGCTCTTGGACTGGCGGTTCGAGTTCTCGCTGTTGTAGATGGCACCGAACTTATACGTAGGGACGAAGCTGTAGTCGTTGGTGATGTTGATGTCGCTGGAGTATTCCGTACGGAGGGTGAGGCCTTCGAGGAGGGTTGCTTCGGCATAGATGTTCGAACGTATGCCGGCCTTCTTGTTGTGGTTCTCGAGGAGCTTCGCAAGACCGAGAGGGTTGCTCTGTGCGAAGTTGGCATCATCGGGGCCATCGTATCCGCCGTCGATGGAACGTGCGGAAACTGCAGGGGACTGCTTGAGGGCTACCTGGATAAGGCCTTCCTCGTTACTTGCAAGTGCGTTGATGTTCTGGTTGGAACGGCTGGCGGTGAGGCTTGCGCCGAACTTGAGCCACTTGCGTGCCTGGATGTCGGTGTTGGCACGGAGAGTGAAACGGTCGAAGCCGGAACCGTAGGCGATACCGTCCTGGTCGAGGTAACCGGCGGAAACTGCATAGGTTGCAGAGTCGTTACCACCGCTGACGGTGAGGTTGTACTGCTGCATGGCCGCAGGTTTGAACAACTCCCTCTGCCAGTCGGTTCCTGCGGGCAGTGCCTCAGGAATAACATATTCGTCGCGCAGGGGCGCGCCGCGGAGTTCCGCGAAAGTGTTGTAATGCTCGGCATACATGGGAAGGTCCATGAGGTCGAGATATTTGGCCATGGTCTGAACACCGACCTGGGCATCGAGGTTTACGACAGCCTTGCCGGCCTTGCCACGCTTGGTGGTGATGATGATGACACCGTTGGCGCCGCGGGAACCGTAGATAGCAGTTGCGGAGGCATCCTTCAGGATATCCATTGTTTCGATATCGTTGGGGTTGATGGAGGCCAATGCATTCTCGGTGTTGCTTCCCGTGCTAGCTTCGATGACGACACCGTCGATCACGATGACAGGTTCGCTGGATTGGAAAATGGAGCTGACACCACGGACGCGGATGGACGAACCACCACCCGGAATACCGGAGTTCTGGACCATCTGCACGCCAGCTGCGCGACCCTGAAGGACTTGGTCGGCAGACGTGGCAATAGTTTTGGTGATAGCATCCGCTCCTACGGAAGCGACGGATCCGGTAAGGTCGCGCTTCTTGATGGTAGCGTAACCGATGGCTACTGCTTCTTCAAGGAAAGAGCTGTCATCGGACATCGTAACATTGATAACGCTACTATCGCCAACAACAACCCTTACATCTTTGTATCCGAGGCAGTTGAAATAAAGGGTCTGCCCAACGGAAGCCTGAATGGAATAGGCACCATCGATTCCCGTCGTAGTAGCTGCGGAAGTCCCTTCTACCATTACGACCGCCGATATGACCGGCTCGCCGTTCTGGTCCGAGACAACGCCCTTGACCGTTTTCTGCTGTGCAGATGCCAGTACAGGCACCATCAGCAGGACAGCGGCGCAGAGCCCTCTCCAAAAGCTGGTTGATAAAGTTATTTTCATAAAGAAACTCTGATTTTTTGTTGATTAACAGTTTTACTTTATGTCGGGAAACATAGATTCTTTCTTACGATGCAAAGTTCGGAAGGATTATCCAATAATATTATGCGTGTGGAAACAACTCTTTTCAACATTGATACATACCCCCGAATTTTGATACAAAAAGTGTTAATTTTGACAAAAACGCTAAAAATGTTTCGGTTTTGACACGAATTGTTGCGAAAATCTAAAGCGTGCATCAAAAGTGTAAAACTATGTGACAGAAGCGTAAAGGTTCGCCGTTTTTTATCTATAATTTTGCATCGTGCCTTTATGTCAATGGGAAACGCATAGAGTATCACAACAACTTTTAGAACAAACAACACAAATGAAGAAGTTAACCACACTTATTCTGATGTCAGCCGCCCTGCTCGCCGTCTGGTCCTGCCAGAAGGAGAGCGAGATTGTCGAGCACTTCGACAAACCGACTGACGTTGTGAATCCTAATCCCCCGGCCCCGCCTGTGGATTTCACTAAGACTTCTCTCGGAGAACTCGCTGCGCAGCAGGGCATAAAGCTCGGTGCCGCCTTTACTTATAACGAGTATTTCCAGAACGATCAGGTAGGCGAAATCCTCAAGCATGATTTCAAAGCCGTTACCTTCGGTAATGAGATGAAACACGATGCCATCGTGCAAGCCAACGGAAAGCTTAATTTCACCACGGCCGACAAGATGGTAGCATGGGCTCAAGAATCAGGAACCGAACTTTTCGGTCACGTACTCGGCTGGCATTCCCAGCAGAAAGTGGACTATCTGAACGGTCTTATCAGCAAGGCTGCTGCCGATAATAGCGCTTCCCTCCTCCAGAATAACTGGAACTTCGAGGGTGGCAACATGGATGGCTACACCTCCAACGGCATGGCCGTAACCACTAATTACACGCACGTATTTGCGGGAGAGTATGCCGCCGAGGCCAATGCCGCCGACGCATCTCTTTCGTTCGCAGCTACCCTCGAGGTCGGCAAGCCCTATATCCTTTCCTTCTGGGCCCGTGCCGAAGCTGCCGAGGGCGCCAAGGTCGTAGTTACATCCGGAGACAATCAGAAAGCCGAAACTCCTGTGAGCGCAGAATGGGCGAAGTATTCCGCCACGTTCAACACCAAGTCCGCAGGCGAATTCGCATTCCAGCTCGCTCCTACCCAGGGTGTCTGCATCGATAACATCCGTGTCATCGAGACCGAACCCGAGGAAGAAGGCGACAACTCCGGCGTAGTCTATATCAATCCCTTTGCAATCGACGGTGGTACCGACTTCGAAGCCTGCGTGCCCGGAGCCGATATCTCTCCTTCCGGATTCACGGTACTCAACGGAGCCAGCATGGTTTCCATCACCGACGAGCTCTCCAACAGCGGGAGCATCTCCCTCAAGATGGACAATGCATCCGGAGCCGCTGCCAATGCCTGGGATATCCAGGTCCTCAGCCCTACTTACACCGTAGAGCCCGGCAAGGTCTACCGTATCGGCTGGTATGGACGTGCCAACACCGATGCCGACATCCAGATCGACATCCGTCTCGCCAGCGGCACCCTGTACAAGAATTCCGCCTGGGGTCAGTATGCTCCTATGGCATCCGACTCCTGGACCTACCAGTACCTCGACATAACCCCTGAGGAAGGCGACACGGAGATGTCCGTCGCTTTCTACGGAGGCACCGCAGCCGCCACCTATTATATCGATGACTTCCAGGTCTTCGAAGCCATCAAGGAAGGCGACTATACCAATTATATCGACAAGACCAACCTCCTCGTGGGCGCCGACTTCGAAGATGCCAACGCCTGGGGCGTCTGGAACGGTTCTGATTATGCCGAGTTCATCTCCCGTAACGAGCCCGAGATCGGCGCCAATGCCGACTATGTGCACAGTGCCCTCCGCGCCCTTAAGGTCAACAACATCGGCACCGGTTATACCGGAGGCGATTCCTGGCATATCCAGGTCGCTGCCAACAACAAGGTCGAGGTCGAGGCAGGCAAGGAGTACCGCATCGCGATGTGGGTCAAGTCTCCCGACGGAGCCACCACCATCCAGTATCATCTGACTCCCGACAGCGGAGATACCATGTACCGCCAGATTCCCGGCATTACCGACCAGTGGACCTATATCTACAGCGACGTGGTCATCCCCGACGGTGTCGCCGAAGTCCAGCTGGTGCTCGACTGCGCCTATGACGAGGCCACTTACTACATCGACGACGTACAGCTTATGCCCAAGCCCATCGAGAGCTGGATAGATCCTAACTCCATCCTCTCCAACGGCGACTTCGAAGACCTTACCGACGGATTCCCTACCGGAATCAGCAAGGGTAATGGCGGAGAATACATCTCCCTCAGCACCGAAGAGGCCCACAGCGGCAAGAATTCCATCAAGGTCGATAACACCGAGCCCGTAGGAACCGGCGGCGACGCCTGGAAGATACAGTTCGGTAATCCTTATAATACTCCTACTCCTCTCGAAGGTGGCAAGACCTACCGCTACGGCGTATGGGTCAAGTCTCCCGACTGCGCAGAGGGTTCCCAGCTCCAGCTCTACGCCAAGCATTATTCCGGCGACACTGCGGGCACCGAGGATTATCGTCAGGTAGGCCCTATCACCAACGACTGGACCTTCATCTATACCGATATCGTCGTTCCTGATGGCGAAGACGGAATGTATCTTACCATCCAGGCAGCATACGCCGAGGGTACCTTCTACTTCGACGATTGGCAGTGCTTCCCTATCGAGGCTTCTTCCGCCTCCATCAAGGCACGCAGAGGCTTCGGCAAGTACCAGACCTGGAACCGTCCCGCTCCTTCGAAGGTCGGCCGCAGGGCCGTCAAGTTCGACAGCAACGCCAAGCTCGACGGCGAACTCGCCAACGATGCCATCGGCTTTGCATACAAGAACTTCGTTTATGGCATGGTGCAGCACTTCGACGTGTATGCATGGGATGTCATCAACGAGACCTTCACCGACGATGGTAACTTCCGTAATGCAGGCAATACTGCCGAAAGCGGAAGCGTG
>Ga0265298_10011134_pt1 | contig 10560 bp, 7 predicted proteins | sample AusTroGonzalo_MG_3_FD_193486 | JGI IMG/M metagenome (GOLD analysis project Ga0265298, IMG submission 193486) | Bovine rumen microbial communities from tropical cattle in Woodstock, Queensland, Australia - Gonzalo_01 | ecosystem: Host-associated > Mammals > Digestive system > Stomach > Rumen ... | reverse complement strand
CTCATGTTCCATCGGAATATCGTCAGGTGAAGAAATAGGAATGTCTTCATCTTCGTTTATCTTTGCTACTTCATCAACGATACGATAAAATTCTTCTTTAAGCATGTTAACCTCTAGTGTATTTATTAGTTAGATGGACGGAAGTTATAATTTCGTGCTAATACACGAATCGGCTGTTTATCTAAACCATTCCACAAAGCAAAGTTTGTATAGCTGGTCGATGTTATGGCTTCCTGAACTTCGTAATTATAGTTAGGATAATCGCCTGATGTTATAGTACTTAATGTAGATGCAACTTTGCTAGCTTCATCATATTCACCGTGTCCGCCATGTGACAATGACAATGAATTCCAATCGTGTGGTGCCCACCCAGTACTATAGATAGTCATTTTATCAGTATCATGGTCCCAATTATAACTAATACCAGCAAGATACGGATCTGTGTTAGAGGCGTGTTCATCTTTAGGAGTTCTAACAACAGTCCATACTTTGACGCCACATCCAGTTCTTACATACATATAAGGATCTGGATATCCTAACATCTGGTTAGAAATATACGCTTTGCCATTGCCTGGGTGGTCATTATTGGTGAATGTATAGTAGTCATCATCACGCAGATAATAAGTATCTTTAGCAATACGTTTTGCTTGTGTTTTTAAATCATACATCTTCATATAACCCGATGAATTAGTAGTATATCCACCAAGTCTTCCAATACCTTTTGTCACAACACCTATCCAGTTATACGGACCATAAAAATCCATTCTACCTTGTTCTGAATTATATTCATACTTATTACCGTTTAATGTATAGATGTAATCATCAAGTCCAGCACCGGAGAAAACATACTCAATACCAAATTTTACTTTTGTTGTGGTATTCCACTTAACATAGAACATGTTTTCAGAATCATCATTATTGCTGCCACCAACATCGCTTTTATAACTTTCTACACTTATCATGCCGTTGGTTGTATCAGCAGTATGAAAATTGGTATAACGATTAAGTGAAGTATTATCAGATTTCTTCCTAACCCAGTTGCCAAGGTATTGACGGCACAGAGGATAATCTCTGTAAAATGCGCCATTAGCCCAGCTAGCAGCTTTAAATGTTCCATCAGCACGATCATACCCATAGTACCAATCAAACTGACCACCAGTTTGATTTCTTATAAGTTCATCATCACGCATTACGTTTTCAAACTGAAGTCTAGCACCACTTATAATGCTCCACTGATCCTCACAAAATTTTGTATATGATTCTTTGTCAAACCAAATGCTACTATTTGATGTCGTGTCAGGCGTATGACCGGTTTGCATTGATGTTGCAGGTATTTGATAAACATTCAGACTAATGTAACCACTAGGATAAGGTTTCTTAGGTCCATTATAATCATCCCAATTCACGCCCATGTCATTGTATGTATAGTCATTATAGACAGTAAAACATGGGTCATCTGTGCTTTGTAATTCAGACAAATGAAATGGCATGTTATATCTGTCATGTCCTTCTTGGTCATATGAAGGATACTCAATTGTATCATTACTATGACTGCCGCGCTGAATTATAGCAACAGGTTGTGTTAACCCATTTTTGTCTTTTGTTTTCAATACTGACATTTTAAACTCACTAAATCAAATAAATTGTGTTATCATCCAACGGATTTGGCAGGTCTTCTCTTACCATTAAAATTTTGCCGTTCAATAATATGTCATCGCGTGTTCTGGCATAAAAGTAAAAAGGATTACCGTTTTCATCTTTCATAGTTACTTCAGTTTGTTCGCCTTTATTCCAAGCCATTATGTCCTTAACTGGAATGGAAGTACTTTGGTCGGGTTTATAGGTAGCGTTCAATGCAGCACTAGCATGCTGATATTTCGTATCAGCAGAAGCCACATAAGTATTATATGTTGATGTGTTTACTTTCTGATTTAACGCAGTCTGAATCTGATTTTTACTTGATGTTTCTGACTTTGCATATACATCGGCTACTTTTGCGTAATCACCCATAGCAGAAGTAGGCTGATAATAAGTGAACATCGTATTCACATCAGTTTTAGTGTAAGTAGTACTCTTATCTGCTTTAAGGTCAAGCTGAGTATTCATCTCGCTCTTTGAATAATAAGGCGACAATGAACCAATTTTTGCCCATGAATTTGTTGACTTAGTGTACTGATAGTAATCTTGTTCGCCATTAGTACCTGAAAGCACCTTCACACAGTCATTGTTTGTCAAGCGCTTAATGCTTGCAGAACCAGCTTGGAACTGTGCATAAGTTCCATAAACAGCGATAACGTCTGTTGAGTCTTCAAGAGCGTCAATCTGTTCTTGAAGATTATTTGCGGATGTAGTCAAGTTTTCGATTTGTGTAGTATGACTATTGACAGTTCCTTGTATGTTGCCAGACCAAGTATTGATGTTAGTCTGCCAAGTAGACATACTTGACTTCCAAGGATCTATAATGTTCTTATAAGCCTGCAAGTCTGAACTTGCTTGACTATAAGCATAAGCACTGCAGCTGCGTGCATAAGCAGATAAATCAGTTCTTACATTATTGTCAGCAGTTTTACGTTCTTCTGTTTCAGTCTGCAAAAGATCTGCAAGATGATCTGCAGAAGCAGCCAGCTCTAAACGAATCTGTGCAGCACTAGCAGCAAGATTTAAATCAGTCTGATTTATTCTTCTTTCAAGATAATCGGCGCTTGCTGTAAAGTTAGCACTAAAATCATCAATAGTGTCAGCAAGGAACATGTCAGTGCCTCTTAATGGGTTAAAAGTGTTCTTTTGCATCCAAGTACCGTCAGCAACAGTACTTCTTGACCAACTTGCTACTTTGATTTTTTCTACGCCTTCATGTGCTGGACCAAATTCTGCCATAATCTTTTACCTCTAGATTATTTATCTTCTTCAGCGGTATAAAAGTATTCTTCAGGCGTTGCATAAGTAATTGCATCAGCCGCGTCAAGCATATCTTCATACTTCTGAAGTCTTTCAGGTGTTAAGAATGAGTCAGGCTCAATCGTCTTAAGTACCATCTTTGCTTCACGGAATGAACCCGTCTGAACCAAAGCAATTACAGTCAAGAGCTTCTGAGCAATTTCAAGCGGTGTGATATCTTTGAAGTCTGTGAAGATACATTCTTCACGGAACAACGAAATGAATTCATTGCCAATCATGATGTTATAGTCAACCTCACCAGCTACACCGTCAATAGCAGCAATGCGTGAAGTGTTAGAGTTAAGTTCTGTTTCAAATCTGAACTTGTCTACAGGTTTACCCATAAAGTCAAGAACTTCATGCTCGTCATATTCTTCAAGAATACCCTTTGCATATTGTGTCCAGAACTCTTTGTTGTTATAAGCACATCTGCCGTCAACATAAACAATGCGTGAAATGTACTTCATGTCAATATCCTCCGTGATGTAAAAGTCAGATTCTTTTCTACAGTGATTCTTAATAGATTCTTTAATCTGAAATAAACTTGCTGATACATAAAGCAATTTATTTGATGATTTTTCTATAGCGTAAAATTGCATGTTAAACCTCTCTTCCATTTATTTCAAGATAGTACTTTCTGTCGGTTAAGACAGTCTGTGACTTAATGGTATTTGAAATGTAGTCGCCATTATAATGTGTCTTTGCAAGATCTGATAGTTGACCTACCAATGTAGATGAACCAGCTAACATAACCTCTTGAATAGCATCAGCAAATGTCGTAATGTCAAAATAAGACAGCACTAAATTTTGTCCATTGGCACCAACCAATACCCATTTATCGTTGCTTGCTTGGCTATCATAAAACCATAAACCAGCGGTCCAAATATATCCACCAGTCACTTGTCCTTGGTCGGTTATGTAATATATTGTGTTATCTACATAAGGTACATTTGAGCATGTATAGCCGGCATCACCTGGTCCGAAATCTTTAGTGTATATAGATTTCAACTTAAAAACATATCCTGTGTAATCAGTGTATCCTATTCCTCCTTGTTTAATGGCAACATTTATATAAGGTGTTTGACTTGTAGTAGAACTAATAATAGCCATCATTTTAGAAAGATCCGAAGAATATGACGTTAAATCTAAATCAGCGCCAACATCTAAGTCAGCAATTTTTTCATAAATGTGATTTTGTGATACTATCTGTGAAACGGTTGTTCCATTATATAAGCAATAATCATTTTTATTAAGATCATCTAATATACCTTTAGCTGTAGTTTTTATTCCTTTATATTTACTGTTATCTAATGTATTATTCTTCGTATAAATGTTTTGGTTCTTTAATACAGTTACAGTAGATTCTGTGTAGTCGTTTCCAATATACATAAAACCATCGCCAACATTCAACTTTAATAATTTATCTTTTTCTGTTGCAGGTAGAGTTTGTTGATTTTGTCCAATGATAGAAGCATTATTACATACATTATTTCGTATGTAAGCATCTGAATTGTTAAGACCGCCCTGACCAATTTCGGAAATCATAAAATCATTTTCATTTGCAGCTAACCATACGGCTGCATCGCTAACTTCACCTAAGTAAGAACGAGCTGTGTTGATATTAGCTACACTCTTACTTTGAAGTGTGCCGTGGTTCCAGTTAACATAGTTGCCTGTTTCATTCTGGAAGTAAGCAGGCTTGAAAGTATTATTGCCATTTGTGTAATGAATGTAATACTTAAAGTCTTTCTTAAGAGTGACATTGCTTATTGACTGAATGTATCTGCGTTCACCTGTAAGTTCATACTTAGTGACGTTCATGTCAATGTTATCAGTATTTGACAAGAATACCACAAGTCCAGATTCATGAATGATACCACAGTTGACAGTCGTTGAAGATTCACTATCAGCTGAGAAAATAGCAAGTGATGAAAGTTGAATGTCAGCACTTGGAACGAACTCAATACAAACTGTGAGTTCTCCATCAACAAGTTTTCTATCATTTACAAGTTCCCAAATTAAGTACTGTGCAAGATCTGCAACAGATGAAACTTGAGTTCCTGGCGGTAAGTAATAAACTTTGTCAATGTTCTGAAGATTAACTTCTGTTCCATCTTTTGTGAACTTGATTTCAGTTACATCAAAATTAGGATTTAATCCCGCATTTCCTCTTTCTGGAAAATGACAAGCAATTTTTCCTCTATGTGCCATTTATAACCTCACTATGCTCCTTCAATTCTAAAGAATAATGTACCTTGTCCTTCACAACCTCCGCCTTGAACGATGCTGATTATTTCGTTATCAGACTGTGCTACATACAATCTTTGTGGCTTCATTGTAGAATCATTTGGATTTACTTTGTAACAAACAGCACTTACTGCTGAAGTTCCTTTTCTTATTTCATTGTTAGCAGAGTTGACATACACAGGAACATCTAAGATTCCGAGCGGACTAGATAAAGTACCATTACCGCTGATAGTTGTGTTATCAGTACTTACTGTCTTTAAGAAGTCACCAGAAGCGGTCTTGTATTCTTCAGTGACTGCATAAGCTTCATTCCAGTTATCAAGTTCTGTCTTCTTAATACCGAGCGGCTGTGTATTGCCATTGCCGCTCAATGTGCTATCAGTTGAAACGGTAGTCATACCCGGAGTAAATTCCGCCCAACCATTAGAAGTCATTGCGTAAGTTTTATTCTGACCAAGTCCAGCACTTGTAGCAAAGTCACCAGATGCAGCTTTAAGCACCGCTACATCATTGCTTAATGTGCCCAAGGTATCAGAGAAATTCTTTAAAGTTGAGCCTATTGGGTATTCAGTAGCACCGTATGTTGCTTTCTGTGCATAAGTTGCATTAGTAGAATTTAAAGCGAAGCCAGCACTGAATGATGGAACATTAACATTCTGAGCAATTCCAAGCAGAGAATTATCTCTACCAGTTCCACTTAATGTAGCATCATGAGCAACTTCAGAAAGAACTACGTCAGAAGCTTTCCAACCAGAAGTTGTCATCAAATACCAAGTGTCATTTACAAGTCCAGCAGATGTTACAAAATCACCTGAAGCAGTCTTGAATACTTGTGCTACATTATAAGCATCATTCCATTTTGTAGTGTCAGTAGACTTAAGACCAATGCTTGTAGTTGTGCCATCACCTGAAAGTGATGTATCTACCATAACAGAAGTAATGCCTTCTATAACTGCCTGCCAAGCATCTGCTTGAGGATTCCAAGCATACTTTTTATTGTCAGTGGCATTAAAGTTCTTAAAACCAACTTGATAGTTTTGGTTATTGACAAATTCAGCACTTATACCGGCATATCCATAAATTGGCGGTGCACCAGCCATAGTACCGTCATTACCGTCCCAAACGTCGAAGTTCTTGGTTGAGGTTCCATCAGGACCATAATAGAATGTTACTTTGTGACCAGTTTTACCACCTTCAGAAACATCGGTAAATGTAATGTCCGAAATACCTGGGTCGCCGCTTGGACCTTGTGGACCTTCTGGACCTTGTGGACCAGTTTCACCAGTTCTTCCTGCTGGACCTTTTTCACCTCTAAAATAACCAAGATCTGTCCAAGACTCATCAACATCGTGTTTCCAGAACAAGTGATACTGTGTTTCAGAACCAGCAGTTTGGTCAGCACTGAATTGAACTTCATGAGCTGAAGCACCATCAGTACCGTCTTCACCTTTAGGTCCTCTGATGTTCTTTGTCTGAGGGTTAGTACCGGCCGTATCTGTAAATCTCCAGCTCAAGTCACCCGCATCAGAAACTTCTGGCTTATAGAAATAGTAAGCAGAAGCAGCCTGCCCAGCATTAATGATAGGCGCAAGTGTCTGCAAAAGATTTAATTTTTCTTCCTCAGTTAAAGCGTAAGCTTGAGAAGTAATAATCTTGTTAATTGTTCCCATATTCTATAACCTCTTATGCCATAGGATTTCTAATCATAACGAATGGACGAACGATTTCTTTTGCTTCGCCGCCACGGTTCCAATAGTTCATAGCACTTATGCTAAGATCCATATCCCAATGTGTCCAGTTGTTGTCCATAGTACCCGATGTAGATGGGTCACCATCATTGTAAACCATGTTGTTGCAGTAGTATGAAATGTATGGGTCAGAGTTAGTAGGTGAATCATATCCTTCATCGCCAAGGACGTAGCCTAAGCCATCTGGGTGCTTTGCGAATACTGCAAGGTAGTATGCACGGTCAGATCTCAAAACAGGACCATATTCATTATGGTATTTCTTGCCGCCATACATATAGTCTGCACTTACCACAGGTGTTACGTGATTAAGTTTGAATGTATACTTGTTAGCACCAGCACCAAGTGTGTTACCGTTTACATCAGGAGTATTATTGAAGATAGGACCAGTGTCAGCAATCCAGTTCGTCTGTGAACGGTACTGCTTTCTGTCATTGTCCCAATAGTCAAAGTTATACTCAAGAATACCGATTACAATCGGGAATGAAGCCTGCTGGTTAAGTCCTTGTGTAGTGAAGAACGAAACCTGTGTATCAAATGTGAGCTTGTGCTGCAAAGGCACAGTGAATAAAGAACAACCCATAGTTCCGTATGTTGTGTTCTTAAACATGCTTCCAATCTTCTTTGCATCGGAGATATTCATGTTAGTTGTCAACTTATTGTCAAGCTCTTCCTTCAAGTCAGTTACTGTCTTAACGACTTCCTCGGTAGGATCGTCAAGAACGATGGCGTCAATTTCATCACCAGTGCCGTAAGTCAAACCTTTACCAAGCTTAACCTGAAGTTTCTTTTCAGTTTGGTTGTTAAGCTCTAAGCCCTTGCCAATGTTTACATTGATAGTGTCTTGGTCAATAGTGATACCATCGCCGCCAATATAAGTGGCACCGCCTTGACCATACATATCACCAGTAGAGTAAAGGACACGGTGAACGTTCATGTTCTCGATCTTAAACTCTGCACCAACTGGCAAGTCCTTAATTGTGTTTTCAAGAATATAGTCGTCAGTTGGAGTATTGATGTCATACGAGAAATTGATGTATTCAGTATGTGGGTATGAAGCATCAATCTGATGAAGCGTTTCGTTAGGTCCAGACTTCAATGTTACTGTGAAGTAATTCAATGAAGTATCGTTTGCATCAATGTTAACTGATACAAGTACATCAACGTGATAAAGACCGTGCTTCTTGATAACGATCTTATCATTATCCAAGTCAATATCATTTTCATCAGGATCGCCTGAAATGTGGTCAACCATTGTGTAGCCTGCAAAGGCTGCAGATGAAGCGTATTCTTGTGCTGGGCTTGTATAGAACTTACCGTATGAAATGAGGTTCTGATCCCAATTCATACCAACATGCCACTCGCCAGTGTCTTCATTCTTTTCAGCGCTTACACCGTTCTCACCGACAATTTGTGTATAGTCGCCGCCTTGTGTAGCAGACAAGTCATAAACTTGAACGCCGTTTTCCATATAGGCGCTAATCTCAACAGTTCCGTTTGAAGATTTAACAAGTGTGTTTTTGAAACCGCTTACTGCTGAAGTGAAAGCGTAAGGCTTAAGTAATTCATCCATGTCCTCAAATTCAACATAGTTGCCAGAAGGCTGGTACTTGTCAAATTCAGCAGAAAGCTGGTTTTTACCGCTTGTTTCTGCTCGAGTATAATAATTATCGAGCTGAGACGCAGAGACGAAATCTGCGCTTATACGAATGGTATGTTCATTGACCTCAATACCATCAGTGCCTTCATATTTCTGAACGTCCCATTCTTCTGTCTGGTCAATCCACTGCTTAATGCCAGCGCTGTATTCATTAAACTCTTCCTTGTCTAACTTTGCGCTAACTTCATTCCAATCTCCAGAGTATGTCTGGACGAGATTATAAGCAGTGTTCCAATCTCCACTTGCAGTCTTGAACGGTTCAAGAGCAGCATCAAGAGCGTCTGATGTTACATAATCTTCAAGTTCGGTCTTTGTAGCAAATGTGCGGTTTGCCCAAGCAGATGTTGAGCTAAATTCTGTCCAAACTGTTTTTGTCTTTGCATATTCTGCAAGAGCCGTTTCAACATCAGCACTTGTTACGAACTTTTCATCTGCCCAAGCAGAAGTCTTAGCAAGTTCTGTTTGAACATATTCTTCAGTAGCATAGCCCTCAGGTATTTCCGTCAAGAAGCCCTGTTCATTGACCCAAGTTTGAGTAGCCATGTCAGAAATATCAGTCTTCTTTGCATAAGCACTTAATTCAGTTCTCTTTACATAGTTAGTAAGATCTACTGAAGTATCGCCGATGCATACCCAGCCATTCTTATAAATCCATTCTTTATAGTTATCATCAAGACCAGATGTTGCCAAAACAAGATAAATGATATTTGTTTTTGGATTAGCGACATCAGGATGATTATCAGCACCAGTACCATCAGCAGTTTCAAATCCGCCAAAGTTAGCAAGCAAATCATCAACTTCAGATGCTGTGTAATAATCTGCAAGTGCTGCAGTAATATCTGTCTTCAAAGCAACATCTGCAGAAATAGAAATTACATGATTAGCAATCTTAATTCCGCCAGTACCAACATACGGTGTTACGTCCCAACCTGCAGAAGCAGTTCTTGGAATGTAAGCGCTAAACTGATTTCTTACCTCAGTATCCTTGTTATCAATGGTCTGCTTGTTGTATGTGTAAGACTGCAACTGATTAGCAAGCCAAGCATCTTTAACCGAAATCTTATGTTCGTCTACTTTAACGCTATCGCTTCCAGAATACGGAATCGTATCACCAGCGACGGCACTTACATAATTCTTAACCCACTGTTGGTCAGTAAGCAGCTCATAATTTTGAACGCCGAGCGGTTCTTGCGGAGTACCTTTACCCGACAATGAACGTTCATCATGATTCACCTTTCCAAGTGCTATAATTTGTCCGTTGTGTGCAAGCATGAAAACCTCTTGAAGCAGATATAAATTCTATTTTTAGTATTTATACAAGAAAAGACAACGCTTAATGCGTTGTCCATTCCGAATTTGCTTCAAGGATTTCAACTTTCCGAAGATCTCTTTTCTTCTTTTTCTCTCCAGGAATAGTTCTATTTGTCAAAATGTTCAGAAATTGTTTAATATCTCCTTTTTGTCCCGCTTGCCATGAATATCCGGGTACTTTAGAGCCGTTTATTTCTATCAGACCAGTATACCATTGAACTCGCCAAAAAACCCGTTGGAGGTCATTCGCGAAGAAGGTAATGGAGCCTAAATTTTCCTCCTCCGACATGCCAAAAAAGACTGCCACAGAGCAGTCTATTCTTTCTTCAGCATTAGGGTCTAAATCATTCTTAACAGTTACACACATTCCAAAGTGCTCAGCGAGCTTTTGGAATGCGGCAACGTATTTTGAGATGACCTCAATGTTATGTAAGGCTTTTTCTCTAAGGTCCATGCCTTATTTATAAGACATGTCTTATTTCTCCGATGCTGGACGGTGCTTTTCAATGAGCGGGTTAAAGATTTCGTCAATAAACTCGCCGTTGAAGTACTTGTCTTCAAGCAAGTCATAAATCTGTCCAAGCAACTTCTTGTATTCATCAGGATTTTCCATCAAGAAACGAATACGGCTCCACATCTCATCAGGAGAAGTGACCTTAC
>Ga0265298_10011133_pt1 | contig 10561 bp, 9 predicted proteins | sample AusTroGonzalo_MG_3_FD_193486 | JGI IMG/M metagenome (GOLD analysis project Ga0265298, IMG submission 193486) | Bovine rumen microbial communities from tropical cattle in Woodstock, Queensland, Australia - Gonzalo_01 | ecosystem: Host-associated > Mammals > Digestive system > Stomach > Rumen ... | reverse complement strand
AGGGAAAGTTCAGGGAAGTGACAGAAAGTAACCTAACTTGTAAATCTTAAAGATCCAGAGTCTTGGATGAGAACCTGTCAAGTTCCTGCGTTCCAACCGTCCGAAGAGTTTGTGCCAAAGACGAATGGGGAAGTGGGGCAGTCGGCTTGTGATGTTAAGCAGTCGGGAGTAGCCTCGCAACTCATCCTGAAACTGGTGGAGCGTACGGAGACCCTCCTCCATCTTGTTGACAAAATCGGTATTGGACTCAAAAATCTCGAAACTTAGCGGATTGTCGATATGGCAGATAGGTATGGCGTGCTGTTCCAGTTCCTTGCCAAAGAGCACATCTTCATAGCCGTAATAACGGAATTGCTGGTTGAAAGGATAAGCTAACATCAGGTCGTGCCGAATCAGGAAATTGGCTGTATGGAAGTCCTGATAAGGTTTTTGTCGGCGCTTTTCTACTGTATGTTCGTGAGCTGAAGCTCTTTCATAAATGGAGCGAAGGTTGTCTGGAATACATGGGCCGATGCTGACGCCCCCGTCAACGACAGGATAATCGTCAGTCTGGATGTATTTCTGCAAAAAGTCGTTCCGGCAAACCACCATATCGCTGTCAATAAACAACAGCCACTCGTATTGAGCTTCTTTGGCCAGAAAGTTGCGGATGGCAGCACGACCAGCATTCTCTTGCATCTCTATGAGACGGCAGTGGGGGAGAGTGTTGATGGTGTGGTTGGTTTCCTTGACGTGAGGGTCTGTCGACCCATCGTCAGCCACGATGATTTCATAGGACAAGTCCAGTTTTTCGGCCTGTTGATGCAGGGCGGTCACCAGACTCGTACACACGTCGTTGTAGGTTGGAATCAGGATGGAAAGAGTCGATATTGCCATGATACTGAGCGCAAAAGTACGCATTTTCCACCATATCTCAATGCCAAAAGCTCCAAAAATAGTTAAAAAAAGTATCGCTGAAGCAAATTCTTCGCATTTCAGTCTTCACTTTTCACTTCTTTTTTGTACCTTTGCAGCCGCTTTTACGAGATAAGAGCATGAAATTCAAAAATTAAACATTACAAAATTAAAGAATTAAACAATGGCAACAAAAATCAGATTGCAGCGCGGCGGACGTAAGAGCTATGCTTTCTACCGCATCGTCATCGCTGACGCTCGTGCACCACGTGATGGTCGTTTTACTGAAAAGATTGGTACTTACAACCCCAACACCAATCCTGCCACAGTAGACTTGAATTTCGAGCGTGCACTGTATTGGGTCGAGTGTGGTGCACAGCCTACCGACACTGTTCGTAACATCCTCAGCCGCGAGGGCGTTTACCTGATGAAGCACCTGAAGGGTGGCGTGAAGAAGGGCGCTTTCGACGAGGCTACAGCCCAGAAGAAGTTCGACGCCTGGAAGGCTGACAAGCAGAAGGGTTTGGAGAAGTTAGCTGCTGACGAGGCTAAGGCCAAGAAGGACGCTGCTGCCAAGGAACTGGCTCAGGAGAAGAAGGTTAATGAGGAGATAGCCAAGAAGGTAGCTGAGAAGAAGGCTGCTGAGGCTGCTGCCAAGGCTGAGGCCGAAGCTGCTGCCGCTGCTGCAGAGGCTCCCGCAGAGGAGGCTCCTGCTGAGGCATAACTTCAGAACGGACAATCAGAAATCGGTAGGGGCGGAGGTTTATCCGTCCCTATTTTGTTTTATTATATGCACATACTCGAGATTCCATCCTTCTTCCCGCCATACGGAGGTCTGTTCTGTCTGGATCAGGCCAAGTCTCTTGCAGCCTTAGGTCATGAGGTGCGTATCTTAAGTAATGTGCAATTAGGTATGACGATAGGACTGAAGGACTTCCTCACATTACCTTACGGACGCTATGTGCACCAGTTGGATGGCATCACCGTCTGTCAGTCCTACCAGCGGGGTGTTCCGAAGATTGTCCAGTACAATGTCCAACGCTGGGTGGGCATCGTCATGTCGATGTTTAGAGATTATGTCTCGAAATACGGCAAGCCCGATATCCTGCATGCCCATTGTGCCAAGTGGGCTGGCTATGCTGCGATGAAGATCAGTCAGGAGTATGGTATTCCGTACGTTATCACCGAACATCTGCCGTTGATGCAGTTGGAAGAAGAATTTGGCAAGGCTCCGAGTTCTGCCTGGCAGATTCCTTTGTTGAAGGAGGCCTATCATCGTGCTGACGTGGTGTTGCCGGTGTCTGAGGAACTGGTTGACGACATCGCCTGCTATTATGGCAAGGACTATCGTTGGCAGTATTTGTCCAATACGATTGATACGGACTTCTATGCCTACCGTCCAAGACCTTCGCGCGAAGGCAGGCCGTTCCGCTTTTGCTGTCTGGCTGACTATAATTACAGAAAGGGCTACGATGTGCTGTTCGATGCTTATGGTCAGTTGCAGCGCCAGGGGTTTGAAATCGAGTTACATGCTGCCGGGCGCTTCACAGATGGCGCTGACTGCCAGAAAGAAATAGCCCGCAGGCAGCTGACAGGTGTAAAGACTTATGGACGAACAGACAAGCAAAAAGTCAGAGACTTGCTTTATCTCTCTGATGCACTTGTGTTGGCCAGCCGTAGCGAAGTTCAGCCTTTGGTGTTGTTGGAGGCTATGTCGACGGGCATCCCTGTCGTTTCTACGGAATGTATTCCCCAATGTCTGCGCATTGAAGGCGGCTGTACCATTGTTCCGATAGATGATGCAGATGCTTTTGCAAAAGCGATGCTGATGGCCCTTCAGAATACGCCTGCCAATGCTCGTCAGCTTTCAGAAGAGGTGTACCAGATGGCGTCACCACAGGTTGTCGGCACGCAGCTTGAGACCATTCTCAAGACAATCGTCGCTTCATCGCAACAAACAACAGTCTGACCTTCAACATTATTTGCCACAACCACTCATGGCGCATGACCGTATAAGCCAGTCTGATAGGCATTGTACGGCGAACATGCCATTCCTTTTCACACTTTAAGGTTTCCTGATACAATTCTGGCCGATGGCTTCTGAAGGCATGCATGCTAAGTGCAAAGAGTCGGCGCGAGAAGAAGCGGTCAACGTTGCTGCTGTGAATCTGGTATTGCTGAGTCAGGTAGTAACACAGATTCATGATTTTCCGGATGAAGTGGAATTGCCTTTCGTCGTTTGTCGTATTAGAGGCAGACTCCTTGCCGATGCTGTAGTTCATGGTGACGTCAGGCAGATAGGCAAAGTCGCCATGCAGGGCCATCATAAATGCCACCTGGGTGTCTTCCGTCGCCAGTTCTTTATTGCGGAACAGGTAGGGATATTCCTCATAAGCCTTCAAGAAAACATCCCTTCTGTACAACGATGTGCATAGATGGTACACATTCATATTGGTCTGTGTGACAATCGGCTCCAGCATTTCGCTTCCCTTAATGATGCCATCTGGAAATGGCGGGGTGGGGCCTGGGGAGATTTGTCTTGTAGTCTCGTTAAACCAGTTCCACCGAGTCAGTACCATAGTCACGTTCGGATGCTGTTCCATGACGCAGACTTCCTTTTCCAGTTTCAGCGGGTCTGTCCAGAAGTCATCACCGGCACAATCGGCAATGTACTTGCCCTGAGCCGCCAGAATGCAGTCGAAGTAGTTGTCAACCAAACCTTTGTTCTGCTTGTTGGCTATCAGTCGGATGACGTCCGGGTGCTCCTCGGCATAGCGTTGGCAGACGGCCAGTGTACCATCTGTCGAGCAGTCTTCGCCTAAGATGATTTCTATGGGCACGTGACATTGTTGCATCAGTACCGAGTCCAGCGTCCGTGCAATAGTATCTTCCTGGTTGTAAGTGGCAACGATGACGGATATCTTGTCTTCCATTATCTCTCCCTTCGTAACAATGGTAATGTGTTCAGTAAGACGGTACGTCCCAGCCGGGTGTTTGTCATGCGGCGGAACCAGGTGTACTTCTGGGTATAGTCCTTATCGGGCAGCGGAAACAGGCCTTCCTGACGCAACTCGCTCAAACAGTCGTCAAGGGCCTTTTGTGAGCGTTGCTGCACAATAACCTGATAGATATAGTCCATGGTCAGTTGTGCTATGCGTCGTTGCAGGGCTAAACGGTCGTTTTGAGGTATGCGGTCACTCAGATAGCATAGTCGGTTAATGACTCCCTTGATGTCGTTTAACCGTTTCTGCTTGCTCTCCTCGTCGCTGTGGGTGGTAATGGTGCCGGTGTGCTTGTAATAATAGTAGGCTTTGGCGTTGGTGCTTATCAGACGTTCTGTACGAATGAGCAATTGTGGCGTGAATTCCTCGTCTTCATGCCAGATGCCAGGTGTGAAACGCAGTTTGCTCAAAGTGGTACGTTTAAACAGGTAACCACATGCCATTCCGTGTATGTTCTGGTTGCGCATCAGTTCTGCGCCGCTTTTGACGGGCGAGTCTTCAAAGACATTCTGTGGACTGTCTTTACTGGTAAAGTCGAACATTACCAGCTCAAGATCAGGATTTTGACGCACGATGTCTATACAATGATTGTATGCGGCCTGTATCAAATGGTCGTCTGCATCAACGAATTGCATGTATTCGCCGTGAGCCATCTCAATACCCTTGTTGCGGGCCATGCTCAACCCTTGGTTTTTCTGTCTGACATAGATGATGTCTTCAGCATACTGCATCAGTCCGTTCATGGGGCTGACCTCAGAGCCGTCGTCCACCAAGATGATTTCGCGCTCAGAGGAACTGAGCGACAGTGCCAGTATGCTGTCTATGCATTTACACAGCATCTGCACTGGCATATTATAATATGTCAAGATAAAACTGACTAACGGTTTCGATTCTTTTGCAACCATGCCACAAAGGTACGAATAAGTGCAGACAATACCAAAAAAAATTTGCAAATACGCAAAAGTTTTTGTAATTTTGCAGCCGTTATTGCAATTTGAAGGAGTTATATGAATATATATTCTGTATTAAAGTATTACCGTGGCATCAAGAGTCCGAGGCTGAAGCTGTTGGGGATTCTTATGCTTCACATACTCCATAGACGGTATCTGTATATTTCGATAGACCCTTCCTTGCATTGTAATTTCAGGTGTCGTCTGTGCTTCTTTTCCGACCCAGAGAAGTCGGAATCTCTGAGAGGCCGCTTCTCTTTAGAGGATATTCAGGCCATAGCCAATGCCGTGTTTCATCGTGGTTTGAAGATCCAGATTGGCTGTGGTGCAGAACCTACCACCTTCAAAGACCTGCCTGAACTGGTGAAATTGGCTCACGACAAGGGTATCGCCCATATTTCCGTTACGACAAACGGCAGTCTGCTGACCTATGAGAAACTCTGTCAACTGGTGGAATGCGGCCTGAATGAGATAGTGCTCTCTGCCCATGGTCTGACAAAGGAAACCTATGAGTACATGATGCGTGGAGGTGGTTTTGAACAATTCCGCCAGCTGTTACAGGATATTGAGACGGTCAAGAGAGGGCATCCCCAGCTTTTCGTGCGCATCAACTATACGGTGTGTAAGGACAATGTTGATGACCTCAAGCAGTTGCCTTCATTCTTCAGCGGTTTCAAGCCCAACGTCATTCAGCTGAGACCTGTGCAGGATATAGGCAGTACCGACTATACCGATTATTCCATGTCGTCTATTCTTCAGAAGTATGAGGCATGCATCCTGCCTGTTGTCCGTTTTTGCGAGAAACATGACATCACGTGTATCTATCCGCAGAAGAATCATTTAGGCGTCATCTCGGAAGAGAACCAGAACAGAGAGCATCTGAATGCTGTTGTCGACATGATTCCCTGCATGAATTTCTCGCCATTCGACCTGTGGAAGGACGAATTTAATCCCTACGAGGAAACGTTTGAGGACTATGCCCGGCGGACCCACCGTGTACGACATTGGCTGAAAATGCTTTTAGGATTCAGCAAGGACATTTCCTCAGAGAGTGGTACGGTCACCCATGCTTTGAATTACAGTGTTAAATAAATGCGTTCTTCAGACGATTAAATGTTTTAACCATCCATGAAAAGGCAGAAGACTGACAGTTATAACCACATACTGAAGTACACTGGACTGTTTGGAGGAGTCCAGATGCTGACCATTCTTGCCAATGTTGTCCGTAACAAGGCAATGGCTAAGCTTCTCGGAACTCCGGGAGTGGGACTAAACTCACTTCTTTATTCTGCACAGACCTTCGCCTCACAATGTACCAACTTAGGCATATCGTTTGGAGCCGTGCCCCGCTTGTCCGACTGTTATGAGCGTGGTGACGAGGAGCAGATAGTCTACAACATCCAGATGATTCGTCTTTGGAGTTTTATCGCTGCCGGTTTGGGCTTTTTGTTCTGTCTCGCTGTAAGTCCGTTGCTGGGTGATCTGACGTTTACGTGGGGCCACTTCTACCGTCATTATGCCGCATTGGGCCTTTCGGTGGCTGCGATGGCTATTACGGGTGGCGAGACGGCTATCCTCAAGGCCACCCGCCAACTTGGAAAGCTGGCACGTGTCCAGGCTTATACGGCTATGGCCTCAATGGCCATTACGCTTCTGCTGTTGTATCTCCTTTCTTATTCAGGCATTTTGCCGTCCATTATCTTGATAGCACTCTTCTCTGCGCTGGCTACCATCGCCTGTTCCTACCGCCGTTATCCGTTGCGCTTGCACTTCACCCGCAAGATGTTGCTTGACGGAATCGACATATTGCGCTTGGGTGTTGCTTTCGTCCTTGCCGCAGCCTTCGGCAGTGGTGCAGAGATGTTCATCCGTTCGTTTCTGAACGTTGACGCTGGTCTGGATGCCGTGGGGTTGTATAACGCTGGTTATATGATAGTGTTTACCTACGCAGGTATGGCATTTTCCGCTATGGAGAGTGATTATTTCCCACGTCTGTCGGGCATAAGCAATGATATTGCTGCCGTTAACAACATGGTGAACAAACAAATAGAGGTCACTTTATTCTTGCTCTCGCCAATGCTTGTCACCATGCTGATGTTCTTGCCGATACTTGTTCCCATGTTGTTCAGCCACGAGTTTCAGTCTGTCGTCGGCATGGCTCAGGTGGCGGTGCTGGCTATGTACTTCAAGGTGCTGACACTCCCTGTGGCTTACATCACGCTGGCTCGCAAGGATGCGCTGTCGTATCTTTGTCTTGAGGCGGCATACTATGTTACGCTGACGTTGTCGGTCATTGTTGGTTTCCGCTTTTGGGGCATCTTCGGCACGGGCTTAGCCATTGTCGTGGCACATGTGCTGGAGTTCCTGACCATCTATTGCTTTGCCTGTCTGCGCTACAGCTATCGCAGTACGGCTGCCATTGGCTGCTATGCAGGCGTACAACTGGCTATCGGTTTGGCAGCATACGCTGTGTCGCGCTATGCCGAGGGGTGGGTCTATTGGACAGCAGAAGCCGCACTGGTCATTGCCAGCACGGCTTACTCCGTATATGTCCTGCACCAGAAAACGCGCCTCTGGGAGGCTCTCCGCAGGAAATTCCTCAAAGCGGATTAATCCGTATTCCCTGAAGAATCAGTCCGTATTCCCTGAAGAATCCTTTGTTTAGAATCTGAAGTCCATTTCGACATCCACGAGGTTGTAGTCGTGCTTGGCCAGGCTACGGTCGTTGATGCGGGAATACTCCAAGTGCATCTCCAGGTTCTTCGTGAAGAAGTAGTTCAGACCTACTTCGTACGACGTCTTGGCGCTGCTCCATTCCTTGGTGCTGCGATAGCACTGGTAGCGGGCCTTGGCGTGCAGCTTCGACTTGATGACGGGGACGATGCCGAAGGCATACCAGCCGTCAGCCTTGTCGCCCTTCGAGTAGTCTATCTCACGAACATTGTTGGCGGCCTTTGCAGCACCCCAGCCCTGGCTATGCAGGTATTCAGCACGGAAGGTAAACTCGTTTAAGTCGTATTCGGCAGACAGGGCATAGCGGTTCTTGGCCATGCTGACTTTCTGGCCTGTTATCGGGTCGAGCATGTCGCCACGGCTACCGGTCCATCCGAAGGCACCGATTCTGACACCCTTGATGGGCATGACCCACACACCGCCGATGATATCCTTGCGGTTGTCCTTGTCAGTTTCGTTCACACCCTCACCGTTATAAACGCCTACCTGATAGTGGAACAAGCGGCGTCCGTTGGCGTTGGGGAAGAGGTCACCGGCAATCTGCAAACCGATGTCACGTCCACCTGAGGAACGCTCACCAGTACGGTCGCCAAAGCCAGAAAGGTTGTTGATGACGTCAGCATATCCACGCCAGCCCTGCGTGATGGGGTGGGTGGGGTTCTCATAGGTGAAGGCGCGCTTGAACTGTCCGGCACGCACCTTGAACTCTGGGAATTTACGCCATTCAGCATAGAGGTCTACCAGCTGTACGGTAGGCTGGCCGGGACCTGTGGCGTTGGTGCCCTGAATCTGGGCGCGCCAGTCGAAGTCGCCGATTTTGCCGTCCAGGATGAAACGTGCCAGACGCAGCTTGAACGTGTTCGAGTGGTTACCTTCGGGGTCTTGACCCTGATACTGCAGCATGCCGTAGCCGCTGAACTTGAAGTTCTTTACCCATGCAGGCACCTCGATGGTGGCCTTCTCTTTCTTCTCTTGTGCATTGGAAGCCAATGCGAAGCCCGTCACGAGGAGGGCCAGGATCATTAGTTTCTTCATAAAGCTTATCGTTTGGTTAGTAATAAATGAATTATCGTTTGGTCAGCAGCACCACATTCTCTACGTGAGGGGTATGTGGGAACATGTCTACGGGCTGCACGGCGACGACGCGGTAGGCCTCGTCGAGAGCCTGCAGGTCGCGGGCCTGGGTGGCAGGGTTACAGGAGACATAGACGATGCGCTCAGGTGCCGTCCTGAGGATGGTCTTCACCACGTCGGGATGCATGCCGGCACGGGGCGGGTCGGTGATGATGACGTCTGGTCGACCGTGCTGCTGGATGAAGTCGTCGTTCAGCACGTCCTTCATGTCGCCGGCAAAGAACAGCGTGTTCTCGATGCCGTTAATCTGCGAGTTCACCTTGGCGTCCTCGATGGCCTCGGGTACATATTCTATACCGATGACCTTGCTGGCCTTGCGAGCCACGAAATTGGCAATGGTGCCAGTTCCCGTGTATAGGTCATAGACCAATGGCGGCTGGGCGTTGGGTGATGGCTCTTGGCTAAATGCCAGTTCGCGGACGACGGAGTAGAGGTGATAGGCCTGGTCGGTATTCGTTTGGTAGAACGACTTCGGACCGACCTTGAACTTCAGGTCTTCCATCAGCTCAAAGATGTGGTCCTTGCCCTTGAAGACGAGGATCTCCTGGTCGCCGATGGTGTCGTTACACTTCTGGTTGTCCAAATACATTAACGAGCTGATTTCCTGGTATTTGTCTGCAATATGCTGCAGTAAACCAAGAGCTTGTTTTCCATCATGGCTATCCCAACGGTTCTCCCCTTCTTGTGAGGGGTCGGGGGAGGCTTCTAAATGGAACTGGATAATAACCATCCACTCGCCGCTGGCAGAGTTGCGGATGATGACGTCGCGCAGCAGACCGACCTGCTGGCGGAGGTCGAAGAATGACAGACCGTGCTCTATGGCATAGTCGCGAATCTCGTTGCGTATCTGGTTGTGCAGGTCGTCCATCAGCCAGCACTTCTCGATGGGCAGAATCTTGTCGAACGCCCCCGTGATGTGGAAACCGATGGCAGGCGCATCCTTCACCAACGTTTCGTCACTCAGCTGTTCGCTGGTCAGCCAGCGCTTGTTGGCACAGCCGAAGTCCAGCTTGTTACGGTACTCCTGAGTCTTCACGCTGCCTAAGATTGGATTAAACTCGGGCAACTCCACCTTCCCGATGCGCGTCAGCTGGTCGTACACCTGTTGCTGCTTCATGCGCAGCTGCTCTTCGTACGGCAGGTTCTGCCACTTACAGCCTCCGCAGACGCCGAAGTGCTGGCAGAAAGGCACAGCGCGCACCTTGCTGTACTCTACGAACCTCACCACCTCGCCCTCGGCAAACGAGTGCTTCTTCCGCCGAATCTGTACGTCGCACACGTCGCCAGGCACGCAGAAAGGCACAAATACCACAAGGTCTTTGCCCGCCTCCTGGTCTTTGCCCGCCTTCTGGTCTTTGCCCGCCTTCTGGTCTTTGCCCGCCTCCTGGTCTTTGCCCGCCTTCTGGCCTTCGCCCGCCTTCTGGTCAACACCAGTCTCTACGTGCCAATGGAACAGGCACTTGCCCTCCGCTGCCGCAGCCTCTATCGTCACACCCTCAAGCAAGGGCAATGGTTTCTTCTTTCTTGTCATGACCTTCAATTTGTTGCAAAGATACGAAAAAATACGAGAAAAACAAAGAAAAAACGCAATTTTCTTTTCTTTTACCTTTTTTCGGTTGGCGCAAAGTGTAGAGCAATAAAAACCCCCTCCCTTTTGCGGGAGAGGGCTCTGTGCTTGGAGTAACCCATCCCCCCTCCCTTTTGGGAGGGGTTGGGGGTAGGCTTGGAGGCTCTTAGGGCTGTGGCTCGTGCTGCTTCTTGGCCTCGCGGACAGCCTTGGCGCCGTAGAGCGGATTGCCCTTGCTGTCGAGAGCCACGTCGCGCATCTGCCAGGTAACCTCCGAGATG
>Ga0265298_10011132_pt1 | contig 10563 bp, 9 predicted proteins | sample AusTroGonzalo_MG_3_FD_193486 | JGI IMG/M metagenome (GOLD analysis project Ga0265298, IMG submission 193486) | Bovine rumen microbial communities from tropical cattle in Woodstock, Queensland, Australia - Gonzalo_01 | ecosystem: Host-associated > Mammals > Digestive system > Stomach > Rumen ... | reverse complement strand
CACAAACATTTGTTGTGGCCTGTGCCATGATGGGGGTGAAGTTCCATTTCAGGGGACTGCGTACGCTGAAGATTAAGGAGACCGACCGCATAGAGGCGTTGAAGGCGGAGATGAAGAAACTCGGCTTCGTTATACACGACAAGAACGATAGCGAGCTCTTCTGGGATGGCGAACGCTGTGAGCCTGCTGTCGATATGTCTATCGATACTTATGAGGATCATCGTATGGCTTTGGCCTTTGCGCCGATAGCATTGGTTCAGTCTGTTACAATCAATAATCCGGAGGTGGTCACCAAGTCATATCCCAGTTTCTGGACTGATATGGAGACTGCAGGGTTTGAGATAGGGAAGTAAGGAGAGAATGAGTTTCGCACTAGTCTGTATCGTCGCCCTTGTGGCACTGGGCATTGTGGCCGCCATAGCCTCTCGTTTACAGGGTGGCAGCGACGAGGTGCAACAGGTTCATGACTGCGCCTCGTGCAGTGCTGTTGCCTCCGGAGAGTGCAAGATAGGCTGTCTGTTGGAAGAGAAAAAACGCCAGAAAGGCAATAAAAAGGACGATGAGTGAGTTATGTAATATAGTATGCGCAGGCTCACGTACATATTATATATAGTGACCGTTGTCGGACTGATGACGGGCTGCTCAACGCATAAGAACACGGCTCAGAGCCGCTTTTGGCAGTCGTTTACTGCTAAATACAATACCTATTACAATGGTGGCCTTGCCTTCATCGATGGCAATCTGGAGAAGGAGAAGAGCAACAAGGATAACTACACTGAGCGGTTGCCCTTGTATCCTGTCAGCAACAAACAAAGCCGTGAGATAGGCAGGGGTAACTACGACCGCGCCATTGAGAAGATGGAGAAGACCATCAAACTGCACTCTATCAAGGCTCGTCCTGAGTGGAACAAAAGTCGCCGCAAGACGGCCAAGGATCGTGAGTGGCTGGGACGCAAGGAGTATAACCCGTTTCTGTGGAAAGCATGGATGATGCTGGGCAAAGCACAATTCCAGAAGGCCGCTTTCGATGAGGCTGCAGCCACTTTCGCCTATGTCAGCCGTTTGTATCAGACGCAGCCCATGCAGAATTCGTTGGCCCGTGCGTGGCTGGCTAAGTGCTATACGGAATTAGACTGGCTCTATGATGCCGAAGACGTTATCCGCAACATGAGCCGTGACTCTATACACTACCGTTCTGTTCGTGACTGGGATGCTACCTATGCCAACTATTACCTGCGGACGGGAGAACTGGAGAAGGCAGCGCCCTATCTGCGACGGGTTATCAAGAGTGAACGACGTAATACCCAAAAAGCTCGCCTGTGGTATATCATGGGACAGGTGGAGACCGCCCTTGGACATCGTGATGCCGCCTATAAGGCCTATGGCCATACTGTACGCCTGAATCCGCCTTATGAGTTGGTGTTCAATGCCCGCATCGCGCAGACCGAGGTGATGGGCGAGAGCAATGCCCGCGGTATGATTAGCAAGCTGAAGCGTATGGCGGCTAACGATAACAACAAGGACTATTTGGATCAGGTGTATTATGCTATTGGTAATATCTATCTGGCACAGAAAGATACGCTGAAAGCCATTGGTGCTTATGAGAAGGGCAACGAAAAGGCCACCCGCTCGGGTATTGAGCATGGTGTGCTGTTGCTTCATTTAGGCGACCTCTACTGGACTCTTGAGAAATATAATGATGCCCAGCGTTGCTACGGTGCTGCTATCGGCATGTTAGACAAGGACCGTCCTGACTATGAGGAGCTGTCGCAGCGCTCTAAAGTGCTCGATGAACTGGTTCCATATACTGATGCTGTCCATCTGCAGGATTCGTTGCAGCAGTTGGCTAAAATGGATGAAAAAGACCGTAATGCCGCCATCGACCGTGTCATCGAGGCTCTGAAAAAGAAAGAGAAGGAGGAACGCGACAAGGCTCAGGAGGCCGAGGTTGAAAAACAGTTGCAACAGCGCGGTACTGCCGGTAACCGTAACAATGTCAATACCCCACAGCGCCAGACGCCCCAGATGGGTGGTAACAATGGGCAGTGGTACTTCTATAACCAGCAGACCATCACACAGGGTAAGCAGGCTTTCCAGCGACAGTGGGGCAAGCGCGAAAACGTTGATGACTGGCAGCGAGTGAACCAGACGGTGGTGGGGAACCTGGCGATGCAGGAGAATTCGAATAATCAGGATAATCCGGAAATTTCGGATAGTACTGCCGTTGGCAGTGAAATTGCCGACAGCCTGACCAATGCTTCTGAGATAGCCATCGACGACAGCGCTGCCAACGACCCTCACAAGCGCGACTATTACTTGGTACAGATTCCTTTTACGGAGGAGCAGGTAGCCGAGAGCGATAATATCATTAAGGACGGATTGTTCCATGCCGGCGTTATCTTCAAGGACAAACTTGAAAACATGAAACTGGCAGAGAAACAGTTGCTGAGGCTGGCGAATAACTATGCCGATTTCGAGAAGATGGACGAGGTGTGGTACCATCTCTATCTGCTCTACGCACGTTTGGGTAAGACCGAGACAGCCGATAATTGTTTGAGTCATCTGACGGCAGAACATCCGGAAAGTCAATGGACCATTCTGCTTAGTGATCCCTATTTCGAGGAAAATGCCCGTTTTGGTCAGCATATCGAGGACTCTCTCTATGCGGCTACCTATGAGGCATTCAAGGCTGACCGCTACGAAGAGGTAAAAGGTAATGCCCATGTTTCTGCCGACCGTTTCCCGTTGGGCGAGAATCGTCCGAAGTTCCTTTTCGTTCATGGCCTGAGCTTGCTCAATGAGGGCGATGCCAAAGGCTGTCTGACACAGATGAAGGAAGTCGTGGAGAAGTACCCGAAGAGTGAGGTGACGGAGATGGCCGGTATGATTCTGAAAGGTGTGCAGGCTGGTCGTCCGCTGCATGGAGGCAAGTTCGATTTGGGTGATGTGTGGTCACGACGCGATGTCGCTTTGGCTGCAGATTCTGCCACTACCGACACATTGTCGGCAGAGCGTAACACAGACTTCCTCTTTATCATTGCCTACGAGGCTGACTCCGTCAATGAGAACCAGCTGCTCTTCGAGATGGCGCGCTATAACTTTACCAACTTCATGGTGCGTAATTTCGAACTTGATATCGAGAAAGAGGGCTATGTCCACCGAATGCTTGTCAGTGGCTTCATGAACTACGACGAGGCTTTGCAGTATGCCCGCCGTCTGCATGGTGACGATGCTATGCGACCTCATCTGCGTCATACACGCAGTCTCATTATCAGCCAGCAGAATCTGAAACTTATTGGTACACACTTCAGCTACAACGACTACGATGACTTCTACGAGAAGACATTCGCACCGCTCAACATCAGCGATGAACAGTTGCTGACCATACCTGGGCAGGTGACTCCGATAGATCCGGAAGATATTCCGGAAAATGTGGAACAACCAGACGAGTCGGATGAGCAGGACTATCTTGATTTCGATGATGACCTCTTTTAATATGATAACAGTATGACCAATGGACTATTACTTTGGGTTGACGATGAGATTGAACAGCTGAGGGCTCACCTGCTGTTCCTCGAGAAGAAAGGCTATGAGGTGGTGACGGTCAGCAATGGTACCGATGCCATCGAGGAGTGCCAGGAACGGTCGTTCGACCTTGTGCTGCTTGACGAGCAGATGCCTGGACTTAGTGGTCTGGAGACCTTGCAGCGCATTAAGGAACTGCAGCCTGCGCTACCTGTGGTTATGGTGACCAAAAGCGAGGAGGAGAATATCATGGAACAGGCCATTGGTCAGAAGATTGCCGACTATCTCATCAAGCCAGTGAACCCCAACCAGATACTGTTGACGCTGAAGAAGAACATCCATCGTCGCGAGATTGAGACGGAGGTGACGCAGAGCCAGTACCAGCAGCAGTTCCAGCAGATTGCCATGCAGATTATGGACTGTCGGACGTGGCAGGACTGGACGGACGTCTATCGCAAGCTCGTGCACTGGGAGCTGCAGCTCAGTGCTACCGACTCGCAGATGACCGATATGCTGCGTCATCAAAAAGAGGAGGCTAACCTGGACTTCGCCAAGTTTGTTAAGAAGAACTATTTGGACTGGGTGGCATCGCTGTCGCCGACGGCTCCTGATATGGATCGTCCGATGCTGTCGCCAGAGGTGTTCAAGAAGAAAGTGTTCCCCTTGTTGTCGGCTGGCGAGAAGGTGTTCCTCGTGGTGCTCGATAATTTCCGCTACGACCAGTGGCGCATGCTGGCGCAGGAGATTGGCGACCTTTTCGATATCGACGAAGATCTCTATTATGCCATCCTGCCTACAGCCACGCAGTATGCCCGCAATGCCATCTTCTCAGGATTGATGCCCAATAAGATTGCCGAGATGTTCCCTGACCTGTGGGTTGATGAAGATGAGGAGGAGGGCAAGAACCTGAACGAGGCTCCCCTTATACAGACGCAATTGGAACGATATCGTCGTCATGAGACGTTCTCTTATCATAAGGTGAACACGTCGCAGGAGGCCGACCGCCTGATGCAACAGCTGGGACAGTTGAGGAAAAACGATCTCAACGTGGTCGTCTTCAACTTCATTGATATGCTCAGTCATGCACGAACGGAGAGCCGCATGGTGCGTGAGCTGGCCAATAACGAGAGTGCCTATCGCAGCATCACGCTGTCGTGGTTCCGCCACTCCGTTATTGCCGATTTCTTCCGTCAACTCGCACAGAGCGACTATCGTGTTGTCATCACAACCGATCATGGCTCCATTCGTTGTACGGAGCCTGTGAAGATTGTGGGCGACCGCAATACAAACACGAACCTGCGCTATAAACTGGGAAAGAACCTGAGTTACGATGCGAAGAATCTTTTCACCATCCATCAGCCGCAGAAGGCACAGTTGCCTGCGCCCAATCTGTCGACGACCTACGTCTTTGCTACGGGGGACGCTTTCTTTGCCTATCCTAATAACTACAACTACTACGTCTCATACTATCGCGATACCTTCCAGCATGGTGGTATCTCGATGGAGGAAGTGATGATTCCTATCGTGACAATGAAAGGTAAAAAGGTAAAAAAGTAAAAAGGTAAATAATATGGAGATTATTATCAAGGATATGCAGCACATCGCTGAGGCTGCTCAACAGTTTGTTAACATCATCGGTGATCGTCGCGTTTTCGCTTTCTACGGCCACATGGGTGCCGGCAAGACCACGTTTGTCAAGGCCATCTGCGAACAACTGGGCGTTCAGGACGTCATTACGTCGCCCACTTTCGCTATTGTGAATGAGTATACTGTTGGCTCTTGGCCTTTAGCTATTAGTTCACAGCCAACAGCCATCTACCATTTCGACTTCTATCGCATCAAGAAGCTGGAGGAAGTCTATGATATGGGCTATGAAGACTACTTCTACAGTGGCGCTCTCTGTTTCATCGAGTGGCCTGAGTTGATAGAAGAACTCCTGCCCGATGATGCCGTGAAAGTCAGCATCAGCGAGCAGGAGGATGGTTCAAGGGTGGTAACCGTTTGTTGATACCCCCTCTACTGTATGACCAGACTGCGTTTCTTACTGCGTCTGGTCTTCTTTGTAGTGGTATTCTTTGATGTGGGGCTGTTCACCCATATAGTCACTACCGTATTCGACGGTTCGGATCAGTCCCTTGCCATAGTCTTTCTGCATGGGACCAACGTTTAGCAGCAGGTCTTCGTAACTGAGTGTGGGGATGACCGTGTTGAAGATACCGAAACCGATACGTATTGGCTTCAAGCTTAAGTTGTTGCGCACATACATTGTCGAGAAGAAGGTGTGCTTGTGGACCTCCAGGAAATTGTTCTTCTCAAAAGTCTTCCATGTGTTCACATCGAATGCGGAGTCGGCATAGGTAAAGATGTAACCGACGTTGTTGATAGCATCGTCAATCCAGTCGGCGCGAATGCTGTCGTGGCTCAGGATGCACTGGCGAATGTCGTCCTCAATCTCTTCGGTCATAACCTGCTCGCTAGGAACACTGAGTCGTGCGAAGAAAAGAATAACACACATGATGACGGCGAAGATGATGAATCGTCCAAGGCATGAGTGCGTGAACGAGTGAGCCATGTTTTTGTTCGTGCGGAAATTTCCGTAGTCGTTCTGGTTCATTGTTTAGTCCTTAAAGTAAAGTTATTGGTTATTTAATGTGATATCAGGTTCATGAACTCCTGTCGGGTTTTAGCCTGATTGAATGCGCCACTGAAGTCGCTGGTCGTGGTAATGGAGTTTTGTTTCTCCACACCGCGCATCTGCATGCACATGTGCTTTGCCTCGACGACAACCATGACGCCCAGAGGATGTAGGGTTTGTTCAATGCACTCCTTAATCTGGAGCGTGAGCCTCTCCTGTACTTGCAGGCGATGGCTGAATATATCGACCACACGGGCTATCTTCGACAGGCCGGTGATGTAACCGTTGGGGATGTAAGCCACGTGTACCTTTCCGTACATGGGCAGTAGGTGATGTTCGCAGAGTGAGAAGAAGTCAATGTCCTTGACAATGACCATCTGTGAATAGTCTTCCTTGAAGAGGGCATCGGTGAGTACTTTGTGGGCATCCATTTCGTAGCCACGCGTTAGTACCTGCATGGCTTTTGCCACGCGCATAGGGGTTTTCTGCAGTCCTTCGCGTTCGGTGTCTTCACCCAGCAGTCTTAGGACCTCTTTGTAATGCTCGGCCAACTGGTCGAGTCCTTCGCGGAATGTTTCGTTCTCTGGATACATTAATGATATACAGTAATTTTTTCCTTGATGATGGTGGCAGCGTTGTAGCCGGCCTTCTTGACGCTGTTCAGCATCTGCAGGGCGTCTTCGTAGGTACGGTAGTTACCCATACGGCAGATCCATCGTGGTGAGTAGAAATGCACGTAAACGGGTTGGGTGGGGAAGAGCGCCTTGATTTCGCTGCCGATGCGCTCTGCTTTCTGTCGGTCTTTGCGCTGGTTGCCTCCGGCGAAGACCTGTACGCGGTAGCCTGCCACCTTTTGTCCGCCACGCATTACCTTTTTGCTGGTGTCAACGCCAGCGGGGACGAGTGAGTCGTGCTGGTAGGTGCTGTCGGTGGTGGTTGCGGTGGGGGAGGTGCTTTTAAGGAGAGCCTTGGCCTCCTCGGGGGTAACGACGGTCTTGGTGCTGTCTTTCTGTACGGCCTTGCCGTTCACCAGGTTGTCAATCTTCTGACTGTGCGTGACCGTCACCTTGCCCTCACCCGTTTTGCTCTGCTGCAGGCGTTGAGTGAATGTCTGTGCAGACACTGGTAAAAGGACAAAAAGGTAAAAAGGTAAAACAATACACAACCTTTTTGCCATTGGGATATGTCTTATGGTTATATGCATAGTCATTTACTTTACCTTTTCACCTTTTTACTTTTCTACCTTTTATTTTTACTTAAAGGCGTCGATGATGCCCTTGAAGTCAGCGGCCTTCAGTGAGGCACCGCCAATCAGACCACCGTCGATGTCGGGCTTAGCGAACAGCTCGGGAGCGTTCGAAGCCTTGCATGAACCGCCATAGAGGATGGTGGTGTCGTCAGCAACGGCCTGACCGTACTTCTCAGCGATGATAGAGCGGATATATGCGTGAATCTCCTCAGCCTGCTCGGCGGTAGCGGTCTTGCCGGTACCGATGGCCCAGATGGGCTCGTAGGCGATGACGATCTTGCGGAAGTCCTCCTCAGAGAGGTTGAACACTGAGCCCTCGAGCTCGGCCTTCACGACCTCGTTCTGCTTGCCGGCCTCACGCTCCTCCAGGCTCTCGCCGATGCAGAAGATGACCTTCAGGTCGTTCTTCTGAGCGAGCAGCACCTTCTCCTTCAGGATCTCGGGAGTCTCCTTGTAGTACTCGCGACGCTCAGAGTGGCCGAGGATGACGTACTGTGCACCCGTTGACTTTACCATCTCGGCGCTCACCTCACCGGTGAAGGCACCCTTCTCCTTGTCGGCGCAGTTCTCAGCACCCAGACCGATGATGTTCTGGTCGAGGAACTGTGCGATAGAGGCGAGGTGGATGAACGGTGTGCAGATGACCACACCGCAGTTGGGCTTGTCAGCCTTCAGTGTCTCGTTGAGCTCCTTTGCAAGAGCGATACCATCCTGGAGATTCATGTTCATCTTCCAGTTTCCTGCTACAATTTTCTTTCTCATTTCTTTGTTGTTATTATAAATTGGGTTGAAATTTTCCTTTTTCATGTTTCTGGCTATGACGGCTCTCTTGAGCTTCAGCCGGTGTCGTCTTCTGAACCATCGTGTCCACATCCACGTGCGGTCGGCGATGCTGAGCAGCATGAGCGGCAGTACGAACCACATGAGGATTTCAAGTATGCGCCCTGCAATGCTGTTGGCTTCCATCTGTCCTTCGGGCAGCTGTCCCAATGGTGTAGTCGAGTTCGTCTCGTCGATTTTGGGCAGTGCGTTGTGGCTCCATTTGCGTATGATGATTCCGTCGTGCAGCAGTACCAGTCCCGGGTTGCTGCGTATGACGGTCTTCAGCGTCGTGCCGTCGGTGAGGCAGTAGGGGTACTCGGCTCCAGTCCTGTCGCGCCATTGTGTCATGGCCTTCTCCGTGCTGGAGGTGAGACAGTAGAACGGGTACTCATGTTCGCGGCTGTACTCGTAGAGCTCGTTGATGAGGTCCAGTCGTGAGTCGTCGGCCTGTTCCAGGTAGGGCGACACCAGCAGGAAGACGTAGCCTGTGTCAGCCAACACCGTCTCCGTGATGTCCTCGCCGTCGTCGGCCTTCTCTATGAAGAGGTCGGCGTAGGGCAGGTCTTCGCCGTCCATGGTGCGCTGCCAGTTGTCGCGCAGGTTCGTTCCCGTCTTGTAGGGTCTGAAGTCAAACTGCGGCAGGTCGTAGAGGCTCCATGTCGAGATGGCGATGATGAACAGTATGGAGTAGTTGATGACTATCCACTGGTTCGACTCGCTGACGAAGCGGAACATCAGCTTGGGCCATCGTGCCACGATGACGGCGCAGGCCAGCAGCACCACGTTTTTCCAGAATGTCTGCCAGTTGCTGAGCACCAGTGCGTCGCCGAAGCATCCGCAGTCGCTGATGGGGTTGGCCAGTGCCAGCCATAGCGTCAGTGGTGTCATCACCAGCATGATAATCACTATCAGATTCGATGTCAGCCGCCGCTGAATCGCGAAGAGCAGGAAGATGCCCAGGCAGAACTCCAATGCCGATTGTGCCACGGAGGCCGTCAGCGTCAGGATGTCGGGCACGCCGCCAATGTGCATAGCCTCGAGGTAGTCCTGTATCTTGTATTGTGTGCCCAGCGGGTCGACGGCTTTCACGAAGCCCGACAGGATGAACACCACGGCCAGGACGATGCGGCAGACGTTGACGAGGCTCTTCTTCACTCCGACAGTTTTATCAGTCCGAACACCGCATAGTTGACGATGTCCATATAGTTGCTCTCGATGCCTTCCGAGACCAGCGTCTCGCCACCGAGGTTCTCTATTTCCTTGATGCGCTCAATCTTGGTCAGAATGAGGTCTGTGTACGAACTCACCCTCATGCCGCGCCACGCCTCATCGTAGTCGTGGTTCTTGCGCTTCATGAGCTCCAGGGCCTCGTGAGCGTAGTGGTCGTACTGCTTCATGGCCTCCTCGTTGGTCATGTCCACCGTGTCGGCAAAGCCCTTGGCCAGCTGAATCATGCCTACGATGCCGTAGTTGATCAGGGCGATGAACTCAGGACGTATGCCCTCGCCGACGAGCGACTCCTTCTTGATTTCCAGCGAGCGTATGCGCTTGGCTTTGATGAAGAGCTGGTCGGTCAGTGAGGCCGGTCGCAGTATGCGCCACGATGCCTTGTAGTCGTGCAGTTTGTCGGCGAACAGGCTGCGGCATTCGGCCATCGCCTGTTCAAACTGCTTGTTGGTGTGTTCGAACTTATCCATTTTCGGGGTGCAAAGTTACGAATTTTTGGTGAAAAGTAACGCGCGAAAAGAGAAAAATTTCATTTCGCGCGTACATAATTGATATAATTTGCCTTTTCTTTTACTGTTCTTTCTGCTTTTTGTGTATGTACCTTATCTTGGCACACAGCACGTCGAAGCGCGTCTGCAGCGAGTCACGGCGCATCCGTGTGCGTGTCAGCATCGTCAGTTCCTCGGCGGTGGCACGCAGTTCCTGCTTGTCCTTCTCCACTTTCTGCTGCTGGTAGCGGTAGTCGTGGCTCACGGCCTGCAGCATGCTGTCCACCAGTGCCAGCTCGTCCTGCGAGCGTTTCAGCTCGATGTTCTGCCTCAGCTTCAGTGCCTGTCGGCGCATGTCCACCGAGTTGGGATACAGCCGGCGCAGCGAGTCCAGCGACGTGAGGGCACGGCCGTACTGCTTCTGCTCAAACAGGCTGTTGGCCTGCTGTAGCAGCTGTTCCGCCTCTTTCTGTGTGTCGTTGCCGCATGCCACCAGCATCGCGGTCAGCAAAATCCATACGATTCGTTTCATATCTGGGTGCAAAGTTACGAAAAGTCGAGAGCAAAACAAAGAAACTTGTTTTTTTTTTGCCGAGACGGAGTAATTTTGCCATCTT
>Ga0265298_10011129_pt1 | contig 10564 bp, 7 predicted proteins | sample AusTroGonzalo_MG_3_FD_193486 | JGI IMG/M metagenome (GOLD analysis project Ga0265298, IMG submission 193486) | Bovine rumen microbial communities from tropical cattle in Woodstock, Queensland, Australia - Gonzalo_01 | ecosystem: Host-associated > Mammals > Digestive system > Stomach > Rumen ... | reverse complement strand
TGTGAGTATAGGAATTACGGTGGGGCAAGAAGGTTGGTAGTAACAATTATAGGAGAGTAATATATGAACATTTCGATTAAACGAGAGCAGAGTGAACAAGTTCATTCTGCCGAGTGTGAGAAAGGTGGGATGAAAGCCAACTTTTTAGAACTTGTAAAGAACAGATACAGTTGTAGGGCTTATAAGTCCATCAACGTGGAGAAAGAGAAGTTGGATTATATCCTGGAGTGTGTTCGTTTTGCACCTTCAGCAGTGAACAAACAGCCCTGGCTATTCCACATTGTCAGCAACGAGGAGGAAAAGACAAAGCTGCAGCAGTGCTATAATCGTGACTGGTTCAAGACGGCCCCGATGTATATTATAGCCTCTGTCCTGCATGATGAGGAGTGGGTTAGATCCGACGGCAAACATCATGGCAACATTGATATTGCCATTGCCGTGGAACACCTTTGTCTGGCTGCAACGGAGCAAGGCCTGGCTACCTGCTGGGTATGCAACTTTAACGCTAACCTCTGTAAGGAGCAGTTTGGCTTACTTGAGAATGAGGAACCTACCGTCATCATTCCTTTGGGCTATGCTACAGACGAGATGAAGTCCAAGAGCCGTAAGGCCATTGACCAAATAGTTAAGTGATATGGCATACACAGGACGTTTCGGACAATCTGACGATTTCCGTCGTGAGGAGCTGATACGAGTGATTGAGCATTCTGTTGAGAATCTGACTCTACAGGAGTTGGAGGCTTTATATTACGATATGTCGACGAAGAACTACATCAACGAATGAAACTAAGGAAACGAAAGATTAAGTATTCTGCAATTTTCTGTCTCTGCTGGTTTGCCGTTTTAGTCTTACTGGTAGATGGAGTCCTGAAATTCCAGACATTGGTTGACTATTTCGGGTCATACGCATTAGTAGAGATAACGCTATTACTATTGGTTTTTCTACCCACATTAGTAGTTTACAGATTAACAAAGGAAACATAAAAACATGAATAAAATCGTGTCAATCATCAGCATGCTTCTCCTTTCCTTCGGAGCATCTGCACAAGGATATAAAAACCCTGTATTGCCAGGTTTTCATGCCGATCCCAGCGTCTGCCGTATGGGCGATGACTTCTATCTGGTGAACAGCACCTTCCAGTACTTCCCTGGTGTGCCTGTATTCCATAGTAAAGACCTGATACATTGGGAGCAGATAGGCAACTGTCTGACACGGCGTTCGCAACTCGACCTGTCAGGACTTTACACCCAGGCAAACCCAGAACTAGGATGGACCAATGCCGGTGTCTATGCAACGACCATTCGTGAGCACAACGGCCGACTATATATGGTGACTACTGTTTACCCGTCGCGTCGTCATTTCTATGTCTGGACCGACGATCCTGCCGGCGAATGGTCAGACCCCGTCGTCATAGATTTTGCCATCGGCAGTTGCGACCCGACACTCTACTTTGAAGGCGACAAATGCTATTTCCTATGGAAGGAGGGCGACATCAAGATCTGTGAGATTGATGTGAAAACAGGCAAGCAGTTGGGGGATATACACCATCTGGGTACAGGCTTGGGAGGAAGATATCCTGAAGGTCCACATATTTATAAAAAGGATGGCTATTACTATCTGATGCTGGCTGAAGGCGGCACGGAGCAGGGGCACCACGTCAACATACTCCGCAGCAAGAACCTCTTCGGTCCTTACGAGCCTAATCGTGCCAATCCCATCCTCTCGCACTTTAACATGCAGATGCAGGGCAGCGAAATACAGGGACTTGGTCATGCCGACCTAGTACAGGCTCCTGACTCTACATGGTGGATGATATGCCTGGGATATCGCACCAGCGGTTATTTGCTCCATGTGATGGGTCGGGAGACCATGCTTGCTCCTGTGCGCTGGGACAAGAACGCATGGCCCGTGGTGAACGGAAACGGTACCATTCAGGTAAACATGGATTGTCCGACGTTGCCACAAGTGCAGATGCCTGCCGACCCTATACGTGAGGAGTTCAACTTCGTGAAACGTCCTGTGCCTGCCGACAGTTATGCCTCTCTGGGACTCGCGATGGGATGGCATAGCATTGGCAATCCCAATCTGTCGTGCTACTCGCTGACAGAACGAAAAGGCTGGCTCCGGCTGAAACCAACCACAACCACCCTTGACAAAGCCACCTCTCCTACCTTTGTAGCTCGCCGACAGACAGAGAAGCGTTTTACGTCCACCATGCTCTTGGATGCCTCCCACCTGAATGAAGGTATGCAGGCAGGTATTACGGCCTATGCTGCACCTGTCAACCATTATGATGTCTTGGTAGAAAAGAAAGACGGCCATCTCGTTGTACGCCCCAATATCCGTTTGGGAGAACTTGCGCATTCAGCAAAGGAGATGACGCTCAAAGGCAGCAAGGCATATTTGCGCATCAGCTCGGATGGCGCCTATTACTACATGCAGGTATCAACCGACGGCAAGACCTTCGAGACATTGGCAAAGATGGATTTCCGCTATCTCTCGACTGAGGTGATTGGTGGATTTACAGGCGTTATGCTCGGCGTATTTGCACAGGGTGACAGCACGAATGGATTCGCCGATTTTGATTGGTTTGAATATAGCTGCCAGCACCCATTGCTACGATGAGTGGGAAGCAAACGCAGCACCACAATGGCCAACGAACACCACCAACATAACCATCCACCACGGCGTCTGGTTAATCAACGGTGTGATAGTCGTATAAATAAGAAGGGTGCCCAACTTGAGCACCCTTCTTACTTTCAAATATTGCCTACAATTAGGCTACCGCCATTCTCTGGAATGGTGATGGATATCTGTTTCTTCTTGTTCTGCTTCACCTGCTTGACAGAGCCATTCAATTGGGCATCGTCGGCATAGACTGTCAGCTGGGTGTCCTTGGCGAACATGGGCAGCGTGATGGTTTTCTTCAGAGGCTCTTTCTCGGCATTGATACCTGCTACGTACCAAGTACTGCCAGCGCGACGGGCAATGATGGCATACTTGCCAGGATAGCCGTCGATGAAGCGAACCTCATCCCAATTGGTGGGTACCTGCTTCATGAAGTCGATGGCCCATGCGGGGGCGTCTTCCAAGTTATTGGGAGCCAAGGCAAAGTGCTGGACACTACTCTGGAAGAGGACAGCAGTGGCCAAGGCATAGACATCGCTGGTACGGCGGGTGGTACCGCGATCGTTGTTGGCACTATAACGCTTGTTAAGGGCAGAGCCGCCGAAGTCCATCGAAGCTACTGTATTACGGATAAAGGTATGTGTACAGCCGTTCTTGGCTTCAGCATCACAGGAACCCTGTCCGAAGTGAAGATTCTCAGAAGCCAGCACAGCTTCAGCGGCAACAAAGTTAGGATACATGCGTTCCCAACCGCGAGGCAGGGTGCATCCATGGAAGATACACTGCAGGCCAAACTCGTTGGCATCGGTCAGGATGTCTTCGTAGAGTTGCATCATAGGCTGCTTGTCGCCACCGAAGAAGTCGACCTTAATGCCTAAGATGCCAATACTTTGCATCCATTCCATCTCCTGACGACGTGCTGCCGAGCGGTCCATCTTAAAGCGTGGTCCTTGCGGAGCGTCGTTCCATGTGCCGTTACTGTTGTACCAGAGGAACAGGCCTACACCCTTCGACTTGGCATAGCGTGCCAGTTCGGCAATTTTCGGGTAGCCAATCTGTGTGTCCCAAAGGGCATCAATCAATACGGAACGATAACCCATAGCGGCAGAGAAATCAATATAATTCTTCTGCTCATCGTAATTGCAGCTGGCATCCATCTTCATAATCCACGACCAACTGCCTTTGCCGTATGTGTAAGTTTTCGAAGCTCTGTATTTGGGCTGGACAAGATCGTTGGCAATGGTTGTCTCGACTATGGGAGCCAGTGTGGTGCCGATAGTCATGGTGCGCCAGGGGGTGAGAGCAGGCAGCGATACGGAGGCTGTTGTGGTGCCGAAGCCGTTCATCTCTTCCTTCTGAGGGAAGCCGATGCTGTATTTGGTACCTCCGTCATTCATCAGTCGGCAGCCGACATAGTTACCATCAGTACCTGTCTCAGAGATAATCACCCAACCTGCTGTGGTCTTGAAGAGGCAGGGAAAGGTATAGCCTTGTCCCCAGCCATTCTTACCTGGCTGATCGTCCCATGAATAGGAGGTCTCATAGCTGGGTGAGGTACGTGCAAAACCGCCCATAGGTTTCGACTGCGGACAGAGGAAGGTCGTGGTGCCGTCTGGCAGTACAAAACTACTGGCCTCGCCCTCAACAACAGCACTCATCATATCGCGCTTCTGAGCATAAATCTTGTAACGGTAGGCTACGTCGCGACCCGTCACACGGAAGATGATGTCGAGGGCTGGTTTGCCTTGTTTCTCGAACTGGCAGACAGCCTCGGTAGCCTCATAGCTGATGTGGCTCTGCTTGATAGTAGCAAGGTCATACTCATCCTTGAAGGTGCTGGTCTTGCAGTCCTTCAGGGTCAGACCCTGCGTGAGGTCGCCAAAGTTCATCTTAACACCCAATGGTGAGCGTTCGATAAAGACAGTACCGTTAAGCGTTACCTGATAAGCAGGGCGTCCACCCTCGTCACTCACGGTGACAGCCATGGTGCCATCAGGACTCTGGAATGTTTTCTCGGTTGCATGGGCTGTCAGTAGGCATATAGCCAATGCTGCAGCAGTCATCATTTGTTTTATCATACTCATTTTTTTATTAACGACAACTTGGACAATTTAAACAACACTTGTATATATAGTTGTCTTTGTTGTTATAGTTGTTTTTATTATTTTATGAATTTCAATTGATACACCTCTCCTACAGTTGTCTCCAAATCGTACTCATAGACCTTACGGATAGGCAGTAGTGACAACGTCTGGAGTTCCTTGGACTGTAATGGCTGCTTGATATTAGCAGGCGCCAACAGCGGGTTGGGACATGCACCCTTGGCCTCGCTCAACGTAACCCCCTTAGTTGCTTTGGCCAGTTGCAGAGGAACATACGAACGGATGCGCAGTGTACCGCCAATGGTTGAACGCACCACTGCAGAACGGAGTTCACCTTCGTTCCATACTTCGTCGACTACGAAACCGCCACGAGCTCTCAGACCTTTCACCTCACCGCTCTTCCAGTCGTCGGGAAGGGCAGGCAACAGATGAACGGCACCATCGTGACTCTGCAACAGCATCTCGCAGATACCTGCCGATACGCCGAAGTTACCATCAATCTGGAAGGGTGGATGGGCATCGAACAGGTTGGGATAGGTGCGTCCATTAGGATACTGGCGGGCAGAACGGTCGTCAGGCAACAGCTTTAACATGTTCTTGATGATGGTGAAGGCATGGTTACCATCGAGCATGCGTGCCCAGAAGTTTGTCTTCCAACCTAAGCTCCATCCTGTAGCCATATCGCCACGCTGCTTCAATGTGTTGGCTGCAGCGGTAAAGAGGTCGGGATGACTATATGGCGAGATCTGATTGGAAGGATAGAGTCCATAGAGGTGCGAGATGTGACGGTGCTCGTCTTTGGGGTCATCAGCGTCAATGAGCCACTCCTGCAATTGTCCGTAGCGACCAATCTGCATCGGGGGAAGGTTGGCCAGTTGGAACTTGAGGTTGGCAGCAAACAGACTGTCTTTGCTCAAAGCCTGGGCGGCCAACAGGGCCTGTGACAGCACGTCGAAGGCAATCTGGTTGTCCATCGTCGAACCAGCACAAACGTTAGTGCCCTTACCTCGTGGTCCATGCTCTGGCGATACGGTAGGAACGGTCATCAGCCAGCCGGCAGCCTGCTTGATTTCGCCTGCAGCAGGGTATGTCTGCATGTAGTCCAGCAGGAACTCGGCAGCCCCCTTCATCACTGGATAGTATTTAGCTAAGAAGTCCTTGTCACCTGTATAGAGATAGTGTTGCCAAATATGGGTTGACAGCCAAGCGCCACCCGTGGGAAACATACCCCATGGCGTACCGTCCACAGGACCGGCAATACGCCACAGGTCGGTATTGTGGTGGGCTACCCACCCACGGCAATGGTACATGGTCTGGGCTGTCTTGGTACCAGTCTCGCTCAGCTCGCGCGTCATCTCGAACAGCGGGCCTTGTGTCTCGGCAAGGTTTCCTACGAGGGCTGGCCAGTAGTTCATTTCGGCATTAATGTTGATGGTGTATTTAGAGTCCCACGGAGCATTCATCTTGTCGTTCCATACACCCTGCAAATTAGCGGGCTGTCCACCAGGCTGACTCGATGATATCAATAAGTAACGGCCATATTGCATCATCAGCGATACCATGTCGAGGTCGGTGCCATCGAAAGCGCCCAAGCGTTCGTTGGTAGGAAGGTTGTTGCCATTGGCATTGCCTAATGTCAGCGACACGCGGTTGTATTGTTCCTGATACTTCTTGATGTGGTCGTTCAACAACTGCTTGTAGCTCTTCCCTTGCAGCGAGGCTAAGATCTCTTTGTTCTTTTTATTGGCATCGCCACTGATATCGTTGTAATTCACAAAGTTGGTGGCTGCCACGATAAAGAGGGTTGCGGAGGTTGCATCGTCCACGCTGATACCTTCGTCTTCTACCTTGATGTCGCCATCAGCTTCTATCAGTACCTTGCAGTCAGCCTTTAAGCCGGCCTTGATGCCTTCCTGCTCAACCCCATCGACAGTGGCAGAGAGCATGTTTACCTGCCCATTACCACCTTTTGCAACGACAGGAATTACCTTCGATGACAACTGGCTGTTGAACTTCACATCAAATTCCAGTTTCTTCTTTTTGCTGGCCTTCAGCTGCATAATGATGACATTATCAGCCTGTGAAGCAAAGACGGTGCGTTCGTACTTCACACCATTGTATATATAAGAGGTGGTGGCCAGTGCGTTACCCAGGTTCAGTTCACGACGGTAGTTGCTGACTTCTTTATGACCCAACTTCAGTTTTAGGCTGCCAAGGGGCAGGAAACGCATGCCGTGGGGACCTTTGACGAAATGTTGGTCGATGAGTTTTGAAGCTTGGTATTCCTTGCCTTCGAAGATAAGCCGGCGAACTTCGGGTAGGACAGCCATCGATTCCTTAGAATTGTTATCGTGTGGCGATCCACTCCAGAACGTTTCTTCGTTCAACTGTATCTCCTCAGTTTCTGTTCCGCCGTAGACCATTGCCCCAAGGTGAGAGTTACCAATGGGCAATGCCTCCAACCAATGTGAGGCAGGCTTGTTATACCACAGTTTGTGTTGTTGTGCACTCATCGCCATAGCCACCAAGGCCATTGATGCGATACAAATCAGTTTCTTCATCGTAATCTTTGCTTTAAGGGTCGCGTTTTATGTTACTGCGTGCAAAGTTACGAAAAGTCAAGAGCAAAACAAAAGAAAACTATCTTTTTTTTGCCGAGACGAAGTAACTTCGCTATTTTTGATGGCAAAGTTACGAAAAAAGAAGGGCATAACAAAGGAATTTTGTCTCTTTTTGTTGTAAATATTCGTTAGAATCCCCAAACTTTCTGTTCGTTAGGACGTTTATACCAATCGAGAAAGGCTTTATAGTTTTCTACCCACTCGCCGAAATCCGTATAGGCACCGTCGTTAAAGGCAACACCAGTACTGGTCCGTTTTCGGAACCCCATCTGCTGTCCTTCTAAAGGATATTGGAAACTCTCGGAGGGTATTGCCAGTGCCCATGGCAAATCCTTGATGTCCTGCTCTAATTGATATTCATAGAGGACTTCAGAATTTTTGTAATAATCAAGGTGAGTCTCGAAACGGGCACCATTGTACAAGGTAACAATAAAGGGGTCAATATCCTCAAGCGTGAAGTTTTTTGCAACATCTGCATTGGTAAAGGTAATGACATAACTCTGCTTGCGGTACACCGTCGTTTCATACAGGTCTAATTGGTCGTAGCTGATGTCGCTCAAAACATTATAGTTTTTACGGGTGATGGCACCGGCATTGGCTGAGGTCTCCTGATTGTTGTTCATGGCCCAATGAGCATCGGCAAACAAACAGATAACGGCATCGGAATTTCGTCCCCACTGGAAGGTGTTAATCTTATCAGTCAGGTTTTTTGAACCTGCAGGTAAATTGTCGTTTAATGTCTTGCCATCAATAGTCGTTATGTCTTCAACGTTATCTTTATTGAAAGCGCACAATCGTACGAAAGCAGCAATTTGATTGGTACAACCGACAGCACTTAAAGTGAGTTGAAGCGTGACCTGACAGGGATTCTCCAGATCTTTCTCAATGCCCAAACGGATAATAAGGTCGTTATAGTCGTAGTCGTCAACAAGAGGCAGGTCTTTCTCGAAACAATAGGTATAGGTTTGTGGCGTCAAGGTCAGTTGTGTAGGAATGGCAGCTGAGGCACCAAGGAAACTAATATCTTTCTCCTGACTGACGGGGAATGATTTTACATAGAAACGCCCGTCTGCATCGACCAATGCGGCATAGAGAGTCGTCGCAGATAGGGGCACGCTGACGGCAAACTTTGAAGAACCACCATCAGTGATGGTTGCTTGGTTCAAGACGTTGGCTTGCTTGCTGTTGAATGGATTGACATCCAATACCATGACTTTCTGGATGTTACTGCCGGCATCTGCTATAAAACTATATTGTTTCGGGGTGGTAAGTTTCCAGTCGTGACGTTGGTCAACACTGTCAACGGGAGACATGTATTTGAGGTATTTTTGGTATTGCTCTTTGTCGTAGAGGTCTTTTTTACAGGCAACGACCTGTAGTAAAATCATTGCACAGAGCACAATTTTAAAAAATGTTCGCATATAATTCATTGTCATAATTGTCTGGTTTTGGCTTCAAAATTACGAAATAATCCAGATAAAAGGGATGGTTTTCTTTGATTTTTAAAGATTTTAACACAAAAAAGCGTCATATTAGGAAAAAACTTCGTAATTTTGCAGCCGTATATAAATAGTTACGTAACAAATAATTAAAATCTTATGTGTGGTATGAGGAAATCATTAATAATGGGCATGTTGGCCTTTGCCGCTACAGCTTATATATCTACCAGTTGTTCACGTGATGAATTCTCAGGAGACGTGCTCGAATCGAAGAAGCAAGCTTTTGAAAGTGTGTTCAAATCGGAATTTGGTAATATTGACCCAGAGCAGGATTGGGGCTTTGGCTCTGTTACACGTGGCATTACGCGTGGCAATACGGGCGATACGTATCCTGCAACCCATGAGTATAAAGATGCTGATGGCAATGTGATTGCGGGTGCAAACATGAACCATAACGAGTGGGCTGATCCTAGCAAGCAATTTGGCGGTTGGGTGGTTCCCGATGCTCTGACAGAGGGCCAGAAGCTCCGTGTGCAGAAGTATTTCCAGGCTAACCCCAATCTGAGTTACGAAGATCCGCAATTCCGTCATTTCTTTGTACAGCAGGTCTATACAGGTGGTACTGACGCACCAACGACAGGCAACAAGGAGGTTACCAAGGCTGCCAACGGTACTGAATACAAAGGATCGAACTTGAATCAGATGACGGTGGGCGAGGCTAACTCACATATCAACAATTTCAATGCCGGTACCTGCTCTACAAGCAATGTGCTTGACAATGGCAGCACTGTTAATAACGGCACCTACCACAGCGACCAGATTACGCTGATGGTCAACGTATTCGACACCTCTTGTTTTGGCTATCATGAGACAGGTGGTAGTAATGTGAAGGGTGTTATCAACCACAACGACAAGATGGCGTTGGTAAGTGCAGCCGTCATCGATACATGGGCTGCCCAAAATGGTAACCCTGGCGAGGCTGTTGTTGACAAGTGGAACCGTTCGTTCATGGGCTTTGACTACGAGCTGCTTCCCGAGGAAGACATCATTCCTGACAATCCCCAATATGCCAAGTTTACCGATGTTCCCGCCTATAATAACATTCAGTATGCATGGGATGGAACGAACGTAATGGTGATTGGATCTGCTCCTCAGGCTACAGAGGCAGAGGAAGTAGATATCACAGCTACTTTTGCACAAGTTACTCAAGTTAATAATGCTACATGCGCATACAATAATGGCAAAATTGTCTGCACTTTTAGTGGTCAATGGTATTCTAGTATTGCATTTACTCAGTATGACGACTGGTCTTCGTATAGCAAACTGGTTATTGAGTTTGATGGAGCAAGTCCTGTCAAAGGAACACTTCATGGTGTTAACGCGAGTACAGATTTTGCAGTAGGTGCCACCAGCGTAGAAGTGGCTTGCAGTGGCAATAGACCTTATATTGCCATCTCGACTGGTAACAATGACAATTCAATGGGTACGCTTATCATCAAGAAGGTTAGTCTGGTGAAAGAAGGCTCTGCTCCGGATGCCTCTATCAAATACTACGACCCCAATGGTTATCTTCTTGGTGATGATAACAAGATTATGTTCTACAGTAGCTCCAACACCAACCAGTATGGTGGTGTCATCATCAATCTCTCTGAGGATGAGATGAAGACTACTCAGGAGGGCAAGACCTGCCTCAATCTGGTTAAGTTCAAGGAACTCGCCGATGGTGGCTATCACCCCATTAGTACTGATCTGAAGAAGTGGGTGAAGTGGCAG
>Ga0265298_10011128_pt1 | contig 10565 bp, 7 predicted proteins | sample AusTroGonzalo_MG_3_FD_193486 | JGI IMG/M metagenome (GOLD analysis project Ga0265298, IMG submission 193486) | Bovine rumen microbial communities from tropical cattle in Woodstock, Queensland, Australia - Gonzalo_01 | ecosystem: Host-associated > Mammals > Digestive system > Stomach > Rumen ... | reverse complement strand
ACAGCATGGTCTTCATTTACGTCACCGAAAGCAGTGCCGTTAACTCTAACAGGCTGCTTGTCATTATTTACGGGAGCAGTCGTAGTAGTAGTTGTAGTTGTTTCCGTAGTAGTAATAGTAGTCGTTTCTGTAGTAGTTGTAGTTGTTTCTGTAGTTGTAGTTTCGGAAGTAGTTGTAGTAGTTGTTGTATCCTTGGGCTTTGAAGAAGTTGTTGTTCTTGGTGTATCGCTGCCTGTGCCGCCGAGTCCGTCAGCCTTTGTGCCGTCGGGCTCTTCGCCGTAGTAAAGCTTTCCGTTAACATAAACAGGTACATAAGGTGTTACAACACCGGAAGCTGTACCGTCTGTTGACGAACCCTTGCCTACGCCCTTTGCGGAGAAGTCGTTTGATGAATCCCAGCCGCTGCCGTAGTCAGGCATTACGATAGCAAGGAGTATCTCGCACTGCTGCTGTCCCTCAGATATAGGAAGAACAACACGTCCGTCGGGGAGATTTACCTCGATATAGTAGATATTGCCGCTGTACTGTATAGGCTTGGAGATCTCAGCGGTCTTGTAGCCCTTTGCGGAATACATTGCGGACTGGTCACGGTCGCAGCGGATAACGAGGTCCTCAGGGTTCTTGCCTGCGGAAATTACCTCGCTGAGATCCATGAAGTATCTGAATGAGATATTGTCCTGAACTCTTGCAGGCCATGCGGAGTGGTTAGTTACCTTGAAGCTGATGGTCTGACCGCTTGAATCGCCGCCCTTTGAGAGCACCTCAACGTAGAATTCAGGTCCGTCGTGCTCTTCTTTTGCAGGGAAGCTCGGATCCTTTGTTCCGCCGTACTTGTCTATCATCTTGCAGAGCATTGCTGTGAAGCCTGCGTTATAGTCTGTAGCTACCTCGTTGTTGATGAAGTCCTGACGGTCGTCGTTGTAAGAGCCGTCCTGATTGGGACCTCCTACGAGAGCGCCGTAGAGGATATGTCTTGTCTTATCCGGTATTTTAAGGTCATTCTTCCATGAGCCGTGAGCTGTACGGTGGTGAGGATTCTGGGGATACTTGTCTCCGAAGCCTACAACGTAGCTCTGCTTCAGCGGATTGTCACCGAGAGCGTAGTTTACCTGTGCCTCAGCAAATTCTGTATACTTTGCCGCCTCTGAAGTGAGGATAGTGTCGCTTGCAACAGTTGCGATGAAGGCAGCTGTATTTGCGTATCTAAGACAGCCCCAGTTGCTCAGCCAGCGGAGACCGCCTGATATTATCTTAGCCTCGTCGCCGTTTACCCAGCGGTCGCAGTGCTTCTTAACGTGAGCTATAGCACTTGAATCGTTTGTATTTATAGCATAGAGCAGCATAGCGCCCTGCATATTGTCGTCCCAGCAGTGTGACCAGCCGTAAGCGAGGGTATCGCCTTCGCCCAGCATCTTACCGAGGTTGGGCATAAAGCTCTTTGCGTCTGCAAGATAGCTGTCGTCCTTTGTTGCGATGTAGAGCCAGTTTGCGGCATAGAAGAGCTCATCGTAGAAGTGGCTTGACTGATAGAAGCCCTGAGCGTCGCTCTTATTATAAACATCATCGCTTGGTGATGTCTTTGCTATCTTGTAGATATTCTCAGCGTGTTTAAGGTAGTCAGCCTTCTTGGAAGCGTCGATGCTGCCGTCGAGAGCTGCCGAGCCTGCTGCGAGAGCTGCTGCCATTTCGCCGAATACAGCTGAACAGCCCTTCGAGGACTTGAGAGCAGCACGGCACTCCGCGATAGAATGTGAGTTGTCCTCCATACCGTATTCAAGAAGCTCAACAGGACCCCACCATGTATGGTCATCCTTACCGATGCCTACCTGATAGACTACCTCGGAGCCCTTGTCGCACTCTGCAAGATAATCAAGTACGAAGGTAAGATTGTTTACATAAGTTTCCTTGAGACCTGCCTTTTCAATTCCGTCCGGATACTGATAAAGTCCCCACGCCAGCATCGAAGCCGAATATGACATAGGAAGGTTGAACTTTACGTGATCTCCGGCGTCGTACCAGCCTCCGAGAACAGGATCGCTCATAGCGGAATCTGCCTTCCACTCTACTCTGTTCCATTCCGGGAGCGGACCTGCCTGCTGCGCCTCATAGAAGAACAGCGACTTGTCCAGTGCGTCAGCGTAATTGAACTTGCCGTCAGCGGCATTAGCCGTTGTCATCATAACACCTGCCGGCATAGCCGAAACAGTTGATGAGGCAAGCAGGACGGCGGAAAGGATACCGCCTGTCAGTTTTTTAAGCATAGTAAAACTCTCCTCTCATTTTAAATTGCTCCGTATGCGCGGAGCTTCCTCACGAGTATACCATAGCTATACACCATAATTATGCCACAAATCTCTGCCGATGTCAAGCAAATAATGAGCAGCAGTCTGAACAGCTGTCAGCTCTGTGCTTCGGACATACAAAAGAGGCGATGTGAACATCGCCCCCTGATAGTTTTATTTGAGAATATAGTTTTTGGCGGTCGAAGCGAGGCAGACGTTTGCGTAATTGCCCTGAACCACACAAAAAACTATTTAAGCTCGGCAACAGTAACGCCGTCCTCGCCCTCTCCGAAAAGTCCGAGCCTGAACGCCTTTACCGACGGATGTGATTTCAGCCGCTTGTGTACAGCCTGTCTCAGCAGTCCGGTACCCTTGCCGTGGATTATAGTAATAGTAGATATATTTGACATTACCGCCTGATCTATGAATGCGTCAAGCTGGTATACTCCGTCATCGCAGGCGCAGCCCCTGATATCCAGCTCCATTTTTCCTCTCCGCTCAGCCTTTACGCCCACCTTGTTCATCTTGCGGTTCGGACGTATGGACTTATTGCCCAGAGTTACCTTTTCGGGCTCTTCAAGGCGCAGACGGGATATATTCATCTTGGTCTTCATAACGCCCATCTGAACATAAACGAAGTCGCTGCCGTCGGGATCTCCTGAGATTATACCCTTGCGCTGCAGGTCAACTACGTATACCGTATCTCCCCTGCGGAGCTTTCTCGGCAGGACGTAGCCCTCGTTTGGATCGCGCTTCTCTACGGGATTTGCCGTGTCGTACATCTTGTTGAAGCTCTGCTTGGTCTTTGACTTCATACCCGATACGTTGGCGCTGAAATCCTTCTTTTCCTTTTCCTTCCTGAGCCTTTCAAGCTCGTCAAGGAGCTCGTTGGACTCCGCCTTTGTCTGCTCTATTATAGTCATGGCACGGAGCCTTGCCTTTTCAAGCTCCTCAGCCTTTGAAGCCTCTATCTGCTCACGCTCCTTACGGATAGTCTCCTCATGCTCGGCAGTCTCTATCCGCAGACGGGTTATCTCCTCTTTCTGCTTTTCAAGCTCGACACGTGCGGCTTCGAGCTTGCCTATGACCTCTTCAAGACGGGTATTCGCCTCGCTGACGCGCATTTTAGCGTCAGCTATAATATCAGCCGGCATACCGAGACTTTCTGATATAGCAAAAGCGTTTGACTTTCCCGGGGAGCCCACGATAAGCTTATAGGTCGGACGAAGGGTCTCTATGTCGAACTCGCAGGAAGCGTTTTCAACACCCTCGCTGTCGATAGCGAATACTTTAAGCTCCTGATAATGGGTAGTTACCATTACCTTTGCGCCGCTCTGCATAAGGCGGCGGATAATGGATATTGCGAGAGCCGCGCCCTCTACCGGGTCCGTGCCCGAGCCAAGCTCGTCAAGGAGGACGAGGGACTGCTCGTCGGCAGTTTTAAGTATCTCTATTACCTTATTTGTATGGGAAGAAAATGTAGACAGGTTCTGTTCTATGCTCTGACTGTCGCCGATATCCGCGAGAATATGGTCATACACCGATATTTTGCTGCCGTCGGCAACTGGTATGAGAAGTCCGCACATAGTCATAGCCGCAAGAAGTCCGGCGGTTTTGAGAGTTACCGTCTTACCGCCGGTATTCGGACCGGTGATGATGAGTGCCTGATAGTCCTCGCCGAGACTTATCTCCACGGGAACAGCCTTGTTCTTGTCGATAAGGGGGTGACGGGCTTTTTTCAGGTGCATTTTTCCGTCGTCAGTTATCTCCGGCAAGGAGCAGTTCAGCTTTGCCGCAAGATTTGACTTTGCAAAGTAGAGGTTCAGCTCTGTGCAGACCTTGTAATTCTCCGCCAGTATATCGGCATACTCTCCGCAGTCACGGCAGAGCTGATGTATGATGCGCTCTATCTCCTCCTGCTCCTTGGCTTCAAGGAGACGTATATCGTTATTTGCCTCAACTATCGCCATAGGCTCTATGAATATAGTCTGACCCGTGGCGGAGGTATCGTGTATAAGACCGCTGACCTGTCCGCGGTACTCTGATTTTACAGGCAGAACGAAACGTCCGTCACGGATAGTCACATTAGCCTCCTGAAGGTACTGCTGAGTGGTCTTGTTCTTTATCATCTTGTCGAGGGTCTCGCGCAGCTGCATACCTGCACGGTTTATCTTACGGCGTATAGCCGCAAGCTCCGCACTTGCCGCGTCGGATATCGCATTCTCGGAGATTATGGAGCGTTCAAGCTTTTCAAGGAGCCAGTCATTGGGCTGGAGCCGTGAGAACAGATAGCTCAGCTCTGTTTCCATATTCTCGCAGTGAGCGTACCAGTCGGCGAGAGCCTTTATCTGTTTGAGCATTGCGGCAATATCAAGAAGGTCGCTGAGAGAGATGACAGCTCCCGACTTGGCTCTTGCGGCAACAGTGCTTATGTCCTTGAAATTGCCGAAAGGCGGAGTTCCGAACTGCACCGAAAGAGACAGCGCCTGAGATGTTTTGAGACATTCATAGCGAACTCTTTCGAGGTCGTTGTCGGGACGTACCGCCAGTGCCATACGGCGTGTCTCCTCATTTGAGGTGAGCTCCGCAAGCATTTCCAGTATCTTGTCCAGTTCAAGTGTTTTCAAATATTTATCCATAATTATCCTTTACTGTTGCAAATCATAATTTTGCGGAGCAAAATTATGATTTAGTTTAGAGTTGAGAATTGAGAGTTGACAGTTGTGGTGTATCGCCTGCGGCGATATAATTTAAATAATATGAGCGCAGCGAACTCATTAACTCTTAACTCTCCACTCTCAATTCTCAACTAAATCCAAATTTAGCAAAGCTAAATTTGGATTTAAACGATAGTCTTGTAAAAATCCAGTGTACCGAAGCTGCGCTCCAGATGTGTGAGCAGATATGACTCCGCCAGTGCTGAAAGCCTCTGCTGAGTTTCCTCAGATACGCGGAAATTGAACAGCCTGTCAAAGTCGCTGAGAACGATATGCCGCACCGCACTGAGCACAGGCAGCTTGACCTTCATATAGTCCGCACCGCTTTCATTCTCAAAGCAGTCGGCACAATAAAAGCCACCGTCGCCAATACAGAAAAAGAGCTCCTCCGGCTCGTATGCTCCGCAGCCCCGGCAAGCCACCACATCAGGCATATAGCCTATCTCCGACATCAGTCTGAACTCAAATAACGCTTTCAGCTGACGCTCGTCACGCTCCCCTTTTTCGAGAAAGTGGAGACAGTTCAGCATCAGCCGCATTATATCGCCGTTCTGAGCCTCCGGCTTTATACAGAAACGCATGACCTCAGCGAAATAGCTCGCAAGTGATATCTTCGTCAGCGAATCACGAAGTCCGTAAAAAATATGTATCGGCTCCGCACTGTTCAGGTAAAGGTAATCTCCTCTCCTGTCCACGCAGAACCGCGAATATGCCAGAAGCTGAGTGGAACTTCCCGACTTTCCGTTTATTTTCCTTGCGCCTTTTACGGAAACCTCGATAACTCCGCTCTCTCTGGTCAGTATATCAATAAATTTGTCCTGTTCTCCGACAGAACGCTCTTTCAGAACGATGCCTTCAACAGTTGTCATGGTTATCTTCCTTACTTGCCGAATACCGCAGATAGTCCTCTATACTGCCGCTTTCGGCGAATATGCTCCAAAATATATCCTCGTTCACTGAACCCTCCGCAGAAAAAAGTGAGCTCATGCTCCCTGAATATTTTCTGCGGAGGATATGTAAATATTAACGGTAATTATTTCTCTGAAAGTCCGAAGCTGCGTATCAGGTTCTCCCTGTTGCGCCAGTCCTCCTTGACCTTCACCCAGCACTTGAGGTTCACCTTTATCTGGAAGAAGTCCTCAAGCTCTATCCTTGCGGCTGTGGAAGCCTTTTTCAGCATAGCGCCGCCCTTGCCTATGATTATTCCCTTGTGGGACTCCTTCTCACAGTAGATAACGGCGGATATATCCAGTATATTCTTGTCGTCGCGCTCGCTCATCTTCTCAACTCCCACGGCTATACCATGCGGTACCTCGTCGCTTAGGAGAGTAAGCAGCTTTTCACGTATCATCTCAGCCGCCAGCACCTTTTCCGGCTGATCGGTTATCATATCCTCCGGGAAGAAGTGTACCGACTCCTCCGCAAGTGCGATTATCTCGTCGATGACTATATCCACGCCGCTGTTTTCGGTGACGCTTACCGGAACTACTGCCTGAAACTGTATCTTTGAGGTCAGCTCCGCTATGATCGGAGCCAGTTCGTCCTTGTTCCTGAGCAGGTCTATCTTGTTGAGCACCAGTATCACCGGCATTTTCGAGCTGTTCATAGATTTCAGCAGGTCAAGCTCCTGCTGGTTTATTTTTTTTGTGCAGTCCATTACGAAAACTACCGCGTCAATGTCGCTGACCGACTCCTTAACGGTATTCAGCATATGCTCACTGAGCTTGTTCACGGGCTTGTGAAGTCCGGGGGTATCGAAGAATACCAGCTGAACGTCGTCGATATTGCGGATACCCGTGATACGGGTACGTGTGGTCTGCGGCTTGCTGCTGACCGAAGCTATCTTCTCGCCGACGATAGCGTTGAGGAGAGAGGATTTACCAGCATTGGTGCGTCCTGCGATAGTAACGAAAGCTGTTCTCGGCATCAGGCTTTTTCTCCGTTCACAACGAAAGTAACGTCTCTTGAGATACCGAGCTTTTCAAGAACTGATTCTTCCTTTTCGCGCATTATACGCTGTTCGAGCTGACCGGTCTCGTGGTCGTAGCCCAGCAGGTGGAGCATTGAATGTACTGTGAGGAAACCTACCTCTCTTTCAAGTGAGTGGCCGTAATTCTGAGCCTGCTTTACAGCTGTTTCCAGTGAGATGACAACATCTCCCAGCTGTACCGCGCCTGTTTCGGGATTTACCTCTACAGCTCCGTCCTCGCCTGTGAGCGGAAATGAGAGTACATCTGTGACTGCGTCTTTATTTCTGTATATCTTATTGAGATTCTTTATTTCATTATTGCTTACGAACGAAACGCTTACCTCAGCGTCCTTGCCGAAATTCTCAGTTGTGAGAACTGCCTGACAGCATCTTCTGATAAGGAGCCTTATACCTACGGGGACCTTCACCTCTGTCTGATTATTCTTGACATAAACCTTTAACTTAGCCATGATTATTTTTTCTCCCTTCATTGTATTTTTCATAAGCCTTGATAATATCCTGTACAAGTCTGTGTCTTACTACATCCTTCTCCGTGAAGCGATGTATCTCGATATCGTCTATCCCCCTCAGGACCTTGACAGCCTCCACAAGTCCGGATCTTTTTGTATCGGGGAGGTCTATCTGGGTGATATCGCCTGTTATTACCATTCTGCTCTCGTTTCCGAGGCGGGTGAGAAACATTTTGATCTGTTCCGAAGTAGTGTTCTGGGCTTCATCGAGTATGATGAACGCCTCATCAAGTGTACGTCCGCGCATATAAGCGAGAGGAGCCACCTCGATTATCCCTTTTTCCATATAGCGTGCGAAGCTTTCGGCGCCGAACATATCGAACAGGGCGTCATAGAGAGGGCGCAGATAAGGATCCACCTTATCCTGAAGGTCGCCGGGAAGGAAGCCCAGCTTCTCTCCTGCTTCAACGGCAGGACGGGTAAGGATTATCTTCTTGATCTTATGCTCGCGGAACGCCTTTACAGCCATAGCCACGGCGAGGTATGTCTTTCCTGTGCCTGCAGGACCTATGCCGAGAACTATGGTATTGTTCTTTATCGCGTCTGTGTAGCGTTTCTGTCCCACTGTACGGGGGCGCAGTATCTTACCTGAGGCGGTCACACATATACCGTCGCCGCCGAGCTCATGGAGCTCCTCCTCTATGCCGTCAGCGACCATAGAGGTAACGTAGCGGACCGTCTGCTCATTGACGGCATTGCCCTTATCAGCAAACTCCATAAGGGCGCGGAGTGCCTTTTCGGCACCTGCGGTATCGCCGTCGCCGATTATTTTGATACCGCCGTCCCTGCTGACAACGGTGACATTGAAATCCTTCTGTATTCTGCTGACATTTCCGTCAAGCTGTCCGAAGAGGGCTGAAAGCTGCTCCGGACTGTCAGCGGGTACGAATATTTCCGACATTAATTATTTTCTCCAATCTTCTGTTCGGGGAAAGCTCCTGCTGCCGCAAGAGCCGCATTGGAATAGCGCCTGTCCGCAGAAACGTCTCTGAGGACCTTAACATTATCAGGGAAATCTATAGTCTGCTCCGGCGAATCGAGCTCAAGCTCCATGATGGCGAGCTTATCCGAAAAAGGGTAAGTATCCAGTTCAAAAAGCTGATCGTGGTAATCAAAGCAGTAACGCACCTTTATGACCTGAGGGCAGTCGGTGCGGTGCTCTTCAAGGAGCCTGCGGTACTCATCGCCGCTTATCTCGTATTCGTTTTCCTCTCTTGTGACAGGACTGAGGAACACCTTTTCAGTATAGGTATACTTTACGCATCCGTTTTCATCAACAGATCTCACTCTGCGCTGGGAACCGTTCACTCCGCTTCTGAGGTAGGTCTGAACGATACCTATCCTGCGTTTCACATCAAGTTCTGATACGTCGGGGAATTCAACGAGAAATTTACGTTCTATCTCATAACTTTTTCCCATAAGCACACTCCGAAAACGATGATTTTGCGTTGATCTCTTTCAACATTTTTATTATACAACTTTTTTTGCATAATGTCAACAAAATAATCAGGATATTCTGTTTAATATGCTAAATTTAACCACATTGTCACCATTTTGTCACATACTGGCTCATATATCCCTCAGCATGAGGTTGAAGGGATTGAAAAAGCCCTCCTGAAGTTCTGCCGGAGGAGCCTCTGCAATGGCAGTACCACTGCTGCCCGTCAGCGGTATTTCGACTGTCAGCGAATCTTCTCCCGACACTGCCGAAGCGGATATCCGCTCTGCCAGTCCGCTTATCATCTCATCAGTATATTCACTGAAAACATCAGGTATTCCGGAGTTGCCTCCGTCCACAAATGTCCTCAAACTCCGCACTGAAATGTTTAAAGTTTTCAACGCTGCCTCACACTCTATCTCAAGCTCTGTTTTTTCTCCGTCAGCAAGGAGCATCTGCTTTCTTACGAATCCGAGTATCAGGAACCGGAGCGTCTCACGATCGGTCCTTATATATGCTTCGGGAACGCTTTTCACAGTTATACTGCACTTTCCGTCAGCAGCCGCCTCGCATTTTGCCGCCAGTTCCTTTAAGAAAATGTCCGCTCTGACAGAAACGAGCTCCTCCGCAGCAAGGCTTCCGGAGGCAAGGACGCTGCTCAGCTCTGCATTTCTCATAAGGTCGCAGCACATCGTCAGTATACTGTCTATCAGTTCTCCGCCTTCCCTGCTGCCACTCTTCTCCAGCGTCTCACGCAGGAGCTCACAGGACGCCGATATACCAGTCACCGAGTGCCTGACGAGATAATCCGAACATTTAAGATATTCCTTTGTGAAGCTGCTGCCGAAAAATTCAGCTAATTCGTTTTTTCTGTCCATGTTCCATCCTCTTTCCTATATTAATGTGACACGCAGATTTCCGATTCCCCTGCCCCTCCGGACAAGGTCCGGGAGCATAAACGCCGTGTTATCAGTGATAAGCGCAATGCCGTTTCACAAAATATATTATACTACACAAGTTAAAAAAATGGAATAGATATAAGCCGTTTTTACGCCAAAGAAACTGCAACAAAAATTTTGATATCAACAATTATATGTTTGTACAATATGCACTTTTCACGAAATTTCTGTTATTTTTTTGTCGAACCTCTTGAAAAATTATCCGAGTTGAGTTATAATAAAACCATACAAATTTTTAGGAGGTATATCCCATGTCAGTTAAAGTTGCTATTAATGGTTTCGGCCGTATCGGTCGTCTTGCATTCAGACAGATGTTTGATGCTCCCGGTTATGAGGTAGTTGCAATCAACGACCTTACAAAGCCTTCAATGCTCGCTCAGCTCCTCAAGTATGATACAGCTCAGGGCGGTTACTGCGGAAAGATCGGTGAGAATCTCCACACTGTATCAGCAGACGACGAGAAGGGCACAATCACTGTTGACGGCAAGACTCTTACAATCTATGCTATGGCTAACGCTGCAGAGCTTCCTTGGGGCAAGATCGGCGTTGACGTAGTTCTTGAGTGTACAGGTTTCTACTGCTCAAAGGACAAGTCACAGGCTCATATCGATGCTGGTGCTAAGAAGGTTGTTATCTCTGCTCCTGCAGGCAACGATCTTCCTACAATCGT
>Ga0265298_10011127_pt1 | contig 10565 bp, 8 predicted proteins | sample AusTroGonzalo_MG_3_FD_193486 | JGI IMG/M metagenome (GOLD analysis project Ga0265298, IMG submission 193486) | Bovine rumen microbial communities from tropical cattle in Woodstock, Queensland, Australia - Gonzalo_01 | ecosystem: Host-associated > Mammals > Digestive system > Stomach > Rumen ... | reverse complement strand
TACACGTAGTAGGCCACGCCCTCGTAGTTCCAATTCGGGTTGTTCGCGATCAGGTCGTTCTTTTCCTTCTCGTCGGTCGTGTAGAAATGCCCCCTGTACTTCTTCGAGTAGAACCGGTGCAGCGCCTTCGTCCCCGACGCCTGGTTCGTGTACGCCCGGTAGGCCCCGCCCTCGAAGTTCCAGTTCGGGTTCTTCGCGATCAGGTCGTCTTTCTCTTTCCCGTCAATCGTGTAGAAATGCCCCTTGTACTTCTTTGAATAGAACCTCCACACCGCCTGCGGCATGTCCTTGTAATAGACGATCTGGCAAGTGGCCGGCACGCCCGCCGCCGCGAGCTTGTCCGTCCCCCGCCACGCCTCCGGCACGTACAGCGTTTTCAGCGCGTTGCATTTTTCGAACGCCTTCTCCCCGACGCTCTGCACGCCGGGCGGGAGCACGAGCGACTCCAGCCCGCTGCTGTTGAACGCAACGCCACCGATGGTCTTGACCGTGGGGGGGATTTCGAGCTGCTTCAGGCTCCGGCAGTCGCTGAAGGCCATGTACCCGATGTTCGTCACCCCGGCGGGAATCGTGAGGCTTTCCAGGCTTTTGCACCAGTCGAACGCCCACCCCGGGATGTTGTCGATTCCGGCGGGAAGCTGGACCGTCTTCAGGGAGTAGCAAAACTCGAAAACGCAATCCGGCAGCGTCTTCAAGCCCGCGGGCAGGACGGCGGAAACGAGTTTCGTGGACGATCGGAAAACCATCTTTCCCAGTTCTTCGACGGTGTCGGGCACGACGACATTGGTAAGGGCGACTCCGTAAAAGGCACCCAACCCGACGCGCCGCACCGACGAGGGAACCCGGTACGTCCCGCTCCGGGCGCCGGGGCAGGCCAGAAGCGTCTTCCCGTCCTTTGTGAAAAGAACGCCGTCCTTCGCCACGTAGTGCGTGTTCCCCGCCGCCACCGAAATCGCCGGCAGCTGCCCGTTCCCGGTAAACGCGGCTTCCCCGATGGAAGAAACCGAAGCGGGAATGGCGACGCTCCGCAAATCGCAGCAATTGAAAACGCCTTCGCCGATCGTCTCAAGGCCCTCCGGCAGGACGGCGGAAAGGAAGGGACTCCCCGCGAATGCATCGTCCCCGATGGATCTGACGCCGGTGCCCAGCGACAAGTTCGCCAATCCGCGGCAAAGCCCGAATGCGTCGCATCCGATGTTCGTCACGCTGTTGGGAATCGCAACGCTGGTCAACCCCTTGCACCCATAGAACGCCCACTCCCCGATGTCCTTCAGCCCCTCGGAAAACGAGATGCCCGTCAAGGCGGAACACTGGAAGAACGCGCGGGATCCGATGATGCTCAATCCGGTGCCCAACAACGCCGATTGCAACCCGGAGCACCCGTCGAAGGCAGAATCGCCGATGGTCTGCACGCTGTTGGGGATGGAAATCCCCGTCAATCCGGTGCAATTCTGGAACACGCCGGCCGTGATGACGGTCGTCGGCTTGTCGCCGAGCGTCGCGGGAACCGCCATGTTCCCGGAAATCGGCTCCGCCTTCGTGATCCGGGATCCCGTCGGCAGGCGCAGATAGGTCCACGTCACCCCGTCCACCGTCTCCGTCGCCGCTTGCGCCGGAATCGCGCCGGAAACCGCGGCAAGCGCCGCCGCCGCGCACAGGAAAAGGTTGCGGAATGTCGTCATGGGAATCCTTTCGCGTCGGAGTGGAAATGGCGGACGGCGGGCCGGTTTCCGTCGCCCTCCGCACTGTATCCTGTGTGAAAAAAGAAAATCAAGGCTTTCCGCCCCGCCGTCCCCTCCGACAACGTGTGCCCCCGATTGGGAGGGCCCCGCTTGTCGGGGCCGCATCCCGCGGAACGCTTCGGCTCGGATTGGCCCCCCGCTTGTCGGGGCCGCCGCCCTCCCCGTCCCGATCCGCTCCTTCCGCCATGCCGCTCTTCCCTGCTCGTTCTGCCCTTTTGTGCTTTCTCCCCCAAGCCTTTCGTGTCCGCGAAGCGGTTTTTCCGAATTCCGGGCCTTTGGCGGGCGGACGGGCGTCAGTCGTTGTTGCCGAGGAGGGCGTTGATGTTCAGGGGGGCGTCGATTTCGCGCACCTCCGCCGCCGAAAGGGGCTTGATGCCGCCCGCCTTCAGGGTGTCGAGGATGCTGCCGCCGATGCCGAGCTTGAGCTGGCCGATGTTGTGCTTGCCGCTCGCGGCCTCGTTGAACTGGTCGATGTTGATGTCGAGCATGTTCAGGTTGACGGCCATCGCTTGCCACCTCGAACACCGTCGTGTCCTGCACGACGGCCAGCTCCGTGCCGAGTGCACGGCCGAGAACCGCAACGATATCTTGGAAAACCATGGATTCCTTCCTTTTCCGGATCATGTCCGTCCGGGCAGCAAGCCGCGGCGGAATCTCCGGACCGCCGCTTGTGTTGGCGTTTTCCCCTCCCCCCCGCAAGCGCAAACTCCTCCCCTTCCGGCCGTCCCGCGGCGCCCCGCAATTTTTTCGCGCGGGCACGCAAAAAATGTGGACTTCCCGGCGCGGGGCGCGGTATTCTGCAAGACAAATGGCATTGCTCTCGCGACAGCTGCGGCCCCTTCCGGGCAACCGGAACCGGCGGCGGGGAACTTTTTCCCGGTCCGCCCGTTTCCGTCCGTCCTCCCCCCCCCTCCCGGCGCGCCGCCGCGCCGGCAACCCCTAGACCGGACGGACGATGGCGAACGCGGTGGACAGGCTTTGCAGGGCGATCGGATACCCGGAACGCCCCGAAGGGAACGCTTCGCGCGCCACCCTGCTGGCGGACGGGAACGAAATCCTCGCCACGGAAACCGGAGGGCGCCTCCGCCTGGTTTCCCGCCTCACTTCCGACGAATCCCGCTATCCTTCCCTCGCCGCCTGGGCCGCCGGGCGGATGCTTCGCGAATCCGCCGTCCTTTCCTGCGACGCGGACGGCGCCTTCCTCTGGCAGGACGAAGCCGCGGACGCCGGCGACCGCGCCCTGGCCCGCCTTTTCGAAACCTTCGCCGATTCCTGCGACTGGTGGCGCGACCGCATCGCCGACGCCCCCGCCCCCGCCGCCGCGCCCGAGTTGTCCCAAATGGTCATCCGTCCCTGATCCGAAAGCCCGCCCATGTTCCGCCAACCGCGCAGTTCCGATTCCCCCTTCCGCCCCGCGTCCGCGGCTCTCCGCGCGTCCGCCGCCGCGGCGCTCGCGGTTCTCGCCGCCGTCTGCCTCCCCTTCCGCGCCGGCGCCGGCGCCATCCCCTGGGCGACGGAAACCTACACGCTCGTGGCCAACGACATGGACCTGCGCACCGCCCTCGACACCTTCGCGGTTTCCCAGGGCCTTTCGGCCGTCCTCTCCCAGGGCGTGGGGGGCACCTTCTCCGGCTCGTTCCAAGACGTGCCGCCCGCCGACTTCCTCGACCGCATCGCCACGGTCCACAACCTCGTCTGGTACTACGACGGCGCCGCGCTCTACTTCTACGGCGCGGGGGAAATCCGGACGCTCCTGCTGGACCTGCAGTACATGAAGGCCGGCGAGGTCCGCCAGATGCTCGCCGAGCTGGGCGTCGAAGACGAGCGCTTCCCCCTGAAGACCACCTCCAACGACGAGCTGGTCATGGTCTCCGGGCCGCCGCGCTACGTCTCGCTCATCGCCGAACTCGTCGCCAAGGCGGACAAACTGCGCGAACTGCGCACCTTCAACGAGGTCGAAGCGCGCCTCTTCCCGCTGGTGCACACGTGGGCGGACGACGTCTCCTTCAACGCGGCGAGCCCCGAATCCTCGACCTCGATCCGCGGCGTGGCCGGCCTGCTCAACGACATCATGTCGCCCGAAAGCGACGCGCAGGCGCACATCCGCGACGCTTCGGACGAATCGGCGGCGGCGCTGTCGCCCGCGGAAGCGGCCATGCTGGCCGGGTTCCGGCCCGTCATCACGGCGGAACCGCGCCTCAACGCCGTCATCGTGCGCGACGTGGTGTCGCGGATGCCGATGTACGAGCGGCTCATCCGCCAGCTGGACGTGCCGCAGCGGCTGGTGGAAATCGAAGTCACCGTCGTGGAACTCTCCAAGGCCGACGCCCTGGACTGGCAGCTCTCCCTCGCCGGCAACCGCACGGACGGCAAGACGAGCTGGGGCGCGGGCCAGAACGCGGCGAACCGCTTCGCGGTGGACGACCTGGCCGGCAAGGGGCTCGCCGGGGCCGTCACCTATCTGGGCGACAAGATGACGGTCAACGCCTCCCTCACAGCCCTCAAGTCCAAGAACAAGGCGCGCTCGATTTCGCGGACCTCCCTCCTGACGGTCAACAACCTCGCCGCCGAAATGTCCGATTCCCAGAGCTACCACGCCCGCGTGGTCGGGACGGAAGTCGCGACGCTGCAGGAAGTTTCCGCCGGCACCACCCTCCAGATCAAGCCGCGCATCCTCCCCACGGGCGGCTCGAACGCCGCCAACCAGGTCTGGCTCTCGATGCGCCTCGACGACGGCGGCTTCGAGTCCGTCACGGTCGACTCCATGCCCATGACCCGCGCTTCCGCGCTCGTGACCCAGACCTCCGTCTTCGAGGACGACTCGATCATGCTGGCGGGCTACCTGCGCGACATCGAGGAATCGGCCGGCTGGGGCATCCCCTTCCTGCGCGACATCCCCCTCATCGGCTGGATTTTCGGCGGTTCCTCCACCAAGAAGGAAACCATCCAGCGCATGTTCATCATTTCGCCCCACGTCATCGACCTCGACCTCGAAGCCGTCGGCCGCGAACAGGCCGCCCGGATGCGCGACCTCACCGTCGTCGAAGTCATCCAGGACGACGCCGACGACGACGAGCTCGAACGCGAACGCCGCGACCTCGAACGCCGCGAAATCAACCGCCGCCGCGCCGAACGCGCCAAGGACGCCCTCGCCCGCCGCCGCGCCGAACTCGAACACCAGCGAGAACTGCGCGGGATCGAGCGCGAAGGCCTCGCCGACGAACTCGACGAAGACATCCGCAACTGGCGCGAAGAGGAACGCCAGACCCGCCGCGCGGCCAAAAAGCGCCGCAGCGCCTCCCGCAAGGCGAAGCGCCCCTCCGCCGAGGAGCTCGCGGCCGTCCGCGTTCTGGAATCCGCCATGGGCGGCGAAGACCGGCAGGGACTCGACACGGCCGGAAGCCTGGCGGCCCAATTCCCGGAATCGGCCGCCGTCCAGCTGGCGGCCGGCAGCGTGTGGGAAAACGCCGGCGACATGGACGCGGCGATGGAATCCTACGGCCGGGCGCTGGCCCTGGAACCGGAAAACCCCGAAGCCCTCTGGGTCATGGCCCGGGCGGCGGGGGCCGCCGGGGAAGACGACGTGAAGGCCGACGCCCTGCTCCGCCTGCTGAAGCTGGAACCGAACAACCCCGACGCCCTCTGGGCGCTGGCGACGATGTCGGCCGGCAGGGACGGAACGATGTACAAGGCCTTCGAAACCCGTTTCCCCGACGACCCGCGGGCCGGGGAAGCGGCGGTGCGCGGGGCGGCCGCCTCCGAAGAGGCCCCCGGCACCGGGGATGGAACCGCCGAGGGAGATTCCGGCGACTGATGGTGGGCGGCGTGACATTGGAAAGCGGATTCGCCGAAGTGGGCGCGGGAGCATGGCTCGTGGGCCGTGCGCAGCCCGCCGCGTGCTTCGGGGAAGCCGTGCGCCGCCGCCGCAAGGGCTGGATCGTGCGCGATCGCGCGCGTCTGGATTTGGTTGAAACCACCGGAACCGCCAAATGCGCGGAAGCGGCGCGCCCCTTCCTCACCCACATCCCATGCGCCGCGCCGGTTTCCGCCGTCTCCGACAAGGTCCTCGTCGCCCCCGCCGCCGCCCGCCGCGACGCCGAAATCCTCAAACTCGTCCCCTTCAGCGCCAAGGGTGCCATTTGCGTCACCCGCTTCGCCCTCGCGGAGGCCGGAAACGGGGAATCGGCCGGAGCGGCCCCATCGCCCGCGTGGGTCGTCATGGCCACCGCGTCCCGCACGGCCCGCATCCCGGTGCCGGATGGCGAAACCCTCACCGTCCGCCCCGAATCCCTGGTGGCGTGGACGGGAAACCGCCCGTCCGGATTCTGCCCCAAACTGGGCTTGTCGGACCTGTTGCTGCCGCGCGGGCCGAAAAACCTCCTGCTCCGCTTCCACGGTCCCTGCATCGCATGGGTGGAAGGCGCCGGAAAACGCGCCGAAATGCCCGCCAACCCCTTCGCCCGGAGGGCCGTCTGATGGCGTTCGATGCCGCCCAGATCCTCCGCCAGACCTACGCCGCCGGCGCGGAAGCCGCCCAGATGGCCGAGCTCGCCCGCGCCAACGAACCCGCCCCTCCCCCCCTGGCCCGCGGCGAACTGATGGGAACCGCCGTGCTCGTGGAGGACGATCCCGCGGCCGACCTGATGGATTCGATGGAAGAGCTCTCCTTCCAGTTCGAGGAAAAGGCCGCCAAGCGTCTCGCCGAGCGCCGCATGGGCCCCTTGCAGGGCTCCCGCGCCTCCTTTGTCCGGGCGCTGGAAGCATGGTTCTCGATGCTCCCGGACATGCCGGGCCGCGACCGCCTCGACCGCTCCGTGCAGAACCTCCGCCGCGCCCTCCAGTCCGGCACCCTGCCCGACCCGGACGCCCTTCTCAAGGAACTCGCGCGCGAGTCCCGCGACCCCAGCCACCAGTTCGCCATGCTCGACCTGATGGAGCAGATGCTCGCCGAAGGCGAAACCCAACTGCTCGACCTCGTCCGCCGCACCCGCACCCAGCTGATGGCCGAAAAGGGCGCCGACATCAAGGCCGGCATCAACCTCGCCGAGGAAGTCAACGCCCGCGCCACCACCCCCGGCGAAATGCAGGAACTCCGCGACCTCTACCGCAGCGAAGTCGTCGGCTTCACCAAGGTCCAGGACTGCTTCCGCTCCCTGCTGGCCTCCCGCGGACCCGCCGGACTGGCCGACGCCATCGAATTCCTGATCGCCGGTTGCGGCAAGGACCTCGCCGCGCAGTCCCCCTCGCTGGAAAAGGCGGAACTGGGCCGCATCCTGACCGATTTGCAGTGCGTGCAGGTCCTCCAGACCGTCATGGACGCCCTCTCGAAGCTCTCCGCGCGGATGGGGACGCAGTTCGCCGACCCGTGCCTGCTCAACGGCCAGCAGCTGACGGGGCAGGTGCTGGAACTGACCGAGCGCCCCTTCGTCCCGCCGGAAGCCATTGCGAACCTGCTGGGCGAATGCGGCATGCGCAAGCTGCTCGCCCAAATGGATTTCACGCGCGAACTGACGCGCCTGTTCCGCCAGCTCTCGCCCCGCCTTTTCGCCAAGGAAGGCGACCGCCAGCGCCTCGTGGAAGCCGCCCAGGAACACCTCGACGGCCTCATCTCCATGGAGAACGAACAAGAGGAGGCCGCATCGTGATCCGCCTCCCCGCCAACCTCCCCACGGTCCAACGGTCAAACCGTCCAACGGTCAAACCCTCCCGCTGCCCAACCACCAAACCACCAAACCACCCAACCATCCCGGAGGTCCTCCCGTGAGCGCGCCCGTCTGGATGGCGGCCCTCGTGAAGGAGTTCGGCAAAGGCGCCGGCCTCCCCGACCTGGCCTTCGGCGACCGCGGCGTGGCCGCGCTCTCCTTCGAAAACGGCGCGTCGCTCCGCTTCGAATACGCGGAAGGGATGCTGGCCGTCTCGATGACGGTCCCCTCCCCCATCGACCCCGCGCACGCGGCGGCCCTCCTCGCCCACGCCCACCCCGACGCCCGCCGCGGCCCCTTCCGCATCCGCACCGGCTACCTCGCCTCCCGCGGCCGCGCCCTTTTCTCGGTGTGCCTGGCGGAACGCGAGGCCACGCTGCCGCTGCTCAACCAGGCATTCGCCGCCCTCTGGGCCGCGGCGAGGGAATACGGAGGCGCGTCATGGGCCTGAACGTCTCCCGCACCACCGAGCCCCTGCGCTTCGATACCGGCATCGGCAACGCCTCCTACGCCGAAATCATGGACTCGCCCGCCGCCGGGCAGCCCCAGAAGCCCCTCATGCCCGGCACCACCACCGTCTCGCAGGCCGTGGACGCCCTCTTCCCGACCGACCGCGCCGTCGGCGACCAGATCATGGCCGCCCTCGTCGCCGGCAACCCCATCGCCCTGCGCACGCCCCGCGGCTTCCTCTCCGCCGCCCGCTCTTCCGCCCGCGCCCTCCGTTCGCGCGGCACTGGCGCCGCCGACGCCGCGGCGCACGAAATCGAAACCCTCCTCGCGGATGCCGACCTCTTCGAGCGGTGCCGCCTGGCCTTGCTGGAGACCTGACGGTGGCACGCGGCTTCTCCAACATCGTCAACATCCTCTCCCGCTTCGGCGACCTCGTCCTCGCCGCGCTCGTCGTCTGCATCATCGGCCTCCTGATCATCCCGCTGCCCTCGCCGGTGGTCGACCTGCTGATTTCGGTCAACATCATGCTTTCGACGGTCCTGCTGATGCTTTCGCTCTACCTGCCGCGGGCGCTCGCCTTCTCGACCTTCCCGTCGATGCTCCTCTTCACCACCCTCTTCCGCCTCGCCCTGAACGTCACCACCACCCGCTGCATCCTCCTGCACGGCTCGCAGGACCCCAACGCCGCGGGCCACATCATCCAGACGTTCGGCAACTTCGTCGTCGGCGGCAACTTCGTCGTCGGCGCGGTCATCTTCCTCGTCATCACCATCGTCCAGTTCGTCGTCATCGCCAAGGGCGCCGAGCGCGTCTCCGAAGTCGCGGCCCGCTTCACGTTGGACGCCATGCCCGGCAAGCAGATGTCCATCGACGCCGACATGCGCGCCGGCGCCATCGACATGGAGACCGCCAAGCAGCGCCGCGCCGAACTCTCCCAGGAATCCCAGCTCTACGGCGCCATGGACGGCGCCATGAAGTTCGTCAAGGGCGACGCCGTCGCCGGCATCATCATCACCGCCATCAACATCATCGGCGGCATCCTCATCGGCATGCTCATGTTCGGCCACGACGCCGCCTGGTGCCTCAAGCGCTTCGGCATCCTGACCATCGGCGACGGCCTCGTCTCCCAGATTCCCGCCCTCCTCATCTCCATCACCTCCGGCGTCATCGTCACCCGCGTCGGCGACGAAAACGCCAAGCCCCTCGGCGTGGACATCGTCAACCAGATCTTCGCCCAGCCCCGCTCCCTCCTCCTCGGAGCCGTGATGATCGCCCTCATCGGCTGCATCCCGGGCTTCCCCAAGCCCCAGCTCTTCGGCCTCGCGCTCGTCGTCGGCTTCATCGGCGCGACCCTCATGCACCGCTCCAAGCTCGCCGCCGCGGCCGCCGCCCGCCGCGAAGACCCCCTCGCCGCCGCCGCCCCGTCCTCCGACGGCACCGCCCCCAGGCCCAGGCGCAAGGAAGGCGACGACTTCTCTATGGTCACGCCCCTCACCGTGGACATCGACGCGAACATCCGCACCGCCCTTTCCTACGACACCCTCAACGGCCAGATCATGGACATCCGCCGCGCCCTCTACCACGATCTCGGCGTCCCCTTCCCCGGCATCAACCTCTCCCTCGATCCCGCCCTCGGCGACGGCCGCTACCGCCTCCTCGTCAACGAAGTCCCCGTCTCCGAAGGCGCCCTCCGCCCCGGCCACGTCTTCGCCCTCGAGGATGCCGAAAACCTCACCGCCATCGGCGTTCCCTTCGAAACCGGCCGCCTCTTCCTCTCCGGCCACGAAACCTGCTGGGTCAAGGAAACCGACAAGCCCCGCCTCGACGAAGCCGGCATCCAGTCCCTCGACCTCGGCGGCGTCCTCTCCTACCACCTTTCCGGCGTCCTCCGCCGCTATGCCCACGAATTCCTTTCCCTCCAGGAAACCCGCCTCCTCTTCGACCACATGGAGCGCGAAGCCCCCGAACTCGTCAAGGAAGTCCAGCGCGTCCTGCCCCTCCAGAAGATCACCGACGTCCTCCAGCGCCTCGTCCAGGAAGGCATCTGCATCCGCGACCTCAAGCGCATCACCCAGACCCTCGTCGAATGGGGCCAGAAGGAAAAGGACACCGTCCTCCTCGTCGAATACGTCCGCTCCGCCCTCTCCCGCTACATCTCCTACAAGTTCTCCGGCGGGCAGAACATCATGGCCGCCTACCTCCTCGACCCGTCGCTCGAGGAAAAGATCCGCAAGTCCGTCCGCCAGACCTCCGGCGGCTCCTACCTCGCCATGGACCCCGCCACCGTCCGCGCCATCCTGGCCGTCGTCAAGCGCGCCGTGGGCGACCTCGACAAGATTCCGCAGAAGCCCGTCGTCATCGTCTCCGTCGACATCCGCCGCTACTTCCGCAAGATGATCGAGAAGGACTACTACGAACTCCCCGTCCTCTCCTTCCAGGAACTCTCCTCCGAGATCAACATCCAGCCCCTCGGGAGGCTTAAACTGTGAGCGCACTCCTCAAAATCGTGCAAGGCCCCAACGCCGGCGCCGAAATCGCCCTCCCCGACGGCGTCGAAATCACCGTCGGCAAGGCAGACGCCTGCGACATCGTCCTCGCCGACCCCACCCTCCCCGACGCCCCCATGACCCTCGCCGCCACCTCCGGCGGCGTCACCCTCGACGGCACCCCC
>Ga0265298_10011126_pt1 | contig 10565 bp, 3 predicted proteins | sample AusTroGonzalo_MG_3_FD_193486 | JGI IMG/M metagenome (GOLD analysis project Ga0265298, IMG submission 193486) | Bovine rumen microbial communities from tropical cattle in Woodstock, Queensland, Australia - Gonzalo_01 | ecosystem: Host-associated > Mammals > Digestive system > Stomach > Rumen ... | reverse complement strand
CCTGCGTCCATTCGCTCTCGCCCTTCAGCTTCTGGTCCAGGCGGAAGCGCACATCCAGCCCCGTGTTGCGCAGCACACTCACGCCGGCGAAGTGGACGACGAACGAGTCCGCAGCCACGCGGCTGCCGCGCTGCATGATCGTCGCGACGAGCTTCTCGCTCAAGTTTGTCTCTCCGATGACGTAGTTCTGCCAGAGCTTGAGGCCGTTGGCGCACGTCTCGTTCAGGTACGAGTAGCGATTGTCCTCATCTGAGAATTGTTCGCCGGTATGGCCTGAGTGCCTGAGCAGCCAGCCGGGGTCGCTCACGTTGATGTCGATCGCGTTCTCCCTTCCAGAGCTGCCGTCCAGATTCACCGGGAAGTCCCAGCCTTCGATGGTGAAGGTGCAGTTCGTCACGAAAGTCTTGTGGTTCGGCGCCGACACGCGGAAGTAGAGCTTGTATTCGCCGGGCGCGGTAAACGACGGAACCTCGCTCTGCCACTCGCCGGCAGCGTCGCGGAACTCGCAAGTAAGCGCATTGAGGTCCGGGCGAACGAGTCCCGTCACGTTCGTCGCGACGACGGGCTTCTGAGCATCGCCCGTGTAGCCAAGGTTCGGGGTGCTGATCGTGGCGGCAAGTTCGGCGGGCTCAATCGTCACCGTGAACGAGCCGCGGACGTCATCGTGGCTCGGCGCGGTCGCCTTGAACTGTATCGTGTATTTGCCCACGTCCGTGTAGCCGGACGGCATCGTCGACGACCAGTCGTTCGTGCCGGCGCGGTAGAGGAACGTTACCGGCTGATCGTTGCGGACGTCGGAGAGCGCCATGACCAGCCCGCTCGTGTCGAAGGCGTCGCCCGTGTAATTTGTCGTCACGTCGGCGATTGTCGCGGAGAATACCGCGTTGGTGATAGTGTATGTTGCACCGGAGAAGGTCAGCTTGTACTGGTAGCGCGATTCAACACCCGTCTCTTCGTCGGTAAACGTCTTTTCCACACCTCCGTTCTGAAGTGCCAGCGTCCCCTGCGCGATGGGATAGTTGCCAGACGGCGAAATAGAGCTGACCTCGACTGGAGTCGGGTTCGTCGATTCATAGCAGACGAGCGCCGTGTCCTCCTGCAAAGCGTACTTGTGGTTCCACCCCCAGCCTTCCGTCTGCCCGGCGTACTCAAGCGTGTAGTCGAGCGGCAAAGGTTCGTCGCCGTAGCACGCCGTCTTGGGATTCGCCGTGACGATGTAAAGAAGCGTGTTCGCCTCGATCGCATGGGATACGGAAATTTCCTTCGTAAGAGGCGAATAGGAGTCCGCCACAATCACCCTGTTCGTCGTGGCGACGCCATCCGCTTCGACGACGACATTGGTCGAAAGCGCGAGACGGACGTAGTAGTTCGTTATGGCTTCCGACCAGAGCGGGAACGACGCGGACGACGAGGCGTCGTCAAGCGCGAGGTCTGAGCAGACTCCGAGACCGATGACAGCGACAGAATCTTTCGTCTCTGGCTTACTGCTCTTCACGTCACTTTCAACAAGCGAGTACAGCGCGACAAGCTCGGTCTGCGAAGGGTCGAGCTTGCCCACCGTTGCGGTAAATCCGACCGTGGCCACGTTGCTTTCTTCCCACGATGCAGACTCAAGGACTGTCGCGGGTTTCTCGGCTGTGTCGAGCTCTATGATTTCCTTCGAGAGGAAGCGCTTCATTCCTTGGTCGTCGCCACTCGCCAGACGGATGTAATATGTCCTGTTGCGGACGAAACCCTCCGCAGCCGACAGATTGAATGTATTTGTGGAGGAAAGGCTCGTCCCGGTGTTCGCGCCAAGATCGACGAAGAACACTCCGTCGCCGGAAGGCTCCGCCGCGTTGTTCGTAAGCGCGTCACGCGACTCGCTCCAGTAGCAGTAGAGGTGCGTATCCTCTTTGACGTCGTGAAGCTTGTAGCTGACGGTGGCGAAATCGTCGTCGGGGGAACCCTCCGACTCCGTCCACGTCGCGCCGTTGAGGGTGATCGCCGGTACGAGGAAGGAGGCTATCTCGTCCGAAAACGCATAGGAGTTCGCGGACTTTCTCGCGACGAGGCGCACCCAGTACGTGTAGCCGACTTCCGGCGGCGTAAAGGCGACGTTGCCGACACCTACGGCTCCTTCCGCGACCTTTGTCATGACGCCAAGTTCGACGTCGTCCAGCTCGTTGGAGCTAACGGTGCTGTAGTGGACGAGAATGTCGGCGGAGTCGTTCTGGACGCCGGCCCAGTACAGGCGGTAGTCAATGTCAGCCGTTACGCTGTCTTCGTCGTATGCGCAGCGGGTCATGGAGATGCGCGGCTCATCGGCGACAGGATCGCGTCCATGGACTTCGTAGGAGATGATCACCACGCCGTCGCCGCCGTCGCCGCCCTGCCAGTATGTTTTATCGCCGCTGCCCTTGGCGGTCATTGAACCGCCGCCGCCGCCAGCACCGGTGTTTTCGACGCCCGACGTCGCGAGAGTTCCGTTCGCGACATCTGCCGCATTGCCGCCGATTCCGGAGCCGCCCGCACCAGGCTTGGTGTATCCGATTGGATCTTTGGAATACATGTATCCGCCGCCGCCGCCGGCGCCAAAGTAGAGCATTTCGCCTAGTACATCGCACGCAACGCCAGAGCCGCCCGCGCCGCCGCCGTAGTACTTGTCTGAACTGGCGGAAAGCCCTGCGCGCCGGCCGCCGCCGCCGCCGCCGGCAGCATACGCGCCGTCGGAGCCGCTGTCTCCGGAGGTCGGCTTGTGGTTGCCATCTCCGCCATTGTGACCGTAGATGCCTCCATCCTGCGCCGTGCCGCCTGTCGCCCCCGCAGTAGCAGTGTCACCACGCCCGCCCGCGCCGCCGCCCGACGCGCCTTCGGCGCCGTTTACAACGTTCGCGTCCGTGTTGCAACTGCCGCCGCCGCCGCCGCCAGGCACGCTGACCAAGGGATTAGCCGGGTCGCTGTCAAGGGCAAAGTAGGAATATTCGCCATTCCCCGCCGAACTTGCTGTCGTGGTGTTAGTCGGGGCGGTTCCGCCCCTGCCGACAATGATGCGGTACGTCGTGCTTGTCGTCACGGAGTACGACTGGCTGTAGAAGACGCCGCCGCCGCCGCCGCCGCCGCCGATCTTGTAGCCGCCCGCGCCGCCGCCGCCCACGACGACGAGCTCGATGTTCGTGACGTAGTCGGGAGTCGTGAAGGTGTACCCGCCCGCGCGATACATGTGAACGAACCTGTTGTCAACTCGCAGCAGTTCGCCGTCCGCCGCCGATTCGTTGACGTTGCCGCTGGTGCGGAACGACCCCGTGCATTCGCGCGCCTCCCGCAGCTCGCCGTTCACCTCGTTGACGGCGCGGATGCGGAAGTTGTACGGCATGTCCTGCTTGAGGCCGAACACGGGGATCGAGAACTTCGTGCCGGGCGTCGCGTCGTCCAGGAGCGTCGTCCAGCGCGTCGGCTCCGTTTCGCCGTCCGCCCATATCTGGTACTCGATGAAGCAGGTGTCGGCCCCCGAACCGCAGTACGTCACGGTGCCTGCAAACTGCACGTAGGCGTAGCTCACGTCGATGACCGTGTTCGGCAAATCGACGCCCTGCTCCCAGACGACGACCGGGACGAGCGTCTCGTCTCCCCTGCCGACCTGCTCGCCCTTTGTCACGAACGGCTTGTCCACCTGCAGCATCGAGTCGTATTCCGCCTTAATCCAGTCGGTCGAACGGATGCCCTTGGAGTAGCGGCATTCGTCCACCCAGCCGTTCAGCGCGCCCGTACCGATCTCCTGCCCGCCGATCACAAGGTTGTCGTAATCTGCCGTGTCGTCGTTTGCGATAGGATACCGCAGCGGCAAGCCGTTGGCCGTGCCCGGCAGCTCATCTCCGTTGTAATAGGCATGGAAGAGCCCGTTCGTACCGGGGCCGAAGGGGCCGTTCCCGTCGAAGACGAATGTCCAATAGGCCCAATCCGTGTGGCTGTAGCCGGAACCTTTGATACTGAAGAAGTCGGAGTTGTTCTTCCCGTTATTGCCCGACCAGACGCGAAGCTTCTCGGTGGATTCCTTCTGGTCGTGATACTGGATGCCCCAGCCCGTCGAGAAGTCGTCGTTCCTGCGGCTCACGAGGCAGGCCCAGCCTGGCGCGTTGTCGGCCAGCTTGCTCCAGCATGAATACGTAAAGACGTTCCCCACCCCCGTGCGGAGAATGTCGTCGTGGTCATATACAACTATGTTGCCGTATGTGGAAGACGTTCCGGGTTGTTGCGCCACGCGCCGCGCACCCCCGATGCGCCCGTTGCCGTAGGCAAGCGAGTTCGGATGGGTCTCGCCGACGAGGTTGTTGGTCGTGGAGTCGATTACATCGACAATCCCGTCCGCCTTCTCGTTCATGTGCCACACGCCGACATACCTTTCAAAGGCGTTGCCGGGATCCACAGGCGGGTTGACGAGAGGGCTCCTGTAGCACATTGTGAACGTCGTGCCGTTGACCATTTCCGGGAGACGCACCCATATGAGCGACATGCCGTTGGGATTCCAAGTGTCGATCTCGTGCGGGATGATGTGCCCCTTCTCATCGACGAACACGATGTCCCTTCCGCCGGCGTGGTAGAAATCGTCATAGGTGAAGCCGTTCGTATCTTTCTTGCGGACATCGACCATCACCGGGAAGTTCGTAAGCGTCTCCGTTCCAGTGTAGCCCGTGACGGTGAACGGCAAGTACCGCTCGAACTCGTTGGCGACCCAATAGGAGTTCGTGCCGTCGTTGTAGAAGTGCGTATCCGGAGAGCCGATCGTCTCGCCCGTGTCGCCGAGGGTCGTAAACTCGCCCAAAAGCACGTCCGTCACAGAGCCGTCGTCGCCCAGCGCCCGGAGAGCGTAGCCGTACGTCGTCCCGGGAGCAAGGCCGGAGATCGTCGCCGTAGTCTCGTTGTTCAGGACGAGGCCTTCCTGGAGCGTCGTCCACTCCTCGGGTTCGCTCCCGCCCGCGATCCAGTACTTCGCCTGAACCGCGCAGGACGACGCGCCGCCAAGCGCCGTCACGGTTCCGCCCACCTTGGCGAAATCATACGATATTGTCCTGAAGCCGGCCGTGCCGGAATTCGCCTTCCACTCGACGGTCAGCCCGTTCGCGGTCGTGAATGCGCCAGAAACGGAATTCGTCTCAAGACCGTCGTTGCCCACCGCCTGCAATTTGTAGCTGTAAGCCGTAGATGGCATCAGCCCCGAAACGACGACATCGAATGTATCAGAAGCAGCAAGCCCGTTTGTGAGCGACGTCCAGTTCTCAGGCTCGCTCCCGCTCGCCGGCCAGACCTTGCATTCGATGTCGCACGAGGCGGCCGTTTGTCCTAGGCTCTGCACCATTCCCGCGAACTCGACGGAATCGTACTCGTTCGACGACATCCCCGGTGCATCACCAGCCGCCCATATGATTGTGAGTTCATCTGGAGATATGACGACAAACCCTGGATTGTTCACCGTGTCGTAGTCGGCCTTGACCCAGTCTGCGCTCGGCACAGACTTGTGCAAACGAACCTCGTCCATGGAACCGTTGAAGCGGCGACCCTTGTCGGCGTTTGACCTTCCGTCCGCGTTCGTAAGTTTGTCATAATATCTATCCTGCGTCGAGCAACCGATGCCGATGTTGGCGTCTTCCTGCTTGACTTTTTCGTTCAGCGCAACGGATTCTACGAATACGCCGTTTGTATAGACATCTGCGACAGGCGTGTTGTCGTTGGAGGCGTACTTCCAGACGACATCGACTTTCTTCCAGATGCCGTCGTTCTGCTTAAGAACCTCACCAATGGGATTCGTCGTGGTCTTGACGGTCGTGGATCCCGAAAACACGCGCATATAATTGACAGCGGCATAGTCGCTTTGATCTCCATGGAATGCAACCCCCCAGGACTTGCCATAATCGCCCTTGCGGCGACCAAGGAGGTTGCCCCATTTAAGGTTCACGTAGTTGTTGCCGCCGTCTCCCGCCATCATCCAGAACGACGCATGGAAGTCCGTACCGAGCGATTCGGCGACGGCCTTCTTTGCGGGGTCGGAAAGAACATCTACGATGATGCCCTTGTCGTGGGCATTGTTAGTGGCAATCTTACGAGCACTACCGATTGCTCCGACAGAAACGCTGCCGGCACCGCTTGTCGAGTAGTTTGTCCCCACAAGCTCGTTGACGGTCGAATCGAAAATCGGCTTGATTTGGCCCGTCTCGCCCAGATGCCAGACACCGACGTAGTCAGTCCAAGGATTGGCATTCGTGACCATCACGCCGTCTGCGACGTTGTAGCACATGAAGAACTTCGTGCCCTTCGTCATCTCAGGCAGCTTGACCCATGCGAGAGATTCGCCGTTGTGCGTCCAAGTGTCGTTTTCGGAGGCGAGACGTGTTCCGTCCTCGGCGAAGAAGGCAAGGTCGTAGCCGTAGGTCGTCGTGCCCGTCTTGTTTTTCGCGGACATGTCGGCGTAATGGAAGCCGGGAATGCCCGTTTCCGAGACGCGCACCAAGACGGGAAAGTTCGTGAGCGGCGATTCCCCGGTGTAGCCGTCAACGGCCAGCTTGATCGAATGGGCGAAATCGGCCATCGTCAGGCTGTCGGACGTGGCGGGATTCGCGGCCCGCGCCGCAGTCGTGCCAAGGCAAACCGCCGCAGCGGCCATCTGTAGAAATCTCTTCATCGCATCCACCTCGACATCTACTCCGCCCTAGTCACCTTGAAGAAACGCCGGTCGTCAGACTTCGCCGTCCCGATTTCGATCTCGACGCCATCGTCGCCGTCCACGACATCCGCCGAGCGGTCTTTGCCGAGGGAGCCGGGCTCCGAACCGGAGACGATGGTATAGGAGAGGTACGGCACCGTGTCCGCCACCGTCAGGACGACATCCTCGCCGGAAACGTCGATGAACGTGACCTGCGGCTGCTTCACCGCGTCTGGAACCGCCGAGAGGATCCCGGCGCGGGTGCCGCCCGTCGCGCCCGTGGCGGTCGCGCTGGAGCGCGTCCCCCCCGTTGACGACGACGCGGCCTTCATCTTCGAGACTTCCACAGGCTCCAGCTTGACGCCGCTCTTTACGGTGCCCCAGCGGTTGACGCGGAGCGGCATGTTGTCAACGGCGCCGGCGGGGACGCCGTTCGCCCTGCGCGTATCGACGAGGCACACCGACCACTCGCCGCCTTTAAGCATCTCATATTCCTCGGCGGGAACCTGAAAGATCACGCTGGGGCACCTGCCCTTCTGGGCGAGCGGAGCCGCGAGGACCACGCAATCCCTCGGCGAGACCGGCGTGCCGTCGGCGTTGAAGCCCGAAAATACCGTCCCCTTCGGCGACCAGACGAGCGCATAGCATTCGCCGTCCGCGACGATCGTCCCGTCCGCGTAGCGGTCAACGCCAGGCGTCGAAAAATCGACTACATAGTCCGTTATGCCGGCGAAAGCAAGGCATGGCAGCATCGCCATAAGCGTTGCTACCCGTCGGCTTAAGCCGAAGACTCTGTTTGTGCCCTTTGACATTATTGAGCGATATTTTACCATTCCGACCGCATGATGTCAACTGTCGATTGTCCGATTCAGTGTCGCTCCGGGGGCGGGTCGCAACTCGACGTATCTGCGGCGGCTTGGGGACAATCCGCCCTACCAGAACAACCTCTCAAACCCCTCAAACCTCTCAAACCTCTCAAACTTCTCAAACCTCTCAAACAAAAAAATGGTATAATATGCGCACATGAACTCACTTGCGGAAAATCTGAACAAGACGCTTGGCCGGGCGACGGGGTTTCTTTCCGACGCGGGGCTGAGGATGTACTTCCCGTACGGCGGCATTCTCGGTCAGGGCGCGGAGGCCCGCTCTTGCGAGACGAACGCCACAATCGGCATGGCCTTCGAGGAGGACGGCTCGCCGCTCGTGATGGATTGCTTCGCGAAGGGAATCAACCTCGACAAAAAGGCATTCCTCTACGCAGGCAGTTTCGGGCTCCCGGAGCTCCGCAAGGCGTGGCGGGACATGGAGTTCGCGAAGAATCCGTCGCTCGAGGGCAAGACCTTCTCGAACCCAGTCGTCACGAACGCCCTTACGCACGGACTGCGCCTGACGGCGGAGCTGTTCGCCGGCCCCGGCTCGACCGTCGTCGTCCCAGACCTCTTCTGGGACAACTACGAACTCGTCTTCGGCGAGGCGGTCGGCTCGTCCGTGTCCCACTTCAACACGTTCAAAGGCGGACGCTTCGACAGCGCGGCCATGAAAGAGGCCCTTCTCGCCGACGGCGACAAGAAGATCCTCATACTGAACTTCCCCAACAACCCGACGGGCTACACCGCGACGCTGGAGGACGCGGCGGAGATCGTCGCGACCGTGAAGGCGGCTGCCGACGCCGGGAAGAAGATCGTCGTCATCCTCGACGACGCCTACTTCGGGCTCGTGTACGAGGAGGGCGTCCACGCAGAGTCGCTGTTCGCGGAGTTCGCGGACCTCTCCGAGAACGTGCTCGCCGTCAAGCTCGACGGCACGACTAAGGAGGACTACGTCTGGGGGCTTCGCGTCGGCTTCGTCACGTTCGCCTTCAAGGGAGCGACGGAAGACCAGCTCAAGGCGCTGGAGGCGAAGGCGGCGGGCTGCGTGAGGAGCGGCGTGTCGAACGTGACCTCCGTCGGCCAGCGCCTTGCCGTCGCGGCGTTCGCCGACCCGGGCTACGCGGAGCAGAAGCGGCAGAAGTACGAGGTCCTCAGGGCGCGCTACGAGGAGATAAAGGCCGTGCTGAAGGCCCACCCCGAGTACGGCGAGTCGTTCGAGGCCATGCCGTTCAACTCCGGCTACTTCATGTGCGTGAGGCCGAAGGGCGTGGACGCAGAGGAGGTGAGAAGGCACCTCATCGCGAAGTACTCTACGGGCGTGATCGTGCTGTCGGGGCTGATCCGGCTCGCGTTCTCGACGGTTCCGAAGCACAAGCTTGCGAAGCTGTTCGAGAACGTCTATGAGGCCGTAAGGGACCTGAGGGCGTAGGATTTCCCAACAACAAAAAAAACGAAAGGAAAGAAAGATGAAGAAAATGGTTCTTGCGCTGGCGGCCGTCACGGCCGTGTGCGCACAGGCGGCCGTCGAGAAGGCCCTCGACGTGCGCGTCGCCCCGCAGAACGGGATAGTCGAGGCCGTCGGAAAGATCGGCAAGTTCATCGAGAACCCGATGCTGGGCTCGCTGGCGCTCAACGGACTTCTGCAGCAGCCGCTCGCAGAGGAGTACGGCGCGCTCCGCCCCGAAGCGGGCATCCGCTTCACGGCGTACGCCGACCCGGCGACGTTCGACTTCGACAAGCTCCCCGAGGGCGTCTCCGGCGCGCTGCTGTACCCGACGACGATGACCAAGGCCGAGTTCCTCGCCAAGCACGGCGAGAACGCGAAGGAGACGGCCGACGGCGCGGTCGAGTACGACGGCGACACGATCGTGTTCGCCGACAACGGCGGCTGGCTCGCGGTAACGGTAAGCGGGGCCGGCGACATTCCGCTCGCGAAGCGCCTCATCGCCGAGGAATCAGCCAGGAAGCCTCTCTCTGGCGGCGACCTTGTCGCGGTCGAGACGACGTCCGCGTTCTGGCGCGCGCTGAAGAAGCTGGCCGAGTCGAACGAACTGGCGCAGACCGCGCCGGACATGGCAAAGGCGCTCAAGTGCCTTGAAGACGTCGAAGGCGTGGACTTCAAGATTCGCGTGACCGACGCCGGCGTGGACTTCGCATCGTCCTTCGTCGCGCGTCCTGGTAGCGAATTCGCCAAGCTCGGCGAGAAGACCCTCGCGCCCGGGACGGCGCTCGCGTTCGCCGGCAAGGACGCCGCGTTCGCCTGCGCGTATGCGGCGGACATGGGCCAGGCCGACTTCGACACGAGGGTCAACAAGATCATCGCCATACTCTCGCAGCACGGCATCGCGACCGGGAGCTTCCTCAAGTACAAGAAGACGGGGTCTGTCTCCAGGTTCGACTTCGACGCCAAGGCGCTTGTGCAGTACCTGACAGAGGGCGGCTGCACGCTGAACGGGTCCGCCGAGGACCTCCTCAAGGAGGTCTGCGAGGTGTTCGAGGTCAAGGAATTCAAGGTGGCCGCCCCCGAGCTCTTCATAGAGGAGTATTTCGCGGGGATAACCGCCTCGGAGCCGCCCGCCGCAAGATTCGCGAAGGCTCTGCCCGAGTCCGCGGGTCGTCCCCTCTCCCAGGCGGCGGTGCTCTCTGTTTACGGCATCTTCAAGGACGTGTTCGGACAGCTTCTCACGACGTTGCCCGAGGAATCCTCCAGCGAGCTGGACGCGGTCAAGTCGGCGTACACGGCGCTTCCGCCGGCCGACGGCGCGGCCATGGCGATCATGTCGTTCAAGGAAGGCGGCCGACTCAAGACCGTCTTCCGCATGACGCCCAAGGAGATCAAGGGCCTGTGCCAGATTGTCATGGCCAGCATCCCGCTGTACCAGATGTTCGTGAACTGAATGCAGCCCTGGCGATGACGATAAAGGCTTTCGCCAAGGTCAACTTCACCCTTGAGGTGATCGGGAAGCGCGTGGACGGGTTCCACGCGCTTCGTTCTCTCGTCGTGCCCGTCTCGCTCGCCG
>Ga0265298_10011125_pt1 | contig 10566 bp, 8 predicted proteins | sample AusTroGonzalo_MG_3_FD_193486 | JGI IMG/M metagenome (GOLD analysis project Ga0265298, IMG submission 193486) | Bovine rumen microbial communities from tropical cattle in Woodstock, Queensland, Australia - Gonzalo_01 | ecosystem: Host-associated > Mammals > Digestive system > Stomach > Rumen ... | reverse complement strand
GGCTTCGACGGGAAGCTACCGGGGCGTTCTGCCCACCAGTTGTACTCATGGTCTTTCATGGCTTCGAGCAAGGTGTCGAAACGTTCGCCCTCCAGCTTCTCGCCGGCGGCCATGGCCTCGTCCACGGCTTCGAAGAACATCTCCCAGCGCGGCTTATAGTAGGTTTTCACCAGGCCGGCCCAGGAGCGGTCTGCATAATCCGTCAGCAGGTTGCCCCGGTCGCCCCAGGAAGTCAGCAGGTTGCGGGCGTTGGACTCGAAGTAGTCGGCTTCTTCCGGTGTGGCGCCCCAGCTGCGCGCATCGGCAATCCACTTGCCCACCAGGAAGTAGTCCTGCGAGGCGAGCAGTTCGTCGAGGGTGTCGAAGCAGGCGAGCATCTCTTCTTTCAGTGCGGCCATCTGCTCAGCATCTCCGTTCTCATAGGCCGTCTTGTATTCGGCAAAGCGCTGCTCGAACTGGTTGCTCAAGTATTGGCGCGTGAGGTTCACCAGGTCGAATCCGTACGAAGGGCCTTCGCCGTCGGCAGCCAGCAGCTGGTCGATCACGGAGCGCAGTTTCTCGTTCTCATAGTTGAAGCGGACGCTGGAGTGATAGGAGGTTGAACGCTGGAACGAGGGCCGCAGGTTCATAATCGGGCTGTGGCCCGGGACGGAGCGCTGGATGTAGATTTCGTCGAAGAGTTCCTTCCAGGCGGCCTTGGCATCCGCATTGCTCACGCCGGAACGCATCTGCGCCAGCGTACCCGCCCAGGTGTCGAGGTTCTGGTGCTGCGGCATGTTCCAAGCCTTCTCGAAAATAAACTGGTACATGAAGGGGTTGCAGTCGAAGCCCTCCAGCGTGGAGCCCAGGCCCTGGAAGCTCGGACCTGCCTCGCTAAAGGCGCCTTCGATCAATCCGTTGATCTCCTGGATGTTACCCGCCAGGAAAGTATTGCCGCCGAAGTTGCCCAGGTAGCACCAGATGAACGGGATGCCGTAGTAGCTCTGGGTCTTGCGCCAGACCTCCATCCGCTCGCAATAGTAGTCGAGCAGGATCGATTTCTCGGCCGGATAGGATGTCAGGAAGGCTTTCACGCGCTCGTCGGAGTCGCCTTCGAACCAGTATTTGCGCTCGTTGTAGAAGAGCCAGGTCATCTGGAGCCAGACGGCATTCGGGTCAGCGGCAGCCAGCGATTCGTACACGCCATGGCTCACGCGGCCCAGGTAGGCGGGATCCCAGCTCTTGGGAATCATCTCGTTGAAGATGTCGATGCCATAGATGTGGTCGCTTCCGTAGATCGCTGTTTCCTTCTCGAGGAAGCGCTGCTGGATCTCGGGGAAGAGCTTGTCTTCCGGATCGAGGAACCAGGGATAGTCTTCCAGTGCGAAGCCTGCCCAGTCGCTCATGCGCTCGATCTTCGCGTCGGGGTAGATGCGCTGCAGCTCCGGCGGTACGTGGCCGGCGAAGGCCGGCAGCACCGGCTTCATGTTGAGCTCACGCTCGCGCGCCACGATCTGCTTCTGCAGGGCTTCCTGTCCTTCGAGCCAGGATTTCGGCAGCGGGCCACCCCAGCGGTCGATGTTCAGCATGCGGTGCCAGGGCAGATGGGCCGGCCCTGTGAAGTAGCTGCGGACCTCTTCGTCGCTCAGGCCCAGTTCCGTCCAGACCTGGTACCAGATGGACTCCTGTCCCGTGATGGCCAGCGGCAGGTTGATGCCGTTGAGCGCCATCCAGTCGATGAAGTGCTCCCACTCCTTCCAGGTCCACCAGGGCATCGTGTAGCCGTAGGTGCAGTAGTTCAGGAAGAAACGCTGCGGAACGCGTGCGTCGATCGTGACGGGTGTCTCCACGGCGGGCAGCCTCCTCGGCATGTCGCCCTTGTCCCAGGCGAACCAGCCGACATTGACGTGGCAGTAGTATTTCAGGTAGTAGTTGAGGCCCACGGCCATCGAATTGGCGTTGTTGCCGCCGATGACGATCTTGCGCCCTTCGCTGCGCAGGGTGAAATAGTCGGATGCTTCTGCGGGCAGGGCCTCGAAAACGAAGTGGCCGGCCTGCTTGGGAACGATGCGGTGGGCCAGCGCCGTGGCGGCGTTGACATCAGGGTTGTCGCTGGCGGGTGCGTTCTGGCAACCTGACATCACGAGCAGGAGGGTGACCAGGGCCAGGAAGGAAACAAGAAGTTTTTTCATGGTTTTTCAATTATTAGCCAAAGTTAATGAATTTGTCGGGTTTTCAGAAGATATTGGATAATTAATAATGGATCATCGCTCTTGCCGTTGCGCGCCCGCTTAAAAAAATGTTAGAATATGGCCACTTTTTCCTATCTTTACATGTTAATGTAAATTAGGCGTTTTATGCGATACGACTTTGATAAGCTTGTCGACCGGCGCGGATCCGGAGCCATCATGACCGATGTGCTGCAGGAACGCTACGGACGCAGCGACCTGCTGGCGCTTTGGGTGGCCGACATGTACTTCGAGACACCGGCACCCATCCGGGAGGCAATCGAACGGCGCCTGGCCCACCAGATCTACGGGTACAGCGTGCCTGCCGCATCCTACTGGGCTTCCGTCATCAACTGGGAGCGGGAACTTCACGGCTGGTCGTTTCGCCGCGAGGAGATGAGTTTCATCCCGGGAATCGTACGGGGCATCGCTTATGTGATGCAGTGCTTCACGAAGCCAGGCGACAAAGTGGTGGTGCAGCCGCCCGTTTACATGCCATTCCTTAACCTGCCGCGCAACAATGGCCGGCAGATCGTTGAGAATCCGCTGGTCTGGGATGCCGTTGCCGGCACCTACCGGATGGATCTGGAAAACCTGGAGGAAGTCTGCCGCCGCGAATCGCCCAAACTGCTCATCCTTTCCAATCCGCACAATCCGGCTGGTATTGTCTGGCCGAAAGAGGATCTGGCTGCCCTGGCGGAGATTTGCCGGCGCTACGACGTGCTGGTGATTTCCGACGAGATCCATGCCGACATGGCACACCAGGGCTTTGTGCACCATCCGTTCCCGACCGTATCGCTGGCCGCGGCGGAGGTTTCCATCACTTTTGCGGCGCCGAGCAAGACCTTCAACATCGCCGGCCTGGTGAGTTCGTTCTGCGTGGTGCCCAATCCGCGCCTGCGGGAGCCTTTCTTCCAGTATCTGTCCTGCAATGAGTTCGGCGAGCCGCTTTTCCTGTCGGCCATCGCCACCGAGGCGGCATTCACCCAGTGCGGGGAATGGCGTCGCCAGATGCTCGATTATGTGCAGGGCAACGTAGACTTCGTCTGTGATTATCTCCGCAAGCATGTCCCCGATATCGTGGCTGTCCGTCCGCAGGCTTCGTTCCTCATCTGGCTCGACTGCACCCGGCTTGGGCTGAGCCATGAAGCCCTCATCGATCTGTTTGTTAACAAAGCGCAGCTGGCTTTCAACGACGGCGAGGCTTTCGGCCGTGGAGGCGAGGGGCATATGCGCATGAATGTGGGCGCACCGCGCGCTATGGTCGCCGAGGCCATGCGGCGCATTGAAACGGCTGTTCAAAGTTTGAAGAAATAAGCGTATGAAACCAATCAAAGAATGGGGACTGCTCCCGAAAGTGTTGATCGCCATCGCGCTGGGTATCCTGTGCTCGTTGTTTTTTCCGGGCTGGCTCGCGCGTTGCTTTATCACTTTTAACAGCATTTTCAGCAACTTCCTGAGTCTTTTCATTCCGATCCTCATCATCGGCCTCATTGCCCCGGGCATCTTCGAACTGGGAAAAGGAGCGGGACGGCTGCTGCTTATCACGGCGCTCATCGCCTATGTCTCGACGGTCCTGTCCGGCCTATTCTCTTACATCACCTGCCGTGCTACCTATCCGTCGCTGCTGGGTAAATCAGCTGTCTCACTCGGCAGTATCGACATGACGACCAACATGCTGAAGCCCTATTTTACCATCGAGATGCCGCCGCTAATGAGCGTTACTACCGCGCTGGTGCTGGCCTTTGTCTTGGGCCTCGCCCTGATCGGCTCGAAAGGCGATACTTTCAAGCATGTGATGCTGGAGCTGCGGGAGGTGGTCTTTCTGGTCATCCAGAATGTGATCATTCCGCTTCTGCCGCTCTTCATCTTTGGTATCTTCCTCGAGATGGGAGAGGAGGGGAATGTGACCCCTGTGCTGGGAATGTTCGTCAAGATCATCGTCATTATCTTCCTGATGCATATCACGGTGCTGGTGCTGCAGTTTGTCATCGCCGGCGTCGTCGCCCATAAGAATCCTTTCAAGGCACTCTGGACCATGCTGCCCGCCTATGTGACGGCTCTTGGCACCCAGTCCTCTGCCGCTACGATACCCGTGACGCGGGCTCAGGCCATCAAGAACGGCGTCAAGCCGGAAGTAGCCGACTTTGTCATCCCGCTCTGCGCCACCATCCACATGTCATGCAGCATCTTGAAGATCGTGGCCTGTGCGTTCGCCATCTCGATGAGTCTGGGACTCGACGTCAGCTTTGGTACCTACGCCGGCTTCATCATGATGCTCGGCATTACGATGATCGCTGCGCCGGGCGTGCCCGGCGGTGCCATCATGGCGGCACTCGGTCTTCTCTCCAGCATGCTGGGCTTTGATGCCGGCATGCAGGGCCTCATGATCGCCCTTTACATCGCCATGGATAGCTTCGGAACGGCGGGCAATGTGACGGGTGATGGGGCGATAGCATTGATTATCAACAAGATTAAAAACAATAAAACCATCAGTGGAGAACCTAAGAATCGCCCTCTGCCAGCATGACATCGTCTGGGAAGACGCTGCCGCGACGCTCGTACGGATCGAGGGTCCGGTGCGGCGTTTCTGTGCGAAATACCAGCCGGACCTGCTGGTGTTTCCCGAGACGTTCTCGGTGGGATTTACCATGAACCCCGACCAGTCCGAGCCCGTTGACGGCCCTTCTGCCAGTTGGCTTCGCGCACTTTCCCGCTCCTGCAATACGGCGGTGGTGGCGTCCGTTCCCACCCTGACGGACGGACATCGTTACAACCGCTGCTATTTCATTGCGCCGGAAGGGGAGGAGTGGCACTACGACAAGCGCCATCTCTTCTCGCCCTCGGGAGAGAGCGGAGCCTACGAAAAGGGGCGGAGCCGCTGTACGGTCCCTTATAAGGGCTGGAACATCGAACTCAATGTCTGCTACGATCTCCGTTTCCCGGTCTGGAGCCGCAATCCGGATTGTGGGTATGACCTGCTGTTGAACATTGCCAATTGGCCGTCCGTCCGTATCGAGGCCGCCGACATCCTCCTGCATGCCCGGGCCGTGGAAAACGCCTGCTATGCCGCTTTCTGCAACCGCATCGGCAAAGACGCCTTCTGTGATTACGACGGGCATTCGATGATCGTGAATTTCTTTGGCCAGGACATGGCACGCCGCCGCCGCGTCGGGGGCGTGCGCTTCCTGACGGCCGAATTGTCCCTGCCTAAACTGCAGCATTACCGCAGCCGTTTCCCGGTGAGCGAAGACGCTGATGAATATACAGTAAAACTTTAGTTAAAGAAAATTAATTCAATGAGAAAGAGAATAATAAGAGTTGCTGCGATTCTCATCGCGCTCTTTGGAATCGGCTTCGGCATCGGCTGTCTGATCTCCCTCATCTCCTCAAAGGAATCACTGGCTGACGGGGAGTACCGTGTGACGATCTGTGCCACGACGGACGTGCATGGCGCCTACTTCGACTCTTCGTATGTCGACGACAAAGCCAACCGTACGTCGCTGGCCAATGTGGCTTCCTACTTGAAAGAATTGCGCGCTGCCGGCGTGGAGCCGATCCTGGTTGACGTGGGCGACAACTTGCAGGGAGACAATGCCGCGTATTACTACAACTACGTGGCTACCGATGTGCCGCACATCATGCCGCGCATCATGGAGTATCTGGCTTATGACGCGGTGATCGTGGGCAATCACGACGTGGAGACCGGACATGACGTTTACGACCGCATCCAGCGTGAGCTCAAGGTCCCGTACATGGCGGCCAATGCGGCCCTGGATAGGGATGAGAACGGCAAGGCTGATATGGACGAGGACCCGAATAACAAGCAGGTGACGGATTCATATTTTCTGCCGTACTGCCTTATCGACCGCGGCGGCCTGAAAGTGGCCGTGGTCGGCATGACCAACGCCAATATCAAGAGCTGGCTTTCGGCCTCGTACTGGCACGGCATGGATTTCCAGCTGATTCACGACATCGCCCAGCCGCTGATCGACAAGATCATTGCCAAGGAGCGGCCGCAGCTGGTGGTGCTGGCGGTTCACTCGGGGACGGGTACCGACCTGCCTGACCGGGAGAACGAAGCCTTGTACCTGGCTTCCTCGCTGGCCCATGTGGATCTCGTGCTCAGCGGCCATGACCACCGGCCTCTGGCCAAAGAGGTGGACAATCCGAACGGCAGCGTTGTGCTGCTCGATGAGGGCACGAAAGCCCAGTACGTTGGACAGGCCGATTTTACCCTGCGGATCAAGAACGGCAAGTTGATCGAGCGCAATGTGGACTACAAGCTGGTTCCCATGGAGCAATATCCTGCGGACTCCGCCTATGTGGCTGAATTCAAGGACGATTTCCTGGCTGTCAAGGCCTTCTCGTCCCGGCCCATCGGCCGGCTCGCCGACAATATCTTCCTGGCTGACGCCCTGGACGGTCCTTCCTCCTATATCCACCTGGTACACTCCGTGCAGCTCAATGCTTCCGGTGCTGACATCTCCTTTGCTGCACCGCTGACCAGCAGCGGCGTTGTGCCCAAGGGTGTCATCGAGTTTCAGGACCTGGTCTCCATTTACCGTTTCGAGAATACGCTTTATGTAGTGGGCATGACCGGCCAGCAGGTGAAAGATTACCTGGAATATTCCTACGACAACTGGGTTCGCCGGACGGGTGCGACCTACAACTGGGATTCGGCCGACGGCATCATTTACGAAGTGAGCCGGAGCGCGCCGAAAGGGGAGCGGGTGAATATCATTTCGATGTGTGACGGAACGCCCTTCGACCTGGAAAAGACCTACAAGGTGGCCATGACCTCGTACCGGGCTTCCGGCGGCGGCGACCTGCTCCTGCTGGGAGCGGGCGTGCATCCCGATTCGCTGGTTGTCTACGATAGGATGAAAGATATACGTTCGATGGTGGGTGACTATATCGCCGGACAGGAAGAAATTGTTCCAATGGTTTCATCTAATTGGAAATTTGTAAAATAATATATAACTTTGTACGAATATTTTTCGCTATGGAACAAGATCTCGCTATCCGGTTGAAAAGCAAAGTGGAAGAGTTGATTTCCCGCTATGAATCGCTCGCCACGGAGAATGCCGGTTTGCGGGATTCGCTGGCCAAGAGCGAAAGCGACAACCAGAAAAAAGAACAACGAATTAAAGAACTAGAAAAAAAGATAGATAACTTACGATTGAAGGATGCATTCCTGGGAACGGCCGTAGACCGGACGCAAGCCAAGAAGAAAGTAGCCAGGTTGATGAAAGAAATTGATGCGTGCGTAAGTTTGCTGAACGAATGAGGCGATGAAACAACAGATCACATTGAGAATTGCCGGAAAGGAAACGGTCCACATGGTGGATCCGGAGCGGGAGGAGATCATCCGCCGCGCCGCAAAACGGATCAACGAGGAGATTGACTCGCTCCGCTTCGATTTCCGGGATCAGGATATGAGCGATGTGTTGAGCATGATTCTCCTGTCCGAGGAGACGCGTCTGCTTGAGCTTGAAGCCAGGAGTTCAAAAGAAACCAATAGCGTGCTGCAGCGCCTGGGCGACCTTGATGCGGCACTGGGAGAATACCTTAGCCGTTAGTCCTGCTCTTTGCCAAAATCAACACTATAACTCAAACCGAGCCTACTCGGTCGTCAAAGACAGGCCTGGGTGACCCTTCGGGGGATTCTGTTTCGACAGGACGTTGGAAGTCTGCGATAAGGCCGGAGCTCAAATCTTGTATTTCAAGATTTTCGAACAGACCAGGACTGACGGCTTTTTTCCTTCGACCGTAAGTATTGCGTGAAACCTTAAACCACTCAATATATTACGATCATGTCAACAGCATTAGTAATCATCGTAACAGCACTTATCTCTGCGGGCCTGGGTGTCCTCGGCACCCTGCTTGTCAGGAACGTCATACTGAAGGGAAAGCGCGACGATATCATCAAGACCGCGCAGGCCGAAGGCGAAGCCATCAAGAAAGAAAAAATCTTCCAGGCCAAGGAAAAATTCCTTCAGCTCAAGAGCGAACATGAAGCTTATATCAACGAGCGCAACGCACAGGCCCTCCAGATGGAGAACAAGCTCAAGCAGCGCGAAATCAGCCTGAATCAGCAGAATTCCGAACTGGGCCGCAAGCAGAAGGAGGTAGAAGCCATCCGGGAAAATCTCAAAGGACAGATGGATATCGTGGCCAAGAAGCAGGAAGAATACGAAAAGCTGCGCGGCAAGGTGATCGAGAAGCTCGAAGAAGTGGCCGGCATGACGGCCGCCGACGCCAAGAACCAGTTGGTCGAGAACATGAAGGCCGAGGCCCGCACCGAAGCCATGTCCTATGTCAACGAAGTGATGGATGAGGCCCGCCTGAACGCCGCCAAGGAGGCCAAGCGCATCGTGATCAACACCATCCAGCGCACGGCGCCCGAAACGGCCATCGAGAATGCCGTCACGGTCTTCAACATCGAGAACGACGAGATCAAGGGCCGTATCATCGGCCGTGAGGGCCGTAATATCCGCGCCTTGGAAGCTGCCACGGGTGTGGAGATCGTGGTCGACGACACGCCGGAAGCCATCCTGCTTTCCTCCTTCGACCCGGTTCGCCGCGAAGTGGCGCGCCTGGCGCTGCACCAGCTCGTGGCTGACGGCCGTATCCACCCCGCCCGCATCGAGGAGGTAGTGGAGAAAGTGAGCAAGCAGCTCGACGACGAAATCATGGAAACAGGCAAGCGCACCTGCATCGACCTGGGTATCCACGGCCTGAACGTGGAACTGGTCCGGCTGGTGGGCCGTATGAAATACCGCAGTTCCTACGGACAGAACCTGCTGCAGCACGCCCGCGAGGTGGCCAACATCTGTGCGACCATGGCCTCCGAACTGGGCCTCAATACCAAGGCTGCCAAGCGCGCCGGCCTGCTGCACGATATCGGCAAGGTCTGCGAGGAAGATCCTGAACTCCCGCACGCACTCCTCGGCATGAAGGTGGCGGAGAAATACAAAGAGAAGCCCGATATCTGCAATGCCATCGGTGCGCACCACGAAGAGATCGAGATGACGACGCTCATCGCTCCGCTGGTGCTGGTGGCCGACGCCATTTCCGGCGCTCGTCCGGGTGCCCGCCGCGAGGTCATCGAATCGTACATCAAACGCCTGAAAGACATGGAAGGCATTGCGCTGTCGCATCCGGGCGTCACCAAGACCTACGCCATCCAGGCAGGTCGCGAACTCCGCGTCATCGTGGGCGCAGAGAGCGTGAGTGACCAGCAGTGCGAGGAACTCTCCACGGAGATCGCTCGCAAGATCCAGGATGAAATGACCTATCCGGGCCAGATCAAGATTACCGTGATCCGGGAGACCCGGGCCGTCGCATTCGCCAAATAATCGCCCGACCATGGAAAAGAAGATTGACATCGAGATCAAGCCCGAGGTGGCGCAGGGACGCTACGCCAACCTGGCCATCATCACCCACTCGTCGAGCGAATTCATCCTCGACTTCGCCCAGAACATGCCGGGCATGCCCAAGATGCAGGTGGGAAGCCGCATCATCATGACGCCTGAGCATGCGAAGCGGCTGCTGGGTGCCCTGACCGAGAACATCCGGAAATACGAGAGCCAGTTTGGCGAGATCCGTCTTCCGATGAACCCGATGATGATGCCTCCGCTCAAATCCGACGCCGAGGCCTGACGAGAAACTAAAACCTACACACAATAAGCATGAGCAAGTACCCGCATTATCTGGAAAGACTGCAGGCGGCTACCCGCAAGTTCTGGGACAAGCCGGCCCTCAACAATATCGGTGGCGAGACGTTCAACTACGCCCAGATGGCCACGCAGATTGAGAAATTCCATCTCGTATTCGAGAAACTGGGCTTTAAGAAGGGCGACCGTATCGCCATCTGCGCGCTGAACGGTGCCCGCTGGGGCATGGCGTACCTGGCCGTCAATACCTACGAGACGGTGATTGTGCCGATCCTGGCCGATTTCACCCCTGAGAGTGTCAATCATCTGGTCAACCATTCCGAGAGCATCGCCCTGTTCACCAACGAGGCCAAATGGAAGAAGCTCGATATCACGAAGATGCCGTTGCTGAAGCTGGCCATTGACGTGGATACCTGGGAACCCCTCTGGACGGCTGACGATAAAGTGAAGGAGATCTATGGCCAGATGGAAGCCCTGTTCGCAGCCAAATATCCGAACGGCTATGGTCCAGACGACGTCGTGTTTCCGACCGATAACTGGGACGATCTGTCGACCATCAACTACACCTCCGGCTCGACGGGCGACCCGAAGGGCGTGATGCTGACCTACCGTAACTTCTCCGCCAACGTGGACTACAGCCAGCGCAACGTGCCGGCCGGTGACAAGATGGTCTCCATGCT
>Ga0265298_10011123_pt1 | contig 10568 bp, 6 predicted proteins | sample AusTroGonzalo_MG_3_FD_193486 | JGI IMG/M metagenome (GOLD analysis project Ga0265298, IMG submission 193486) | Bovine rumen microbial communities from tropical cattle in Woodstock, Queensland, Australia - Gonzalo_01 | ecosystem: Host-associated > Mammals > Digestive system > Stomach > Rumen ... | reverse complement strand
CCTTCTTGGTGGTATCAGCCGCTTCGGGAGTAAACACCGCGCAAACTTCTTCGCCGGAATCGCCTTCATCGCCACCGGCAGAACTGCTGGAATTGGCCCCGGAAGATCCGTCATCGCTGGAGTTCGGATCTTTTTTTACGGAGGAACTCGAGCCGTCCCCGCCATCCATCTCAGACGACAGGTTTTCGTCGTCATCCCTCGGAGAGAAACTGCTGTCGTCATCACCGCATGCGGAAAGTCCAAAAGCAAGCGCGCCGCCTACAAAAGTCGCACACACGAGATTCCTGTATTTTTTCATGAGGCATCCTCCTTTTCAGTTCTATGAAAACAAATATATATCAAAAAAATCCCCGGTCAAGCCGAGGATTTTAAATTGAGTTGTCTAGGGCAACAACGAAGGCTTAGTCGCCGGTACGGTAGTTCGGGGCTTCCTTCGTAATCGTCACGTCGTGCGGGTGCGATTCGCGGAGGCCAGCGCCCGTAATGCGCACGAAAGTGGCCTTCTTATAGAGTTCATCGAGGTTGGCAGCACCGGCATAGCCCATGGCAGAGTGGATACCGCCAATCAGCTGGTAAACGGTGTCGCGGAGCGGGCCCTTGTACGGGACGCGGCCTTCGATGCCTTCCGGAACGAACTTGCGCGGTTCCTGCACGCCACCCTGGAAGTAACGGTCGGCAGAACCGGCCTTCATGGCGCCGAGGGAGCCCATGCCGCGGTAGCTCTTGTAGCTACGGCCATCGGCGAGAATGACTTCGCCCGGGGCTTCTTCGGTACCGGCAAACAGGGAGCCCACCATCACAGCGTGACCGCCAGCGGCGAGAGCCTTCACAATGTCGCCAGAGAACTTGAGGCCACCGTCGGCAATGATCTTCACGCCGACCTTGCGGGCCATCTTGCCGCATTCCACGACGGCGGAGAACTGCGGGTAACCCACACCGGCAACGATACGCGTAGTGCAGATAGAACCTGGACCGATACCCACCTTGACGATGTTCGCACCGCACTTGGCAAGTTCCGCAACCGCTTCGGGAGTGCAGACGTTGCCGGCGCAAATCGTGAGTTTCGGGTATTTTTTACGGACGGTCTTGACCATGTTGCGCACACCGATGTGATGGCCGTGGGCCGTATCGATGATGAGCAGGTCCACGCCGGCTTCCACGAGGGCGGCGACGCGTTCAAGAGTGTTGGCAGAAGTGCTGACCGCGGCACCCACGAGCAACTGGCCGTTCTTGTCGAGGCTAGCGTTCGGGTTGTTTTCGCGCTTCAAGATGTCGGTCATCGTGATGAGGCCCTTCAGGGCACCGGAGGCATCCACCAGCGGGAGCTTCTCGATGCGCTTTTCGGCAAGGATTTCCTTCGCCTTTGCGAGGCTCACCTTCGGGCTTGCCGTCACCGGGTTCTTCGTCATCACGGTGCTGATCTTCACGTTCATGTCGCTAACGGTGCGGAGGTCGCGGCTCGTGAGCATACCCACAAGCTTGCCCTTGGAAAGAATCGGGAAACCGCTCACCTTGTTACGGGCACGGAGTTCAAACGCGGCAGAAACCGGCTGGTCAGCATCGAGCGTAACGGGGTTCGTCACGATACCGGACTGCCACCGCTTGACCTTGCGGACTTCTTCGGCCTGTTCTTCGACGCTCATGTTCTTGTGGATGATGCCGAGACCGCCCTGCAAGGCCAAAGAGATGGCGAGAGGGGCCGTCGTCACGGTATCCATGGCGGCACTGATGATAGGAATGTTCAGCTTGATATTGCTAGCGAGCTGGGTGCTCACGTCGGTCTGGGCCGGCAAAACGGAGGATTCAGCGGGAACAAGAAGGACGTCGTCAAACGTCAACGCTTCAGGCAAAAGTTTCATAGTAGACCTCTTTTTGCGAGGTAAATATAGCAAAAAATCACTTGCCGTTGTAGCGTTCCATGCACTTTTCGATGCCTAATTTGAAGTAGCATTCCACCAGTGCAGGGACTTTCGCGATGGACTCTTCAAAGACCGAGCGGTCTTCGGGCGAAAACTTCGCCAGCACCCAGTTACTGAGGTCGAATTTCGGGGGGCACTTGCCCACGCCAAAGCGAATGCGCGGGAACTTGTCGCCCACGTGTTCGATGATGTTCCTAAGCCCGTTCTGGCCCCCGTGACTGCCATCCTTACGGCAACGGATACGGCCTACATCCAAATTAACATCGTCGCTGAAAACGAGCAGGTGGTCGGTCTTCACCTTGTACCAGGTCATCAAGGCCTGTACCGCCTCGCCCGAGAGGTTCATGTAAGTCTGCGGCTTGGCAAGCAGGCATTCCTCGCCCGCTATGTTCACCTTCATGGTGAGCGCCTTGTGTTCGCTTTTCCAGTCCTTGTTCGGGTCGGCAAGCTTTTCGACCGCCATAAAGCCCGCGTTGTGGTGCGTGTTAGAATACTGAGTACCAGGATTTCCGAGACCTACGATGATGTACATGCGACAAATATAGATAAACTAGTCTTTAACGCAGCGGACGGAGAGCGCACGCCCACCCTTCGTGTCGTAATAATAATCCTCATTGGACTTTTGATTGGTCCAAACCATAAAATAAGCCATCTCCGGCCCGTCCTCATCAGAAGTCCAGTAAGAAGACGCTTCGGTATTCACCTCAGAACACTGAGTCACCAACAGTTGACTTTCCGTGGAGCCGTCCGGCGCAAAGCCCGAGACCAGTTCGCCATTCACATATACCGGAACATAAGGATCCTCCGTATAGGACTGTACTTCTTCCCCTTTCGAATTTTTTTCCACCTCAACCGTCTCGCTACCCTTGAAGTATTGAGCCTGTTCGAGCTCGACACCGTCGAACGGTTCTATGTAGTCGCTGTAAGGATGAGCAATAATCGACCAGCCGTCACGGAAAGCGTCCAACGTCCGCCACTTGACCTGGAAATAGATTTTCCCAGATGCCGGGAGCGTTCCATGAATTATAACCGGCAAGAAGTATTCTCCGCTATCATCTTTTACTGCTGTATCGAAGGATATGCTTATAGGCGAAACCTCCCCAGAAGCGCTAAATACCTGCATAATGTTGCTAACAGGAGCATCCCCGTATGGTTCGGCCCCCAGATACAGGCGCAACGCCACATTTTCGTAATCAACGTCATCATTGTTGACGACCCTGACGAACAATTGTGAGCATTCCTTTAGAGTCCCGCAACTTTCTTCTTGATAAGAAGTCGGCTTTATCGATACCATGATATTCGCTGCGGGCGTATATTTATCGGACAAAGCGCAAGACCAGCCTTCCATTTCCTTAGCCAGATCCTTCCCCCAATCCGTGGAGAAAAAGCCGCTCCATTCATTCTGGGAAGGCAGGTGCCAACCGTTAGGGCACGCCTGCATCGCGACATCCCATGTATAAAAATGTCCGTACTCATCACAAGATTCGTCATCCTTGAAGCAGTAACTTCCTTCAGCTTCATAACGCAGATTTTCCACCATCCATGCCCTGCCGCCGATTATCACAGCCTTGTATTCTTGTCCATCGCGGGAGTCATCTAACTTAACCGTGCGCCCCTCGTTTTCAGAATCCGATGAGGGTGAGGAACTTCCATTATTAGATATTTTGAATGCTCCAGAATTTGCACCCTTACTCGAGTTTTCATAAGGAACAACGCGAATGATGCCTGTGGAAGCATCCCCGACAATATCCGCCGACAACGTAACGTCTTGCATATAGCACCACTGACCATTCGGATTCTCCACTCCCTCAGATTTATCGAACAGGTCGACGCCCATATCGTCTTCCGATGTCTTGAACACGAACCGGAAACCCGAACCCTGCACGTCGGAGCCGTATATTACGGTGATTGTCTCACCTACCTTGAACGATTCGCCTTCTTTGGGAGAAACAACCTTAACACCATCCGTCACAGAACAATCAAGTGCTTCTTCAACACTTTGCTCCGAACCGGAATGCGACTCATCCGAACCGCCCCCTTCCAGCACGCAGCGCACGGCGAGTTTCCACTGTTCGTTACAAGGCCCTGCCGGTCTGAACGTACCGTAATCCGGCGAAAAAGCGATACACGGTCTATTACCGGCGCCATCCGGTTCTTCCCCGGTCCAGAAATAGGCCCAGTTGCCATCCTCATTCAAGGAGCGGTTCCCGTCGAGATACCCCTTGAAGACTTCTCTTTCGTTCGTGGCATTTTTAAACGCCGATGAATTGTAGTAAGTCTCCCACTCATCCGTAGTAGGCAAGCGCCAGCCGGTCGGACACACGTAATCCAGCTTTGTACCGGGATAAAGAAATCCCGTATTTTTACACGTAGTTTCGCTTGGTCTTGGGCAATCCGCCTTGGAACTTTCATCATGGTTGCGATAGAACTTGAAGGCAAGGTTATTCATCATCCAACGGAGATTGCCAACCTGAGCGAAAGAATATGCATGTCTATCGCGCAAATCCGTCACCGTGTTTTCAGTAAATTCATAGCCCTTGCTGCTCTTGCCGTACCCGTAACTATCCTCGAATTCATCGTAATAACTGGTGCAGGCAGTGAGGAGGAGTGCGATGGACCCTATCGTCGCTACGCTCGCAATGACATTTTTTCTTTTATCAAACATCATATATCCCTCCCCTAGAACACGAACGTCAGGCCAAAGCCGACAAGTCCAACACCACCAACAATCAAGCCAATCCCGCGAATCTTCTCATAAGTATTGATACTATCAAGAAGGTGATTGTAATCGGACTCGTCCTCCGGTTCTTTTTCAGAAGTCTGCTTTGCCCAGACATTACCGAGAATAGCAGCGGTAAAGCCCAGTACAGAAACGACACCGCTTGTAATCCGGAGCCCGGTACGCACGCCGCTCTTGGGCTGTTCCACGTTCGCGGGGATCGTATCGCCCGGCTGCGGAGAAGTTACATCCGACTTGTCAGCAGCCGTCTGGACACTCTCCACATAGTCAAACGAAGTCACCTGACCCTGCGCGAGTTTCACATCGACAGGAGTATCCGCATCGCCCACCGCGATTTTCGCGCAGACCGGAACGCTCCCGGTGTAGGGCGTAGTGCCGACCTTCTCCCCGTTCGCAAACACGGGCAAATTCGTTTCGGCACCCGAGGCAGAATGGGACTTGAGCGAAAGCCCTCCCATCAGGGGCTTTAACGATTCCTTGAACGTCTCTTCCTTGTCCCTGACTACACCGACCTTGAAGGTTACCGGATTGTAACAGCGGTGAGCGATAGAAACCTCGCGATTACCCGGGTCCATTAGCACCTTGTCCGAGGCGGGGACCAGTTCGCCGTCCACCTTAATCTTCAGTTCTTCGTAAGTACCGCCCGTCGGGAATGCGAGGTCCAGTTTAAGCGTGCCGTATCGAGGCACAAGGTCAAGCGAAATCTCCTGACCGTTCCCGCTGATCGTGAACAGCCCTTCGGCATCTTCGTGGTGGTCCAAGACCGCGACAAAGCGGTGGTCGCCCGCATCTACCATAATCTGGCACGGGGTCGCCATGCACTGCCTGACCGGACGGCCATCTATACTTAGCGATGCGCCCTGCGGGTTGGTCGAAACGTTCACGACAAACGACTGGTTCTCAGCACCGTCAAAACCGGTACGCACGATGCCTGTAGCACCGCCACGCGCCTTGCGGAAGAATTCCGGAGCCTTCGCCTTGATGACCGCCATGAGAGCATCCACATCGGCACCCAGGCCGTTGAAACTCGCCACAAGTTTGCTGCCCGCAGTCTCGTACAGTTCCACGCTGATAGAGATGTTCGAGCCCACCTTACCGATACGTGCCTGCGCCACGTAGTCGGCAGCAATGTTCTTACCCGTCTCGGCAAGGCAACTGCCTTCGCAATCCTCAATGGACTTGCCCGGCGGGAGCATCATCATGATGTTCTCGCGCGTCATGATGGTAAAGTTGAGTTCCGCAGGGAGTTCCTGCACCGCTTGCTCACGAAGCATGTTCGTGAGGTACTGGCGCTCGGAAAGGGTCAGGATGTCCTTGTTGTCGGCAACCGTCTCGAGAACGGCGACAAACTTCGCGAAGGACGCTCCTGCCAAAAGGAGAACTGCCAAAAGTAAAAGAGTCAATCGTTTCATATCGCAAGAACCTTTTATTTAATTACATGTGCCTAGACGCCCGATGGAACGGATATTGAATTCGCCAGAATCGCCAGCCACGCCATCAAATTGGAGTTTAATAGTAGCAACTTGAGAGAGTATTGTAGCCAGATCAGCTTCCTTGCCCCAGCCAGGGTCCTGTTTAAATTTGTCCCAAGGAAGATCGACCGATACAGGTGTTGAAGGCAAATAAATGCCATACGTCTTTGAAACAGTAACTTTGTAATTATTGTATTCGGTTAGTTCTAATTCGTTTTCAGGCACTAACCGCAAGGAAAATCCAATGGTAGATTCATATACCAAACAAAGTCCGCCCCAATCAGAAATATCCATACCCACACGGTATTGATTAACAAGATTAAAGGCTAAATACACATAAGGGTAGTCATAGCCATCTCCAAGAACAGCGGTACCCTTGATGCCTTGATAAGCCTCGATAAGCGGGCCAAAGAAATTCTCATACGAATTCGCCTCAACATTAGGCGGAAACTCAAAAGTAGAGGAACCACCATTTCTGTCACCATCACAAGTCCAAGATACACCTCCAGCTTCCATGTAACCTCTATCATTACAAGCATACCACCAGCCAGCGGTTATATCTTCAGCCCCCGTTTGAACTTGGCCCTCAATGTCATTCAAACCACACCACATGTCGCCACAAGGGAACGAAACAACGGCCGAGGTATCCGAACTCGTATCCGAAGTTACAATATCCGCATCCGCCTTATCCACATCGACAACGCAGCGCACAGCGAGTTTCCATTGCGCTGGGCAAAGTGTAGCAGTCTCAAACGAGGAATAATCCGGTTCAATTCCACCTGAAGATGATAAATCACGCTTAAAGTGAACGCAGTCAACATAGCTATCCGAAACAGAATTCGAATTTGCCCAATAGTAGGCCTCTCCACCGTACTCATTTAGCGCATGTTCGCCATCAACGTACCCCTTATAGATTTCCCCAGGTTCTGTACTCTTAGGCGTATACCCCTTAAAGACGTCCGACTTGAAGAATTCCGCCCATTCTTTTTTGCTCGGCAGCCTCCACCCCTTCGGGCAGGCGTATTCGAGGTATTCACCGGGATAAAGCCTTCCGGTTTCATCACAGGTAGCATCCCTATCCTTATAGCAGTAGGTTTCCCTGTAGGCTTCGTCGGTAAAGAACGGGTGAGCAAGGTCATCCATCATCCACAAAAGATTTCCAACCCTTTGGACCGAATAAGTGAAGTTGTCCCGAAGGTCCGTCAGTTTTTCACCATCAAGCGCAGGAGCACGATTCGTACTAGGGCCAAACTCGTATTCTTCCTCGAATTTCTGGGAGTATTCCGTACAGGCCGCGAGGAGGAAGGCGACGGATCCTATCGTCACTGCGTTCCTCCAGGATGACAATGCATGGTTTCTTTTATCAAACATCATAGCCACCCCCTAGAACGCAATACTCAGGCCAAGCCCGACAAGTCCAACTGCACCAAGAATTATACCCGCCAACCGTTGCCTTTCAAAACCTTCAATCGTCTCCAGGCGGTTTTTGTATTCCGTCTTGCTGTCCGGAGCCCTCTCATAGAAAACGTTCGCACCGATTTCGCCGGCAATGGCAGCACCTATTCCGAGCACGGAGGCGATACTGAACGTGACGATGAGACCCGTATGGCGCTTCTTTTGCGGCTGCTCCACGTTCGAGGGAATCGTATCGCCCGGTTGCGTAGATGCTACATCCGGCTGGACCGCGACATCAACTTCTTTCGCGGGTTCCACGTAATCAAACGGAGTCACCTTGCCCTGCACAATCTTCACATCAACGGGATGCTCACCCGCTTCATCGGCGACGGCAATCTTCGCGCACACAGGAACTTTGCCGGAGAAAGGAGTTGTACCGACCTTTTCACCGTTTACGATTACAGCCATGTTTTTCTCTTCACCGGACGCCGTATGCGCCTTGAGCGAGAGCCCGCCTACCAGCGGCGCCAAGGTTTCCTTGAAAATTTCTTCCTTGTCCCTGACAACGCCAACCTTAAAGGTTACCGGATTGTAGCAGCGGTGTACGATAGAAACTTCGCGAGTACCCGGATCCATCAGCACCTTGTCCGAAGCGGGAACAAGATTGTTGTCCACCTTAATCTTGAGTTCCTCGTAAGTACCGCCCGAGGGGAAAGCAAGGTCGAGTTTAAGCGTGCCGTAGCGCGGGACGAGGTCAAGCGTGACCTCCTGGCCGTCACCCGTAACCGTGAAGAGGCCCTCCCCATCTTCGTGGTGGTCTAGAATGGCAACAAAGCGGTGCTCGCCCGCATCGACAAGCACCTCACACGGAGTCTGGACGCACTGGGGCACAGGACGACCGTCAATGCTCAACGCCGCACCCTGCGGGTTGGTCGAAACGTTCACGACAAACGACTGGTTCTTGACACCGTCAAAGCCCGTGCGCACAATACCCGTCGCACTGCCACGTGCCTTGCGGAAAAATTCCGGAGCCTTCGTCTTGATTATTTCCATCAAGGCATCCAGGTCGGGGCCGAGGCCATTGAAACTGGCAACCAACTTGTTGCCCGATGTCTCGTAAAGTTCTGCACTAATTGCAAATTTCGAGCCCACCTTGCCCACTCTTGCCTGTGCCACGTAATCCGCCGCAATGTTCTTGCCGGTCTCCGCAAGGCAACTGCCCTCGCAATCCTCGATGGACTTGCCCGGAGGGAGCATCATCATGATGTTCTCGCGTGTCATGATGGTAAAGTTGAGTTCCGCAGGGAGTTCCTGCACCGCCTGCTCGCGGAGCATGTTCGTGAGGTACTGGCGCTCCGTAATCGTCAGGATGTCCTTATTGTCGGCAACAGTCTCGAGAACCGCGACAAACTTCGCGAAGGACGCCCCTGCCAGGAGCAGCGTCAACATAAAGATTTTAAATATATGTCTCATGCAATCTTATAAATAACTTTTTTTTACACTAAAGACAATACCCTCCAATCCAATTCTATTCCAAATCGGACGAAGAAGGACGGGTTCGGCAGTAAATTTCTATCTTTGGGGCGTATGAAGAACGTTGATACTATTGCCGTTTTGGACTTTGGCGGGCAGTACGCCCACCTGATCGCAAACCGTGTGCGCCGCCTGGGCGTGTTTACCGAAATCCACTCCCCTGCCGCCCCGGTTTCTGAACTGGAAGGCGTGAAGGGCATCATTTACAGTGGCGGTCCGTCTAGCGTGTATGCCGCAGACGCTCCGGAATACAATCCCGAGATTCTAGATCTGCCGGTGCCGAAGCTCGGCATCTGCTACGGTCACCAGCTTATCGCCCAGCAGCTGGGCGGTCACGTGGAGCCGGGCAAGGTGAAGGAATACGGTATCGCCGACCTCGAAGTGCGCGACGAGAATTGCCCGATTTTGAAGGGTCTCCCGAAGGCATCGCCCATGTGGATGAGCCACGGCGACCAGGTGACAAAGCTCCCCGAAGGCTACAGGATTATCGCGAGCACCAAGGACTGCGAAATCGCCGCAGTCGCATTTGATAGCGACCGCCCCGAACGCCAGATTTTCGGCATCCAGTTCCACCCGGAAGTCACGCACAGCAAGTTCGGCATGAAATTGCTCGAAAACTTCATCGACTTCACGGGCGCCAAGAAGACCTGGAACATGAAGAGCTACCTGCCGCTCATCACGCAGCGCATCAAGGACCAGGTGAAGGACCGCAAGGTGTTCCTGCTCGTGTCTGGCGGCGTAGACTCCACCGTGGCATTCGTGCTTTTGAACCGCGTGCTCGGACCGGAAAAGGTCTTGGGCCTGCATGTGGATAACGGCATGATGCGCCTCGGCGAATCCCAGAAGATTATGGACTTCCTCACCAAGGAAGGCATGAACAACCTCAAGGTCCGCGATGCCAGCGAACACTTCTTGGCTAAGCTCAAGGGCGTGACTGCGCCCGAAACCAAGCGTGGCATCATCGGTAAGGAATTCCTGACGGTGAAGGACGAGGAAATGGCCAAGCTCAACCTCGATCCGAACCAGTGGATGATGGCTCAGGGCACCATCTACCCCGACACCATCGAAAGCGGTGGCACCAAGAACGCCGACAAGATCAAGACGCACCACAACCGCGTGCAGGAAGTTTTGGACCTCATGGAAAAGGGCCTTGTGCTCGAACCGCTCGCCGACCTGTATAAGGACGAAGTCCGTGCATTGGGCGAAGAACTTGGCATTCCGCACAACCTCGTGTGGCGTCACCCGTTCCCGGGTCCGGGTCTCGGCGTACGCCTGCTCTGCAGCGAAGGCAAGCTCAGCGACGATCTCGTGAAATTCGAAGACGTGAAGGACACCTCCGGTCAGTCCCTCGCCGACTACCTGAAGGCAAACAACATTGCAGGCCGCCTGCTCCCGATCAAGAGCGTGGGCGTGCAGGGCGACGGCCGTACTTACGCACAGCCGTTCCTCATCACCACTCCGGGCCTCTCCTGGAAGGACTGCGAAAAGTTCTCTACCGAACTTGCCAAC
>Ga0265298_10011122_pt1 | contig 10569 bp, 9 predicted proteins | sample AusTroGonzalo_MG_3_FD_193486 | JGI IMG/M metagenome (GOLD analysis project Ga0265298, IMG submission 193486) | Bovine rumen microbial communities from tropical cattle in Woodstock, Queensland, Australia - Gonzalo_01 | ecosystem: Host-associated > Mammals > Digestive system > Stomach > Rumen ... | reverse complement strand
TTGAAACCTTTGGCTGCGGTTCGGCTATCGCGTCCAGTTCCATGGCCACGGAACTGATCAAGGGCAAACCCCTGAGCGAGGTCATGCAGCTGACCAATAAAGCGGTAACGGAAGCCCTGGACGGGCTGCCCGTCTATAAGCTGCATTGTTCCGTTCTGGCGGAAGAAGCCATCCAGGCGGCGCTGAAGGATTACGAGGAACGGAAGAAGAAAACCAAGTCATAAAAATATAGAATGACCCGGAGTCGAAGATTCCGGGTTTTTCTTTGTAGAAAGGGCATTTATATGGTATGATTAACAGTAACAAAGTTTAAGAAACGGTGATGTATTCCTCAGAATATTTGCCAGTGCTTTTAGCTTCACATTGTGTTGCAAAGGAAGTATCGGGAGGGAGTTTTTATGAAGATACTTAAAGCGTTAATATTTGTATTGTTCAGCATCGCCCTGTTGGCATTGGCCGGCTGCGGCGGCGGGGAAAAGAAGCAGGAGGCGAAGCCTGCCGCTAAACCAGCTGAGGTCAAAGTGCTGAAAGTGGGCATGGACGCGGCCTATCCGCCTTTCGGTTCCCAGGACATTAAAACGAAAGAGTATGTAGGCTTTGACGTGGACATCATCAAAGCTATCGGCAAGGAGGAAGGTTTTGACGTTAACATCCAAAATCTCGCTTTTGATGGACTGATTCCCGCGCTGAAAACGGGTAACATCGATGTGGCCATCAACGACATTACCATCACCGAAGACCGTGCAAAGAGTGTAGATTTTTCCAAACGCTATTACATTGCAGGTCTGGGCGTTGTGGTAAAGAAGGATAATACAACGATCAAGACTGCGAAAGATCTGGAAGGCAAGCGGCTGGGCGTTTCCATCGGTTCCACCGGGGAAGAAGCGGCCCGCAAGATTGCAAAGGCCCAGGTCAAAGTGTTTAACCAGCTGAACGAAGCGTTCCTGGAACTGAAAAACAACGGCGTGGACGCGGTGATCAACGACATTCCTACCAATGAGTATTACGCCAACACCACGGGGCGCAACGACGTGAAGACTGTCGAAGTAGCGCTGACGACAGAAGATCTGGGTATTGCCGTGAAGAAAGGTAACAAGGAACTGCTGGCGAAAATCAACAGCGGCCTTGCCAAGATTAAAAAGAACGGTGAGTTTACGAAGATTTATCAGAAATGGTTTGGCAAAGAGCCTCCGAAGGCATTGCTGAATGAATAGAGATTGGAGACCTGTTTCTTATGAATTGTATTGAGAGAGTTTTAAAAGAGTATCCGCTGGTAGTTCTGGACGGAGCCTTTGGTACGGAAGTGGCCCGGCGGGGTTTTGATACAAGCAGCGAACTGTGGGCGGCACAGGCCCTGTTTGAACGTCCGGACCTTGTGAAAGCGGTGCACCGGGATTATTATGACGCGGGCGCGGACATTACCACCAGCGCCAGCTACCAGGCAACGGTAGAAGGTTTTGAAGGCAAGGGCTTTTCTCACGACCAGGCAGCTGACCTGATCCGGCTTTCAGTTCGGCTGGTACGGGAAGCAAGAGATGAATTCCTACAAGCCCGGCAGCAGCAGTACAGCGCCGGAACCGTTACAGACCGCAGGCCGTTTCCTCTGGCAGCGGCGTCTGTAGGCCCTTATGGCGCATATCTGGCCGACGGTTCGGAATACACTGGGAACTACAAGATCGGCAGGGCGGAACTGGCCGAATTCCATGCGGAACGGATCGCGCTGCTGCTGGAAGAAAAACCTGATATCCTGGCTTGTGAAACGCTTCCCCTGTTTCAGGAAGCGGAAGCGATCCTGCAGGACGTCAACAAATATCCGGAAGCCCTGGCCTGGATTTCATTTTCCTGTAAAGACGGAAAACACACTTGCAGTGGCGACCTGATCAGCGACTGTGCCCGGTTTCTGGATAAAGAACCGAAGGTGGCGGCCATAGGCGTCAACTGCACATATCCGGATTATGTTGCGGACCTGATCCGGGAAATCCGAAAGGAAACGGACAAGCCTGTCCTTGTCTATCCCAACACGGGAGGAACCTATGATCCGGAAACGAAAAGCTGGACCGCGCCGCCCTGTCCGTATCAGACATATGTGAAGGAATGGCTCGCCGGTGGCGCAAGGCTAATCGGCGGCTGCTGCGGCACGACGCCGGAGGACATCCGGGGTATTGCGGCGCTGCGGCGGGAATTGTTGAAACAGGCGTAACGGGCTTTTAACCCCGGGCCTTGAAGAGGATGGATCGTTATGGCAAAAAGACGTAATGTGCATATAATCGCAACCGGCGGAACGATCGCCGGACGGGCGGGTTCGGCGTCGGCAACGGTAGGTTACAGGGCCGGGGAGCTGACTGTGGAACAGCTGATTGCTTCCGTACCGGGACTGGACAAGCTGGCAGACTTTACCGGCGAACAGCTCTGTAATATCGACAGCAAGGATATGCAGGAAGAAATCTGGCTGCAACTGGCGCGTTGTGTGGAAAAAGCGGCGGCCCGGGACGATGTGGACTGCATCGTGATCACCCACGGAACGGATACCATGGAAGAGACGGCGTATTTTTTGCAGCTGGTGCTGACAACAGAAAAACCCGTTGTGCTGACCGGCGCCATGCGACCCGCGACGGCTATCAGTGCGGACGGCCCCATGAATATCTGGCAGTCTGTGCAGGTTGCGGCAGATGCAGGCGCGCAAGGGCGCGGCGTGCTGGTGGTGACAAACGGCCAGATTGATGCTGCGGATAAAGTAGCAAAAATTAACGTTAACGCATTGCAGGCATTCCAGTCCCCGGGGTATGGCCCTCTGGGCATAATTGTGGATGATAAGATTTTCTGGCAAAACCGCGGTGTTGTGAATACGGAACATGGGAACAAGTGCAATGGACCCGAAATAACTGGAAATGCAGGGAACATGTTTTCTGATAACAAGCTGTTTTTCCCCATGGAAAACCTCACGCAGCTTCCCAAAGTCAGGATCTTTTACGGTTACGTGGGCGGCGATGATGCCTTGTTTATAAAAGCGGCGTTGCAGGATGGCGCCAAAGGCCTGGTTTACGCGGCATGCGGCAATGGCAGCGTGCCGGAAAAGCTGATGGGTGTTTTAAAGGAAACCGTTGCTTCCGGTGTGCCTGTGGTGATTGCGACCCGTTGCGGCGGGGGCGTTGTTGTACTGTCGGAGGAGTTGACAGAAAAGGACGGTTTTATTGCCGGCGGCCTGCTGAATCCGCAGAAAGCGAAAATTCTGCTGCAGCTGGCGCTGACAAAAACCAACGGGGTAAAAGCGATTCAATCATTCTTTCATTAACTTATGGCTTCCCGGTTCAAAGCCATGCGCCGCAGGGCTGGTCGATCTGTTGCCGCCAGGCTCCGGATGATTACGACGGGGACCATATGGGCAATCCCTTTGTAGTGCAGGCAGAAAATGTGTCTCCTGATCAATCGGTTTTTATTCCCTGTCGGGGAGCGAATCTTTTGAAGAACTGAAACGGGCTAAAGGGGACTATTGACAGAAAGCTGCTTAACAATTGAATACCTGAAATGAAAAAATCCGGTGTTTTGCGGCCGGATTTTTGGTTCCGTTATCATAACCGCACCACGAACGGGCCGGCGTGTGAAAAAGCTGCCGACTGCTTTATGCAGGTTTGCCAAAATCATACTTTTGGGGTAAAATGTTATGGTAAAATACAAAGCTATGGCACATAAGAAGTAATACGATATAATGAGTACGGAGAGTTTTTTTTAAGGGGTGAAAATATGCAGGCGGATCTGGCTGAACATAAACATAAATTCAGTATGGGAATGTTTCTAGTTGCGCTCGGTATAGTATACGGAGACATCGGCACGTCCCCGATGTATGTAATGAAATCCATCGTCGAAGGGAACGGCGGGATTTCCCACGTGGATCCGGAATTTATCGTCGGTTCGCTGTCGCTGGTAATTTGGACGATTACGCTGCTGACAACGATAAAGCATGTGCTGATAGCGCTGCGGGCGGATAACCACGGTGAGGGAGGAATCTTTGCACTCTATAGCCTGATTCGCGATTGCGGAAAATGGCTGATCATCCCTACGATGATCGGCGGCTGTACCATGCTTGCCGACGGCGTCCTGACCCCGGCTGTGACCGTCACAACGGCCGTGGAAGGCCTGCGCAGCATAGAGGTTGTAGATAATTTTCTCGGACCCGGGCAGCATCTTGTAGTAGTGATAACGCTGGCGATCATCAGCCTGCTGTTTATGATCCAGCGGAGCGGGACCAGTTCCATCGGCAAGATGTTCGGTCCGGCCATGATGGTGTGGTTTTTGTTCCTTGGTATCACGGGGATCTGGATGACGCTTGGAGACCTTTCGATTTTGCGGGCGTTTAATCCGGTGTATGCTGCACAAGTCCTGCTCAGCCCCAACAACAAGGCCGGCTTTATGATTTTGGGAAGCGTATTCTTATGTACCACCGGCGCGGAAGCCCTGTACACGGACATGGGGCATGTGGGCCGGTCCAATATATACTTCAGCTGGCCCTTTGTTAAAATCTGCCTGATCTTAAACTATATGGGACAATGTGTCTGGATCATTCAGAACCATACTAACCCGGCCTTATGGGCCATGGAGGATTTTAACCCGTTTTATGTGATGCTCCCGGAGGCGATGCGGCCGGTAGCGATCCTGCTGAGCGCGCTGGCGGCGATCATCGCCAGCCAGGCCCTGATCAGCGGCAGCTATACGCTGGTACATGAAGCTGCCAGCCTTGACCTTATGCCTCATTTAAACGTGCGGTATCCGTCAGACACGAAAGGACAGCTTTATATTCCTTTTGTTAATAATATCCTGTGGATCTTCTGTGCGCTGGTAGTACTTTATTTCCGCAGCGGATCCCGGATGGAAAACGCATACGGCCTGGCTATTACGATCAGTATGCTGATGATGACGGTTATGTTCTGTGTTTATATCGGAGCAGTTCACAAACATCCGGTGGCTGCCTTTGTCTTCGGCGTGGTTTTCTTCGCCCTCGAGGGCGTCTTCTTCGTTTCGAGTCTCGGGAAGTTTGTGGTTGGCGGCTATGTTGCCATCATCATTTCCGCAATGGTCCTCTATATCATGATTGCCTGGTATCGCGGCACGCAGATCGAGCAGGCGCAGAATATCTTCCTTAATATGCGGGAGCATCTGGGGGACATTAAAGACCTGCAGGACGATACTTCCATTCCCTTATGCAGCCACAACGTGGTATATCTGGTCAAAGGAGACGAGCCTGAAAAAATAGACCGGGATATCCTGTACTCGATTCTGGATAAAGATCCGAAGCGGGCAAACGCCTATTGGTTCATCAGCGTCAATACGACCAATGAACCGTATCAGAAGCAGTATGAAGTGGAAACCTTCGGAACGGATTATATCTTCCGCATCAATCTTTATCTCGGTTTTAAGGTAAGGCCCAGCGTCAATATCTATCTCCGGCAGGTTGTGCACGATCTGCTCGCGACGGGGGAACTGCCGAAACAGAACCGGCGGCACTCGATCTACGGGCCTGCTGACGTGGGTTCTTTCAAATTCTGCCTGATCCGGAAGATGATGCCCCAGGAAGGTGATATTGATTTTACGGATAATCTGCTGGTCCGTTCGAAGTATGTTATCCGCCGCATTATCGGGAATCCTTTCCAGTGGTACGGGTTGGAAACATCCAACATACTCGTCGAATACGTGCCCCTGTTCCTTGCTCGGAGGCAGAAGGAAGACCGGCTGGAACGAATCTGAAACTTTCGGAAACATTGGCTGATCCGCCTGCGTGCAGACCGGTGTTTTTACGGCTGACTGCGTCAGTGTTCTCCAATGCAGCTTGTTATAAAAACAGGTATAATATAATTCAGACAGAAAAACAGAGGCTGGGAATACAGTTCCGTCAGCCTCTGTTAATTTTTGATCTTCTATTTACCCTGGTTTTTCTTCTCTTCCTGCATTTTGCGGATCATAGGCTTGATGCCGCCATTCTGCAGAATGCCCATCATGTAATCGTTCATCGGTTCCGCCTTGGCCGTGGCGCCGGTAGTCTCGTTGGTGATCTCTCCTGTGGTAAAATCGATGCGGACTTTGTCGCCACGCTTTACCAGGTCATGGATGCCCTTGCAGGTGATGGCGGGTATGCCCAGATTGATGGCGTTGCGGTAGAAGATGCGGCCAAAAGATTCCGCCAGTATGGCGCCCACCTCGATCCCTTTCAGGGTCATGGCCGCGTGTTCACGGGAAGAACCGCAGCCGAAATTTGTGCCGGCCACGATGATGTCCCCCGGCAGGAAGAAGGTTGCCAGGTCCGGTTCCTCGCTGCCGCTCATGGCGTGCTTCCGGATATCTTCCATTTCCGTAAGCTCCACGTATTTGCCCGGATAGATTTGGTCGGTGTCGATATTGTTGCCAAAAAGATAAGCAGTGCCTTCCGCTACGGTTTTCATTTTTCGTTACCTCCTTCCAGATACGGACGCGGGTCGGTAATTTTGCCGTTCAGGGCGGCAGCCGCCACACTGGCGGGGGAGCCCAGGTAGATGCGTCCTTTCACGTGGCCCATGCGGCCGGGGAAGTTGCGGTTGGTGGAAGAAACGCAGACTTCATCTTCCGCCAGCAACCCCTGGTGGATGCCCAGGCAGGCGGCGCAGCCGGGGGCGGTGAGGGTGGCCCCGGCCTCCATCAGCGTCTGGATAAAGCCTTTCTCCAGGCATTCCTTTAAGACAAAGCGGGAACCGGGAACCAGGATCAGGCGCGTACCGTAAGCGATGTGTTTCCCCTTTAAGATTCGCGCGGCAACCGCAAAGTCCTCGGTGCGCCCGCCGGTGCAGGAACCCAGATAGCACTGGTCCACGTGCAGGCCCGCGAAAGCGGTCAGGTCGTCCACGTTATCCACGCTGAAGGGGGCTGCCAGCTGGGGACCGATTTCCGTAACATCGAAAGTGAGGTCGGCGTCATACACGTAATCCGGATCAGTCTCATAAATCTTATAATCGGTGATATTGTGCTCCGCAAGATAGGCCATGGTGATTTCATCCGGCTGGATGTAGCTGGTCTTGGCGCCCATTTCCGTAGACATGTTGCACATGGCCATGCGCTCGGAAACGCTGAGCTGCTTCAGGACGGGGCCGGCAAATTCCACTGCCTTGTAAACGCCGTAATCCGCTTTCAGCTTGCCGATTATGTACAAGATGATGTCCTTGGCATAGACGCCGGGCTGGAGCTTCCCGGTCAGGTTGATGCGGATGACCTCCGGAACCTTGAACCAGAGCTTGCCCGTCACCAGTATGGTGGCCAGGTCAGTGGCGCCCACGCCGGTGCCGAAAGCGCCGAAAGCGCCGTGGGTGGTTGTGTGGGAGTCGGTGATGACGATGATCTGTCCCGGACGGGAGAAACCGTAGTCCGCCATAAGCTGGTGGCAGACCCCCTCGTTGATGTCCATCAGGTGGGGGATGCCCTGTTCGTTGGTGAACTGACGGAACTTTTTGTGATTGTCAGCCTGTTTTTCCGTGGCACAGGGGGCATAGTGATCAAAGAACAGGATGACCTTGTCCGGATCGAAGACCTTTTCCCCGCCCATTTCGTAAAAGGATTTTACGGTCTGGTAATACAAGTCGTTAATGCCCGCGATGTCTACGTCGCAATTTACGATCTCGCCTGCGTGGACCGATTCTTTTACGGCTTTTTCCGCCAGAATCTTTTCAATGGCATGCATGGTGAAAATCCTCCTTTTGAGATTGTTTCAAAATATGCGTTACGCGCCGTGCTTTTCCATAAAGGGCAGAAGCAGCTTCAGGACCGTCCCGGGCTGCTCTTCCGGAACGAAGTGCCCGCACTGGGGTATGGCCGCGCCTTCGATGTTGCGGGCCAGGGGTTTCCATTTTTCCATCACGTTCCAGAGCTTTCCCACCACGCCGTTCTGTCCCCACAAAAGCAGCAGCGGCGTTTCGATCTTCTTTTTGCGGTCCGGCTCATCCAACTGCATATCGATGGTGGCGCTGGCCCGGTAATCCTCGCAGATGCCGTGGACGGTACGGATATCGCTGAAGCAGCGGGTGTATTCGGCCAGGACGTCCGGCGGGAAATTGGCCCGGGCGGCAGGCCCGATCTTCAGATTCAGGTTGTAGTTGATGAAGCGTTCCGGGTCTGCGGAAAGGGCGGTTTCCGGAAAGCCCTTGCCCTGGATGTAGAAGAACCAGTGCCAGTATTTGGTGGCAAATTCTTCATTGGTTTCTTTGTACATGTCATATGTGGCGACAATATCCATCAGGGTGCAGCTTTTAATCTTCTCAGGGTGGTCCGTGATCATGCGGTGCAGCACCCGGGCGCCCCTGTCATGACCGGCAACGTGGAACCGTTCAAAACCCAGCGCCTGCATCACCCTGACCTGGTCGTCCGCCAGGGCACGCTTGGAATAATTGGAGTGGTCGGGCAGGCCTTCCGGCTTGCTGCTGTCGCCGTAACCCCGCAGGTCGGTGATCACGACGGTGTAACGCTTTGTCAGCTCCGGGGTCAGGAACCGCCACATCAGGTGGGTTTCCGGATGCCCGTGAACTAGCAGGACGGCTTCCCTGCCGTTGCCGCCGACAAGGGTGTTGATTACAATTCCGGGCTCGGTTTCGATCCATTTTTGCTGAAATCCGGGAAAATACTTTTCATCAATCGTCATCGTGATTCCTCCTTATAATAATACTTTAATAATCCGCTGGCTTTTCTGATATAAGTATCCAACCTCCGGACAAGTTTGTAAAATACTCTTTTTTAATAAACATATAGCTTTTTGCTATAAGAGAATGTATAATAGTGACAGAATAAAACCCTGGAGGGCGTTATGACACTGACACAGCTCCGCTACTTTTACGCGGCAGGCCAATACCAGAATATCAGTCAGGCGGCCGGCGCGTTGCATGTTTCCCAGCCGACTCTTTCCGTTGCCATACAGACTCTGGAAAAAGAAACAGGACTGCGCCTGTTTTATCGTATCGGTAAGCAAATCGTTCTGACAGAGGATGGTCATATCCTGCTTGCCAAAATTTCACCGCTGCTTGACCGGTTTTGCCAGTTGGATCAGGAGATCCAGGATCTGGCCCACCGCAAGAACCATATCAGGATGGCAGTGCCGATACAGATCGGGGTTAAGCTTCTGCCGGTTTTGTTTACCGGGTTCCGGCGCGAATTTCCTGAAATCACGTTCGATATCGTGGAAGCCGGCGGCATCGATTCTTTGCCGATGATAGAACGCGGAGAACTCGATATTTCCGTAACCAATTATGATGATCACTATCTTCCTTCCCTGCGATATCATAAAATAGGAAACAGCGAGATTTGTTTTTGTACGGGGAAAAGCAACCCGCTGGCAAAAAAAAGTTCCGTTTCTATTGACGCAATCGCAGAAGAACCGTTGGTGCTGCTGAATGGCGGCTTTTTCATTACCCGCAGGCTGAATGAAATCTTTCAGGAAGCCGGCCTTTCGCCAAAAGTATTACTGTATAGCGGTCAGCTGCATACGGTTAAAAATCTTGTGCAGTCCGGCGTAGCATCTACATTCCTGATGCGTCAGGCCATACGTAAGGAAGATAATATTGCCGCGCTGTCCCTTCAGCCTGTACAGACTATTCATACAGGTATTGTGACACGCCGCGACCGGCCTGTTTACCGCGATGAGACCCGTCTTTTCCGGTTCATCAGGCAGGTTTTATTGTGAAACGCAAAAACCGTTTTGCGGTTTTTGTTTCACAAATTTGAATTCATGGAAGAGGAGGATCCTGTTGGATTTCGAGGCGTATATTTCCGGCCTGTTGTCTCATGCAGGCCCGCTTTTAAGTGTATTCCTGGCGGCTTTTCTCCAGTCTGTCACGGGTTTCGGCCTGGTCATGGTAGCTGCGCCGCTGCTGATGTTTTTTTATGAACCGAAGCTCACGGTCATCATCATGTTTTGTCTGGCCGGATGCGGAAACTTTACTCAGCTTCTGCTGCTCTGGAAACAGGTTAACTGGCCGCGCATAGCGGAACTGTTCTGCGGAGCTCTGATAGGTATACCGTTGGGAGTGGCTGTTTTCCGTCAGTTGCCGGGTGAGGGATTAAAGACGGCGGTCAGTATAGCTATCCTTTTAACCCTGGTTTCCATGGATTTCGGGCGCAGGCGGTTCGAGGAAACCCGGAGAAATACAATTATTACCGGAATGCTGGCGGGTATCATGGCGATGACGACCGGTATGGCAGGCCCGCCCCTGGTACTCTATTTTGCTTATACCACAATGCCGCAAAACGTTTTCCGTGCTACTTGTATCGGGTATTTCTTTTTCAGTAACCTGGGTTCTTTGTTTGCTTTATGGATGACCGGAACTCCCATTGCCGAAGCGGTGGGGGAATTTGTTTTCCTGTTGCCCGGTCTTGCCTGCGGTATTGCCCTGGGCAACCGGGCGTTTCGTTTCATGCCCCAGCAGCTGATACGAAGAATCATCATCATTCTTTTGTATATAACTTGTTTTTATAATATTTGTAAAGCTTTACATTTGCTATAACCGGATATTGTATTGGTAACGATACTGCCAAAGCCGGGGAATTTTAAAAGCACAGGGCTCTGAA
>Ga0265298_10011121_pt1 | contig 10569 bp, 12 predicted proteins | sample AusTroGonzalo_MG_3_FD_193486 | JGI IMG/M metagenome (GOLD analysis project Ga0265298, IMG submission 193486) | Bovine rumen microbial communities from tropical cattle in Woodstock, Queensland, Australia - Gonzalo_01 | ecosystem: Host-associated > Mammals > Digestive system > Stomach > Rumen ... | reverse complement strand
TGGTTTAAAACAAACTACCCAGATACGGGCTTTGGGTATACCGCAGGAATGTGGGAAGATGGCACAGTCGTAAAGCAAATGAGCGGTGGCACAGGCGTATGGATTTATTTGTGGTGGCAAGTAGACTTAACATATGACTACGATGAACAAATGTTTGAAGTAGAATATCAACCATATTACTCTCCTAAAATTGTTGAAGAACATGAAAAGAGCAATGCAATATACTCAACTGATACAAATACCAATGCAAAAACCGATATTTTATTACAACTTGATAGAAACAAAGAAAAGTTGAATCAACTTGCTTGTGATTACAAGATTATGACAGCTATATCAAAGGTAACTAATTCAAATTACACACCTCAAATATCACTCGGTCAATATTGGATGGATGAGAATAACAACAAATATGTTCTTACAAAGCTAGAAACAGTCATAAATTCAGATTTTATTCAGTATAAGGGTACTTTATCCTTAAACTTCTCAAATGCGATTATAGACACTAGTTTGAATAGAGAAAAAAGGTATTATGCTTATGCCAATACAGATATTGTTACAAGAAAAGAAAACTATGTAAAAATATTTAAAGTGGCTCTTACAAGTTCTAATGATTCAAACGCAAAGCCAGTAACACCTGCGAACTTTTGCAGAATGGACTTTGTATATGATACTCATCCAATAGGTTATTACTTATTGCCGTTTGTAACAGTTTACAATGATAGAATGATATCATTTGAAATTCAAACAATGGATAATATATCAATCACATCGGTAAAAGGCGATTCAATAACAGGCGGATATCAAAACAATGTATTAAAATATGTCAATGAAGATGGAGAATTTAATAGTATTGCCTTATCGTTTGGTGTTTTAGATCTAACAAGTGAAGTATTAAGCAAGACATCCAAAGAATGGGCTTCAGAAATTGATATAAGCACTTGTGGGCATGAACAAACAATAAGTGGAGCTATTACAATATGGTTTGATGACAGCGGAGATTTATTCTACCCTGAAACACTTATAGAAAATCATCGATTGGATGTTTTAAAGGATAATAGAGAACAATTTAATTTAACAGTGCAGTTTATACCTAAAACAGCAAACCTAATACAAAATAGTACTGCTACAATTGATTTATATTTTGATACTTATTTAAAGAATCTTGAAAATTACTACAAAGCAGTAGCTGATGGCACTGATAATGGGGTAAAACCTTTTTATTATGAATTGACATGGTTAAGTGGATCTCATTCTGAACCAACTGCAACAAAGAGTGGCAATATATCTTTAAGCGAGCTTTTTGATACAAACTTTATGAGCGTTTATACCGCAAGTGGTGGAGCTTATGCAAGTGATGATAATATAAGATTAAGAATAACAAGCAATTATATAACAGGTTCAATAACAGTAAAAAGAACAATACAAGTAAATAATTATAAAGGTGGTTATATAACACCTTACTATGAAGATTTTATATAGGAGGTAAAAAAGATTGAAAATTTTTATTAATACAACTAATTGGACTATTGTAAAACAAGAAAATGAATATCCAATTCTAGTTGGCAATAATTATGTAGACTCACTAAAGGTCTACTATGATTCAAATCCAGCAACTCAATACTTTTATCCAACACTAAACATATTGAAGCCAAATGATAGAAAAATAGGTTCAATCCCATTTGATACAGGAAGCGAAGAAGAACCAAACCCATCAACTTATACAGATGATGATTCTAACACTTGGTATATGTTTAAATTCACTTTATCAAGTGATATGAAACAAATTGATGTATCAGGTAAATACCAATTTACAATTACAACAAATTATTACAATTCAAGTACTAATGCGATAACAAAACAAAGAGGTATTAATACAATATTAAGCGTTGCAAATGCGATTACTGATGAGGGAAACGATATCCTAATTTTAGGAGATGATCCTGGCGAAGTTGTAGCAAGCATGTATGCGTTAGTTCAAACCTTAAATACAAGCAACTCTCAATTATTAACTAGAGTGTCATCTTTAGAAAGTGGTTTGAGTTCTCTTGACTCTGCAGCAGTACATAAAGCAGGAACAGAAACAATCACAGGATACAAAACATTCACTGGTAATAATACATTTAGCGGAGCAACAACATTCGGTGGTAATGCAACATTCGGTGGTAATGCAACATTCACAAAGAAACTACAAGTTAATAGTGGTGATATTGTATCGTTAAGAGTAAGTAAAAGCATTGTAGGCGATGGCGACTATGATGCGTTCATGGGGCTTGTTTATCAAAACGGACACTACGAATATGTATTACAAGTATGGGATGATACTGATTTAACATCAGAAATTACAGCTACGCCCTGGTATATGGAATTTAAAAAAGTCGGCACTGACACTGAATATGTAAGAATTTACATGACAGAAGATGAAGCCAAAATCCAAAAAGTTGATAGTGATGGAAATGTTCTAGTAGACACAAATTTATTAAATTTATTAGAAAAGGTAAACTCAACAGCAACAAATCCAAGAGTTTATGCAATAACTACAAACGGATTACAAACAACATATCCATTCACATCAAATGTTGTTAATAGTTCATTAATACTTCGTGATGGAAATGGTAGAGCTAAAGTTGCCAACCCATCAGCAGCAACAGACATCTCAAATAAAGACTATGTAGATACAAAAGATGCTTTAAAATTAGATAAAACAAATGTCTATAATGGTTTAGATAAAACTGCAGATGGCTTCGCTTTAGATGCAAGACAAGGCAAAGCACTAAAAGATGCACTCGACACTTTGTATAATTATGTAGGATATGCAACAGGAAACGATGATGATACTACAATTAACAAGTTAAGAGAAATCTTCCAATTTTTAGCAGGAGAAGCTGATGATACTACATTGCTTTCATTATTAGCAGGCAAACAAGCTAAAATTGACAGTGATAACAATCTCGATGCTGATCTAGTTGATGATACAAACGCAACACATAAATTTGTAACTGCAAGTGAAAAGGCACAAATCACTACAAACCAAAATGATATTGCAGACATGAAAGATGGCACAAGTCTTGACAGCTTCGCAGATGTAGAAGCAGCACTAGAAGATAAGCAAGATGTAATCGACTCTAATAATAAGTTAGATGCTGACCTTGTTGATGATTCAGAATCTACAAATAAGTTTGTAACTGAAACTGAAAAGACAACTTGGAACGCTAAACAAGATGCGATGTCAGGTAGTGATAGCATCGATATTACAAGTGATACTATAAGTGTTAAAGATACATATATTACAGGTCAATTCTTAACTGATGCTGAAATGACAACATTGATTGGGGAGGTATTCTAATGAACTCACAATATAGAAAAAATTTAAAAGATGCAATGACCGCTTGTAAAAATTATACTGACAAGAAAATCGAGGATCTAAAATGGGAACTAGGCACATACGATTTATCAGTTGAAACAATAAACGGCACAACAATGTTATTGCCTACCCCTGCAAACACAATTCAAGGCACAATGGATAGAGTTGATGGTGCTAGTGAGAAAAGTGAGAATTTAATTGTATTAAGTGATGTTGCAGAAACGACAGTAGGAACACTTACTTATTCAATTAAAGATGGCGTTTTAACACTTAACGGAACAGCTAATGGCATAACAAATATAGCTAGTGTAGTTAGCTCACAAGTTGCAACAATGTCGTCAAATTACACTTTAAAATGGTTTTCTGAAAATATAAGTGGTGCAGGTGGTTTTGTTGGTTTTACAAATTATTACGATAATTATATTAGCATAAATAATGGAACTACTGCTCAAAGCAATGGAAAATTAATAGGTACATCAATTCAAATTAATTCATCCTCAACTTTTACTAATGCAAAATTCAAACCAATGCTAGTAAGTGGCTCAACATCACCAACAACCTATAAGCAAGGCTACACAGGAATCCACAACTTTGCTTGGACTGGGGTAAAGGTTGAGGGTAGTAATTTGTTTGATGCATCAACTATTAGATATAATTATTGGGCGGGAAATCCATCAAGTGAACCAACAAATTATTCATCTCAATTTATTAGTGTACAACCAAACACAACATATTATATAAGTGGAACAATCGGCTCATATCATAATGTAAAATGCTATGATGAAAACCAAACAGCAATATCAACTTTAATAAACAATACAACCACAAGAATGTTTACGACACCTAGTGATGCATATTATATTGTTTATTCGGCAAACACAGGAAGTGGTGCAAATGTGCCATCAACTATAATGATTTCTAAAGGCAATTCTGCACCAAGTGACTATGTTCCATACATCACCCCAACCACAACAACCATAGACCTATCAAGCATACTATACAATGGCAGTCCATTGTTTGAAAACAATAGTTTAAAAGGTGTAGGAACTGCAAAGGATTATATTACGCCTTATTTGGCTCATAAACAAATAAGTAGTTATACTTTTACTGGTAATGAAACACTAACTGAATATACTCGTTCTAGCGATAATAATAAGACTTATGCCGTTGCTATTAGTGATAGAGCATTAACAACAAATGTATTGTTTGCTTATTTTGATTTGTCTACTGCAACTGCTATGAATAATATGGCTGATAATTCTTATCGTGGTGCAACCGATACAACAAGCGTTATTTTCTATTCAACAAGTTATCAAACAAGTGCTAGTATGTTGGCTTTCTTAACTGGTAAAACAATTTATTTTGAACTAGCAACCCCAATAGAAGTTGACATAGACCTATCACAACTTGTTAAGTTTGAAGCATATTCTAATGGATTAATTACTCTTGTTAATACTAATAATCAAGATACTACATCAACTTTTAAATACTTGAAAGAGGTGGCTGAATAATGGAAATTAGAGATACTGAATTAAAGGACATTGTTGAATTTGTAAAAGGCACTGCTAGAGCCGAGCAAGTCTATGGTCGTGTTGTAAATGACCTTTTAAGACAACAATATACTGCTTCTGAAGTAGAAGCCATTGTTAATAATTATCTTGATGATTCAACAAACGAAAAGCATTTGAAAGAATTTCAAGATTTACAATCATATAGAAAAGAGTGCAAGGTTAAAGCTAAAGAACTTTTAAATATCGATTAAAAAGAGAAATAAGGGCTGAAATATGCCCTTTTTCTTATAAGGGAGGTATATGAACGAGAAAGTAAAAGTAAACCAAATTAAAGAGGATTTTGAACTCGAATTTAATAAGACATTAAAAGACCTTATCGAGATATATCCAAGAGTAAGTAGAGTCAAGAAATATGAGGGATTATCAGAGAATGTATTTAAAATTGTAATTTATACTATTTTATTGAATAATTTGAAACAAATTCAAATCGATGCGAACAACTTATCAATAAAAGAATTTCATACTAAATATGTTCCTAATCTTCCTATTTTATATCGTGGAGATTTTACTTGTGATGAGTCCAAAAAAATTATTGATGAAACATATCTCAAAGACAGGGACAAGACAATAGCTTATAAATTCTTCGTTGAAAAGAAAAACGCAATTGACATATTCGTTGAAATGCCTGAAATCGGAGATAAGAAAACGATCAATAACAACCTCGAAGATATAAACAACGCTCTACTATATAGAGCATGTATTTATAACAAAGAAATCAAAAACTAAATATTAACAAGCATATATCTTTTAAAATGTGCTTTATTTGTGTCAGAAACGGCTCGAATTTGTATCGTAATTGATACAGCCCATAAGATACAATGAAAGCGTGAAAGAGAGGAAGATATATGCAAAATTTTAATCCGTATGGTTATCCATATAATAACAATAATTATAATCAAAATAATCAACAGCAACAACAACTTAAACAATATGCGTTCGTTAACGGCATTGAGGGTGCGAAAGCATTTCAAATACCACCTAATCAAACAATGATGTTAATGGATTCAGACAAACCTGTTGTGTTTATGAAAACTACTGATGGACTTGGCAAGGCAAGTTTAAGATATTTCAATTTAACTGAAATAGATGAAACTGAAGCTACTAAAATATACATGCCGAAACCTATTCCAGAGTACGCATTAAAAAGTGATATAGAAAATCTAAATTCAAAATTAGATACATTGATAGATTCTCTTAATATAAATAATAAAAGTAAGGAGGAACTAGACAATGGCTAATCCGTTTTTTATGCGAAACTTAACTTCTAATTCGCAATTACAAAATATTTATAAATTATTGACACATTCAAACAACCCTACACAAGCATTTAATGAGTTGGCTTCAAGTAATCCAAACATGAAACCAATAATTGATTTAATCAATAAAGGAGCAAATCCTAAAGATATATTTAATGACTTATGCAAACAAAGGGGAATTGATCCAAACGAATTTATAAAAGGTATTACAGGTTAATAACACTTTATTCTAGGTACGAGTGATTATTATAAAAAAATTTAGCGAAAGGAGAAAACAATATGGAAAATTCAGGAATCACACCAGTAATGGATATTAATCGTGGTGGAGATGGCTTCGGCTTTGGTGGTTCTGGTATTTGGTTATTTGCTATATTAGCTCTTTTATGGGGCGGTAATGGTGCATTCGGTGGTGGAATGGGAAATTCAAACGCTATCCAAGCAGATGTAAATCGTGGATTTGATAATCAAAACCTACAAGCACAAACTAGGGACATTTTAGGAGCTGTAACATCAGGAACAGCACAAACAATCGCAGCATCTACTGCAAACGCAACAAACGCTATTAATGCAATTAAAGATGGTAATGCATCATTAATCAGAGAATTCGGCAATGTTGAATCAGCATTGACAGCATTAAGCGGAAGCATGCAAAACTGTTGCTGCAACACATTAAGAGCAATTGATGGTGTAAACTACAATGCAGCACTTAACACTGCAGCATTAAAAGAAGCTATCTTATTAGATGGACAAAAGACTAGAGAATTATTAACAGTTAATAAGATTGAAAGTCTACAAGCACAGATCAATCAATTACAACTTCAAAGTGCAGTTGCTAATGTTGTAAGATATCCATCAACTACAACTTATACAAGTGGTGCAAATCCATTCAGTAATATTTAATTATTGTAAGTGTGAATAACTATGCATAAGCAATTAATAAAAGCAGCTACTAATGAGCAGCTAAAAGAATTTATTGATGATGCTATGAGTATGATAAAAGAGACACACCACGATTTATATGAAGATTTGGAATCATATCTTTATAGAGAAATATATGGTTGCCATTTTAGTGATTGGCTTTTAAATAAAGCATTATCTCAAATGGTAAACGAAGATGGAACTACAGGCGGACACTGGAACATAGAACAAACAAACAATGTTGCAAAGAGTCTCGATGTCATGTTCGATAAGTATAATCAATATGATTGGAATTACACAATGAATATGTTATATAGTGATTACTATGGAGCAGTACCAAATGATGCATTGAGCTTCGGAAAAATGGCTATGAAATTTTTAGAAGATAAAGATGCACCACAAGGAAAAGCGTTCAAATACTATATGACAATGAGGGCTAAATAAAAATATTTAGTCCTTTTTTATTTGGAGGATAATATGGCAAAATTTAACGGCAATAAATATGATTTACGCTATTTAAATGATCCTATTACACAAGAAACGAGATGGATATCTCCATCAGATCTAATGATTTTTATTGGTACAGTTGTAACTGATAAAGATGGGAATAAAAAAGTAGGAAGTGCAGTAGGTAAAAAACTAGGCGTATTCTTATCAGAAAAAGACAATGAGATTGACTCATTAAGAAAAGAATTAACAGAATTTAAAACAACTTACAGAAAAAACACAAAATACTTATTAAGTATTATAGAAATATTAATCGGACAAACTGAATTAAATGGCTTAAATTTATCAGAAATTAAAGACAATTTGGAGGGTAAATAATTATGAGAAAGAACACTATAATTAAATTTTTTATTACAATGAGTTTTGTTTTTATGGCTTTAACTTTAATGTTAATCCCTATTTTTGCTGATGAACCTGAAACAACTACAATTGATATTAATCCAGCAGTATCAGTAGAAATTGAAACACCAGAAGAAGAACAACCTGAAGAAACACAGGAAGAAGAAGAAAAGAGTGCATTTGAAGCATGGCTTGAATCTTTAGATGTTGAAACAGTAAAAGGTTGGATCATCGCATTAATGGCTAAACTTGGAATTGATACTGCGGTAATTTTTGCAATGCTTATTTATTTCGTTAAGAGCAAAGCTAAAGATGCTAAAACAACTAAATTCTATGAAGATCTAATGGCAAAGATGGATGCAGAGCATCAAAAGAAACTTGAAGATGCAACTGACAAATTCGTAAAGAAATTAGATGAATTACAAGCACAAGTAACAAATGAAATCAAGAAAGCTAATTCAGAAGAAAGAAAAGCAGCTAAAGAAAATGTAGAAAAAATGAAAGAAGCTCTATCAGAAATTAATGTTGAATTAGAAAAGTAGGAGGTTTCAATATGTTTTTTAAAGACATAGAGAATTGGGAACAAAAGAAACTACGAACAGCATACATCCTATTCAATGTGGCATATTATGTTTTTACTTTACTTATTCCAATTATAATAATTGGATGTAGATATGAAATTTTTAAAAAGGTTTCAAATTATAGAGTAACAGGATGGGGACTAATCCTAATAGTAGCGGTTGTCTTTGTCGCTGTTCGTGCATTAAATAAAGCATTAAATAGACTACCAGAAACAACTTTGAATGAACAAAGGGTAAAATATACGCTTCTAGGTGTAAAAGCGTTAATTCCGCCTATTTTTATTGTTATTGTTATGGGTTTATTAAAGAATGACTTTACACTAGCATACAACACTATATGGCTTTGCATGATATTTTTTATTTGCGGAATCATTACAGATTATCTTTTTATTAAATATTTAGAAAGAGAAATCGATTTGAGAAAGAAAGCAAAAGAAAAAATCGAAGTCGACAAGCGTGTTGAAAATTTAAAGAAATAAGGTATAACTTATGGATAAAAAGGTCAAAAATAAAAAACTAATATTATATACATCATTAGAGATAATAGTTTTAATAATTATGACCGTTGTAGGCAATATGTGGGACTGGGTGAACATGGAGTTCCGCCCAGACCAAATTGCCACAGGCGGATTCTGGGAAGATACATTCATAAAAGCAACGCTTTATTCAGGTTCACTTGTATTGGCTATATTATTAAAGCTATCTAAACTAGAGTTAAAAGATAATAGATACGATGATTTATTAAATTTATATCATCAAAAATGGGATATTAAAGAAAAGAACACAACAGCATTCAGTAAATATATTGACAAGGAACTAAATCCATCAATTAAAAAAGAATATATAAGAACAATGCTAAATAGTAAATTATTAAAAATTCAAAAGCACGAAAAGGATGAATGGTTGACTGATTACTTCAAGATCAAAGACTTACTAGAAGCTAATCCTGAATATGACTACATGAACGATTATCCTTTTTTCGATGAGAAGTCAAAACAATACTTTATTAAAAGAACTCGTATTGAAGCAATGCTTGAACCAGAGTTCCTAGATAAACATTATTTAGAAATTAGATGTAAATATCCAAGAGTATCTCCTGTACAATTTGGGTATTATTTAGATATAAGAAGAAACAGAGACAGCAAATACAAACTTGACAATGAAGTAGTAAAGGATGTATCAAAGCAAGCTGTAATAAAAGTAATATTCACATTCTTTATTTCATTTTGTATAACAATTATGGTTTTGCAACCATCAACAAACGAATTACTAGAACAAGCAAACGGATGGATTATTCTTTTAATTAAATACATTATAAGAGTAACTATGATATGCTTGTCATTTGCAACAGGTTTGTGGACTGCCAAAACGACATTCAATGATAACTACCTATTGCCACTTATAAATAGAAATGATATTCTTGATTCGTTCTTCTTATGGTTGGATCTTCATCCAGTCCAGGAGAAAGGCGTTGCAGCTATAAAAGCAGAAGTTGAAGAAGAACTACGAATTGAATATGAAGAAAAACTCAAACGACAAACTGAAAGTTATAAAAAAGAACTTTTGGATAAATACGAAAAATTAAAGAATGAAGAAGCAAAGGGGACTGCGTAAGTCCCCTTTTTTCTTTTTGTGGTGTAATTTGTGGTGTACTTTTTGCAATCTAAAATAAAAAAGAATAAAATAGATTAAACCATTTTAAAACAAAAGTGTTAATAAAGTGATAAATTAGTGATAAGTTTTAAACCATTATAAACCTTATTAATATATATAAATATAATTATAAAAAGTGTCAAACTATTTACTAACGATTCCCCTCACTCGCTCCATAACGATTTAAAGTGCTTGAAATATAAGCACTTTTTTATTTTAGTCATAGCTCGTGGCGTATTTTTTGGTGTATTTTTAGTAAAAAAGCAAAAAAGAGATGCCATCAACATCTCTTTTTATAGAATCGAAGTAATAGAGGTATATTGGTAAATGGATAACTATTTTTTCGATTCCGCTCCCATGTTTACTCATGTCTAGCATTTTTT
>Ga0265298_10011120_pt1 | contig 10570 bp, 10 predicted proteins | sample AusTroGonzalo_MG_3_FD_193486 | JGI IMG/M metagenome (GOLD analysis project Ga0265298, IMG submission 193486) | Bovine rumen microbial communities from tropical cattle in Woodstock, Queensland, Australia - Gonzalo_01 | ecosystem: Host-associated > Mammals > Digestive system > Stomach > Rumen ... | reverse complement strand
TACTCCTTTTGTTAAAGATAACTTCCTATTTGATGCTGAATAACTACCACTAGTTACAACGTTACCTGAACCAGTAGCTTCTACTGAAGTGGCTCCTGTATCTGTAAATACAGCATCACTAGGTACTGACTTAGCTATGGTATATGAGGAAGTTTTCATTCCTCCATCCGTACCATCAGCGACTACTACATTACCTGAAGTAGGAGTTGAGTTAAACTTGCCTGCAGGTTTTCCGTTTATGTTAACCTGACCTCCATCATTATTGATGTATAGAGTTCCAGTAGTAGTGGTCGATGATTTAGCCATTATTTCATTACCATCAATCTCTACATGACTAGCTGATGGGTCACCAACCATCAATGCAGGTTTATTATCAGCAGTACCACTAGCATCAGTAGTTTTAGTAAGGTACAATGAACCATTTTCTACATATACTTGATTATCAGAGTACGTTTGTGGATTATCAGTCTGTGATGTAGCTCCTATCAAATATATTTTACTTGAGGTGTCGGTAGAACCTGCTGTATTTTTTGTATCGGTAGAAGCAAATGTAAATGTACCACTACTTTCAGTTATAGATACATTAGTACCTGCTTTTAAATTTAAAGGATTGGTATTAGTACCTGTACCTAACTTATCTGTACCATTGAGTTGGACTTTTCTCCATGTGTTAGTATCGGTAGGATACGCAGGTAGACTAACAATACCATTTGCAGGATTATAAGCAGTATTTCCGACTTTAACCTGAGTAACAGTACCTACATTATCTGTATATCCACTATCGTTTGTTAAATCAGAAGTTTTGGTAGGCACAGTAATATTTGCGGTTACATTTGAACTTGCATTTGCAGTAAATGTCTTTACAGTTGTGCCGTTCTTCTGAATAGTAAGAGTAGCATTATTAACAGTAGGTAATGACGCTGATGTTATATATCCGCTATCATTATTCAAATCACTCGTTTTTGTAGGTACGGTAATATTGCAAGTAACATTACTTGAAGCATTTGCTGTAAAAGATTTTACGGTAGTACCATTCTTCTGTATTGTTAAAGTTGCATTATTTACAGTAGGAATTGTAGGTTTATTGCTTAAATCATTGTAATTACCACTTGTTGCAACTGTCGCTAATCCAGATACATCACTTGCAGCGTGTGTGTGGCTTTTGGCTGCAAAGTTAGCATCCGCCTGTGTCTTAGTATAGTAATTGCTCAAATCTACGGTCGTATCGCCTATTCGTTCCCAATGAGGCGTTGCGACTGTAGCAATATACACATACTCGTCGTAGACGTTCTGATTTTCAGACTGCGATTTTGGCACAAGATAAATAGTTGTGCCTGATATGTTTTCTGTCGGCAACGATTGTACAACTGCAAATCTTAGGTTCGGAGCAATCATGGTATCAATTACATCCTTTGTGTAGTAATAGGATAAGTCATTGACTGCCTTAGTTATGAATTCCGAATCGTTGTTTAGGTCGGATGTTTTGGTAGGAACTATGATATTAGCAATCTTGTTTGTATTGTCGTTTGCCGAAAAAGATTCTACATTAACACCGTTGCGTTGAATTAATAATACGCCCTCGTTAACGGTAGGCGTAGGCTGTACGTTGATGCGCTGCCACTCGTAGTTAATTCCTATATATTCACCATGTTCGTTATATAGATTCGGAATAGAAATGGTAATACTTTCTGAGATAGTTAATATCGTTGCTGTTGTTGGCAAATTGTAATGCACATCGAGGAAAAATACAAATGTGTCATCACCACCCTCAGTGAGTTCTCCATATTGCAATGATGGAGGGAATTTTATCAACCGTATGTCGGTAGCAATATTGTTATATGTGCTTAATTGCTCATTCTGTATGCCTTCTAAACAGTAATACCTCTTACCTTGCAAGGATATTAGAACCGTTACACCACTTTGAGATGAACCCGAAGTATGAGGAGAACCTGAATAATAAATTTGATAAGCATCTCCGTTATCCATAGATACGTTGATACCAAACAATTCGGCTACAATGTAGTCCTTGTCATCTACGGTATAACCATTTTGCTCGCACAGTTCTTTGTAGTCTAATAAAGCCTGTTCTAAACTTGAAGATGTCATCTTATAATTATCGCCATCGTTTGTGATAGGCAATCCATAGTAACAAGATATTATGCAATCAATAGACATTACCTGTCCAAAGACATAACTACCATCATTGTTATATACCAATCTATCTCCGATACGATAGATAGGTAGGTATACCTTGCCATTGCACCAATTATTTATTTCTATGAATGTACCACCGTTAACAGCAGTAACAGATAAATCTCTATTTTTGTACGAACCGACATTTGTTTCAAATTCAAATTGATTATTTTCAGTAACATAACATATTTCGGTCGTTCCGTCAGGAAAATGAAACGTAATCATGTTACTATTAGCAGGTAGTGTTATTGTCGTGTATTCTAAGTCCGCTATTCTCTTGTAAAAATACCCATTCGTGTATTTGCTGTCGCTCTGTCCGATATACTCTACAATCTCACCATCTTCTGCGGTTGTATAAGCATCCAAATCTTCTACTTGCTTTACAAATTTTCCATTTATTTTTAATTGATTTGAGGGGTTTTTTCCGATACCCCAATTTCCATCATCATATTTGACGTTAAGCGTTAACGTGTCGTTTTCAGGGTCGGATTCTATCAATACAGCCTCACCTGCTACAATGTCTATTGCGTTAGAAGAACGCTCTTTGTTCAGTCGTTGTATGTTGTTACCGTCTTTCTTGTAGAAATATCCGAACATGATATAAGACTGCGTACCGTCAGGGTCGATGGTGGTAATAGTTCGGTCGTTTTTGCCTTGCCAATGGAACACAGTTCCGTCCTGTAATGCGACAATATCTGCGTGGGTCTTGCATTTTACCACATACGATAAATCTTTGATTGACAAACGGTTTTGGCGGTCAATTTCAAACGTGTCGGGGTCGAACTGCAAGTTTACTCTGTTGCTGTTGTCAACATTAGTTGATGTGCCGCCGAAATATTGTGGTAGTACCGAGGCGTTGAAATTGCCGAGCAATTCCCATTGATTATCAGCAGTATATACGTATTCACGATATATATTACTTCCCTCACCCTCAAAGGATACGAGATAGCACCATCCGACCTGCGGACTTTCGACCTGAAACAATGCCTCGTAACTATTAATTACTCCTTTGAGCAACATCGGATTAGTTATAGAAGCGAGTTTGTTACGCTCGTTGATGTTCATAACAACGCCGTCGATAGTGGTGATATTGCCGTTGGCATCGGTGATAACTACCTTGTTTGCATTAGTAGTGCCTTGTACGATATTAACTTTTGTATCTAAGCGGTCTTTAATCGTGAGGATATACTCTGTGATGTCGATGTCGTTGCCTTCATCGTCTTTCACAAAGATTCGGATGTCATCCTTTTCCTCAAAATTAAAAGGAAGCATAGGGTTGAATATAAGTGCCATATCTTAGCCTCCTATCTCAGAAAATTTGCAATAAAGTGTTACGTTGCCGCTGACGGTGTAGGGGAATGTTACTGATTGTGTCATCTCGCTGTCGGTATAGCATCCTGAAAAGGTATTCAGGCTTTCGTCGAGTTTCGCCTTTACCTCGTTTTCTGTGAGGGAGTGTCCCGAATCGCAGGTGATTGTGTCCTCGGTGTTAAGACCTCTACCGTCAACGTTGATAAGCGTTACGGTGTATTGTATTATTTCAAAACGTGCTGTAAGCGTGATGTTTTCGGTGATTGTCAGCGGTGATGCCGTGGGAGTTTCCGCGCCCTCGGCAAACCATCCTACAAAGGTGTAGTTCTCTTTTTCGGGTGTTGTCAACTCTACCGATGTGCCGTAGTCGTATTCGGTAGGTGTTGAATCCTCGCCGTTTACAAGAGTGAGGGTGTACTTGATAGGTAGGAACATTGCCGTAAGGGTAATATCCTCAGCGATGACAAATGTATCTTCGTGAGCCGACGAACTACCATCCGCATACCAACCTACAAAGTTGTGTCCTACTTTTGTAGGCGAATCGAGCGTAACCGTCGCACCGTCGCGGTATGTCAGCGTTGACTGCGCCTCTCCGTTTACAAGCGTGAGGGTGTAAAGGCGTGTCCATACAGCCTCGATAACGGTAGAGCCTGTAATAACAAAGTCAGATGCGATAGCGTTATTGCCGATTTTCCAACCGTCGAACTCGTAACCTGAGCGAATTGGTGTAGGCAACGATGAATACAGCACTGTATCACCTACGTAAAGGTGTCGAATACTATCCTCAGAACCCTCGCTGCGTACTACAAGGTTGACGGATTCTATAAATGTAACCACAACACCCAAATCCGACTGCGTTACAGCACTTTCGTCTATCGTGCTTTCCTCTACGTTGTAATAGAGGTTGATTGCGATGTAGTCGATATTCTCATTATAATTGTTGAGGATTTGCAACGTAGTAGGAGTACCTGCCACAGCCTGAACCGTAGGCGATGAGTAAAGCACACGGTTGTTGGCGGTAAAGGCTATCGCTTGCACATTGTAACTTGAGGATGATACGCTGATAGTTATTTTTCCGACGTTCTGCGTAACTTGCAAGGCATCAGTGATAAGAGGTGATGACGTGCGGCGACGTGTTACTAAAACCACCTTGACGTTATCCCTTATCACCGCTGAGTTTTGCGGCGTGGCTATCATTTCTTTGCCTATCGCAAAACGCAACGCCGACAAGTCCTGTTCGGTGTTGTCGATGATTTGCTCCTCTTGCTGTTGCTCATTGCCTGAGCCAACTGTATCGGCAGGTGCTTTCGACATCTGTTTGATAACTTGGTCGCGCTCGTTGTACTGAAATTCAAGGATATACTTGACGATTCCCGAACTCAGATAGATAGCCTGACGGATATTCTTGATGTTGCCCGAAGGGTTCATTTCCGTTTCGCTCGCATCGCCTGTGTAATATACAAACTGAATATCGTTGCCGTAATGCGAAAGCCACTCGTCGGTCTTAGGAATATCCATCTCCTGATTTACCACGAGTTTGTCGAGATAGTAAGTCTTGTTGTTTCGCGTTACGGTGTTGTCTGTCCAATTGAAGCGCAGACCCGAATATAAGAAAAACGTGTCGGGGAAAGTTACAGGTTGAGTTTCCCAACCGAGAGAGTTGCCCGCTATGTCGAATTTTTCAACTGTACGTTGGTATAGAGTGTTCATAATATCAGTGTTTTAGTTTGTTTTAAGACAATTTTTTGATTCGTATGTAACCGAGAAAAGGGTCATCGCCTAATCCTAATCCTGCGCCCCTTGTACGGCGGACGATGCCGTCGGGCTTAGGTGTCGAGCCAAGTGGAGAATTTCCTGAAATGACGGTGTTTTTATCGCCTGTCGTGCTTTCGCATATCTCGTTGTGATTCTTATAGCAAAGAATACAACCCGGCTCAGGCTTGTCAATCTTTTCGGAATATTCTGTATTCTGTAATTTTTGCCATGTGTTGATTGCCGCTGCGGTAAGTGTTTTCTTAAAGAACTCCTTAGCCTTGCCTGTAGCGACCGAAACGATAACCATTTTCACGAAACAAGCGCAGTATGGCGCACCTTTCCACCATCCGCCGTTGGTTTTCATTTTTGTTTCCAACTCTTTGTTTTCCCAACCTTGGTTGTCGCCAATTTCTTTAACTCCGACCCATTTCTGAGCCTCTGCTATGATTGCGGCTGCTTCGGGAGATACCTTTATGGTTTCGCCCGACGGCAGTGCCACCTGAGCCGTCTTGTTGCCGTATTTCTTGTTGCGCTTGTATAGTATTCCCGTAGCGGTAACGGCTGAAATCGCTAATACTATTAATCCTATTTTTACTGCCTTATTCATAGATTTGCCATTTTGTCAGTTTGTCAGTTTCTTTGTCGTAGTTGTCATCAACTGCAAGGTTAGCCTTTTTAACAACGTTGAGATATACCTTGAGAGCCTTAACCGCAATCCTCGTGGCATCGTCGTATTTGCCCGACACCGCGAGTTCGGAGAATGACACACGGAAGTCGCGTATAGCAAACACCTTTATCTCCTTCTCCTTGGCTTCCGCGAGATAGCGGAAAAGAGGGTCTATCAGCCGACCTAACTCACCGCTGTTGCGGAACTCGTTGAGTTTGGTCTGTAGTTTTCTGATTTGTTCTGATGTAAGCATCACAACATTGTCGGGCTGCTGCGCCTTTGGCTGCTGTTGCTCCACGCGCACGGTTTTGGTTACACGGTAACTCTCAATCACCGCTTCGGGGCGTGTCTTACCTGCCTTTTTGCGCTTGTAGTAGGTATATACAAGGCATAATGCACCCGCTATCGCCAATGTCGTTAATGCTTTGTCGCTGTCCATAATTAATTATTTCAATCTGCCCAAGATGCCCGGTAATCCTATTTTGTCGAGGATTGCCTGATAGTCCGCCTTATGATTAGCCTTATTAGCACCCAAATACCAAACCAAATCGTGTTCTACGCCACCATCAGAATTATTTGCTGGTTTTGTAGCAAAAGCCTTTACAAGCATCTTCCAATCCGCAATCGACCGTAGTTTTTCCAACGTCCGATATATTGATTTGTCATCATAAGAGCAATATAGACTATTTTTGCGGTTATCAAATGCGGTATAGAGAGAGTCAGCCATAGAGACATAAACTTCATTATCGTATGACATTGTGCCGTCTTTTGCTTCGTCAAACGCTGTATATGCCTCTAATCTCTTGTTATTATCGGCTTTTTGCTTAACTTTCTTCACAACCTTGTAGACAACAAAACCTACCAAACCTGCGCCAACGGCAATACCTACTATCTTAAGTGCCTTGCCTACGCCTGATATGGCTTTGTTTGTCAGTTCGGGGTTTGCTGCTGCAGCAGCCATCATTGGTACCATATTCTGTTAAATATTAGTGGTTATACAATTGTCCGCGATGGTTTCGGGAATGATTTTCCAAAATTCCAAACGGAATGGGATAAATGCCGTCATATCTGCGCCGTAGTTCGACGTAAGTATCTGCAATTCTTCTGAAAAGAACTGATACTGCGTGTAAGCCGAATTTGCCAACGTGTTTCGCGAGAAGGCAAAATAGTTGTCGGGCGAAATCAACTCAATCTTAGTATGTATCTTAGTGTCCACCGCCTCGGATGCAAACAAGTAGATATACTTGCTGAGGTCGAGAATAACGTCAGGATGCGTAATGTCAACAAAGATAGGGGCAGACTTGAAACGGTCTATCCCTCGGTTCTGCATCTCAACGGTGATATAGTTCTGAATGTCTATCATTTCTGTTTCTCAATGTAAGTTATGTATACTTTCAATCTGCATACCCTTTCAGGGTCGGTGTCGATGAGCCTAAGCACATAAGAGAGGTTGTTGTTTTCGGGCGTGGAATATACAGGCGTGTTCTTGATGTTCCAGTGCTTCTTGTCGTTAGAGATTAGGCGTTGGTTGAGAATTTGCTCGTTGGTCTTTTCGTTGAAAAGCGAAATATAACCCGTGCCGTTGGTCAGATTAGCGCATATAGCCCGAATCTGACACACGTTTGTAGGTAGGACGATAGAATCCTTACGGTCTAAATACGTGTTGTCGATTTTAGCATTGTATAAAAATACCTTAGTGCGCTCCATGTCTTCTATTTTTTAGGTTTAGTAACACTCCAAAGGTTGATTTTTACCGTGTATTGGTGGAAGTTGTTAGAGTTAGCACTCGCGATGTAGCCTTTAATCAGAGAGCCGTCCGCACGCTCGTTGCATGGATAGACGTTCTCAAAGAACGAGTTACCCGATTTTGCGCTGATGAGAGAACAGTCGAAACCGTCGGGAAGAATCTCCTCGTTGTCGATTGTCAACTGCATTGTGCTTTCGTTAATCAACTTGTTGATGTCCTCGCCTGTCTCGTCGGATGTGAGGATGATACCCACGATGCGGTCGTTGGTAATCTGCGCCTGAGTTTCAAATGCGAAACGTGTGTTAGGCGAACTTACCTTTACCGTGATGATTTGGATTTTGAGGCGGACACCGTTCATCTGCAAGTACCGCACGTTGATACCTGCGTTGACGGGATTGTCGCCAATCGGAAAGTTTATCTCAGGTGCGCCATTAGGCGTGTTTGTTTGTGTTGCTGCCATTTTTCAATATTTTTAGATTATAACATTTTTAACAAAGGATTGTCGGCTAACTTGTTGAAGTAGTTGGGATTTTTCTGAATCTTGTTGAATAGCACGTTAGTCAATGCGTTTTCTGACACATTTTCGAGAATGTTCTGAATCACGAGAATCTTCTTTTTCGCATTGTCTTCGTTGTCGGCTTGGAATTGGAATGTATATCTGTAGTTAGCCATGGTTTTCTGTGTTTTGAGATTCGACATTGATTTGCTGCTGTTGGCGCGTGTACTCGTTCTTAACGAACTTGCAGGTGCGTTTCAGTTGCGCGTCGCCCTGCGACACGTACTGACATATAACCTGAACGAGGTCGATGCGGCTCTTGTCGAGCGTAGCAAGGTATCTGTTTATTTCTTCGATAGCATCCGCTGTTTCGGGGTTAGTAGCCTGAAGGTTCACGCTGCTGAGGTCGGGCGAGGGCTGCGGCGCGGATGCGGCTGTTGAATCGTCTTCGCCCAACAGACCTGCAAGGTTTTCATCCAACTTGTACTTTTTGGCAAGGAATCCAAGACCTGCGGTCATAAACAAGTTGCCTATCGTGTTTCGGTTTTCCAAACGCTCCTTCTGCGCCTTAAAATCGTTCTCTTTGTCAGAAAGTTGGCGTTTAAGTTCGTATTCACGGTCGCGAGACTTATATTGTTCGTCCCTCAGACGGTTGATTTCGGATTCTAAGGCTAAGTTTTTAGCCTTGCACTCGCTTAGTTCCGTCTTGGTCTTGTCTAACTCGGTGGCTTGGCTTATAGACATAGCGGTATTGCGGATGATACCGCTCAAACCGCCCTCAAAGCCTAACAGCCCCATGCTCTTGCTCATGCCGTCGAGCAAGTTGGTTGTTTGTTCCAAGCCCATGAGCCCGAACTGATTAGCAGGCTGATTGTTTTTCCGTTTTGTCATCTTTTTATTTTTTTTCAGTTCAAATTCGTTTGTAATCACAGCCTCGGCATCGTCGCAACAGTTGTTGTACTCTATCACCGTAAGCGATGTAACTTTTTTGTTTTCACAAATACGCTCAACAGCCTTCTTGAATGTTTCCGCCCCTGTGGCTGCTTTTCGGTTCTGCTTAATCGAAATTACCGGGTACGACATATCGCCCATGTTTGCGATAATGTCGAAAAAGTAGCGTGTGTTGGCATTGTCCTTGAAAACGAGCGTATTGTAGTATTCTTGTAGTTCTTCTGTCATAGTATTGTTTTGATTTAAAAAAAAAGAGGGCGGACGTTAGCCGACCGTCCTCTTATAAGAGTATTGACAAAAATCAAAAAGCCTACGCTTTCTTTGTCTTGACACCGATGATGTCAACACGGATAGCCGAGAATGTGTTTGCGCCCAAGTCGGGAACTCCTGCGAAATCGAACTCGACTTTCACCTCTCTTTGTGGATAGAACATCTTTGGTGTCGGGAGGCGGTAGATACCGCTTTCCAAGTCGGTGCGATTAGCGTGGTCGAACACTGATGCAGCAGACTTGTCGATGTAGTTAGTAGACTCCTGTCCCATTACCCATTCGCCGTTTGTTACGTTAACAGAAGGTGATGTCCACTGCGCTGTCTTGAGAAGGCTCTCGTCCTGCGACGCAAGTCCTGATACTGTGCGTACACGTACGAATGTTGCTAAGAAGTAGTCTTCTGCGGGCATACGTCCCTGAACGAGGTTTGTAAGACCGATTACAGTCTGGTCGCCAGACTTGAAGATGTCCACATGGTTCTGAGATGAGATGAATTTTGCACCGTAGTAGATGAACGGCACGAGTTGCCATTGTCCTTTTTTGAGTTTCTGCTGAGCGTCTTTGGGAAGCAACGAAAGGCGTTGCTCGAAAAGTGCCTTGTCGCTGAGGTCTGTAGTTTCGCGCGGAATGTTGCGGCTGCCGCTCTTGCGTGCTGCTTTGATTACTTTTTTCTTTGCCGCTTTTTTTGCTGCCTTAGTTGCTCCAAGACCTTCGATTGCTTCTTCTATGCCGATGAGCATTTCCTCGTCGCCGTTGAGGGGGGACAAGTCTACATCGTCGCCGTTTACTAATGCTTGTGCGACCGCTCCAATAGAGTTGCCAAGGTCGCCTAATCCGAATAATGCCATATTGATTAATCTGTTTTAAGTTTATAATTTTATTAATTTTTGTTTTGTTTAAAGTACCGAATACTCTTCGTAATCGCCAAGACCCATAATGGATTCTGCTTCGTTCTCCTTCGGATAGCGTGAGTATTCCAAACCTGAAGAGATGGGGATGTTAATCATACCCATTGGTTTCTCATCATCGAGGTTGATGTCGCCAAAGTCTTCGTCTTCGCCCTCTAATCCGTCGAGGTCATCGTCGCCCTCTAATCCGTCGAGGTCATCGTCGCCCTCTAATCCGTCGAGGTCATCGTCGCCAAGGAGCGAACCCATTATGCCTCCGTTCAAGCCGTTCAA
>Ga0265298_10011119_pt1 | contig 10571 bp, 7 predicted proteins | sample AusTroGonzalo_MG_3_FD_193486 | JGI IMG/M metagenome (GOLD analysis project Ga0265298, IMG submission 193486) | Bovine rumen microbial communities from tropical cattle in Woodstock, Queensland, Australia - Gonzalo_01 | ecosystem: Host-associated > Mammals > Digestive system > Stomach > Rumen ... | reverse complement strand
CTCCATTTGTAGTGGATGTCGCTGGTGGTGTAGAAATAGTCCCACGCGGTGAAGTCGAAATGGACCCTCATCAGGCTACTGCGGTCCTGGTAGCCCAGCACCCAGTCGTCCTCGGTGACGAAGTCCTCCGTGTTCGTGTGGGCGTACATGTCGAGCCCGAACTCTATCCCGGCATCCATCTGGAAATCGGAACCGAACTTCAGTCTGAGGCCCTCGTCCAGTGTGGCCAGGATCCTGTCGTACAGGCTTGCCGCCAGGCCTGTCAGCGACGGATGGTCCACCCTGTCCAGAATGCTCCTTGCCTCGGCATCCGACCACGGCCTGTTGTCCGAGGGGCGCACGAGGCCGCACATGGAATAGAGGGCATCCATGTCGGAATAGAGGGAGGAATCAAGCGGGTAGACGATTGCGTTGACATGTCCGGAACTTCCGGCAGCGAAGGCTGCCGCAGATACGGCCAGGATCAGGACAATCAGGAAGACGGCTCTTCTGGTCATGTCCTTCAAGTATACAACTTCTGTTGTTTTTTGTCAGAACCCTTTGGAGAATCCGAGGACGAACTGGTTGTCGGTCATACCTGCGTTGCATATGAGGTCGTACCGGGCGTAGACGGACATGTCGTGTGCGAAGTACCTGGTTCCGGACAGCTCCACGAACCAGAAGAGACTGAAGTCGCCGCTCGGTGCGAACGAGTGGTCGTCCCTGTCGAACAGGGAGTTGATGTCCTTCTCCCCGTTGAGCATGAAGAGGACCTCCGCACCGGCCTTCCAGTCGGACGGCACATCGTATTCGGCCTTCAGGTCGAACACGACGGCATCGTTCCCGTAGCTGTAGCCCACGAAGAACCTCTGCCCGCGGAACAGGCCTATGTAGCCCAGTCCGGGGTCTTCCGGATCCTGCTTGTGCCGGCCCTCGGGGATGTTCGTGGCCCTCAGGTAGAGGTATGGCATCGTGTAGACGGCTTCCGCGTTCAGTGTCAGGTAGCCGCTTCCGGCCTGCATGACACGCTTCAGCCCCAGCATCGCGCCGAACGCAAGCGGATTGTACGGATCCCCGTCCTTCTTCTCGAACGGAGTGTTGAACTGGTCCAGTGCGAACTGGAAGTACATGTTCCAGCCTCCGGCGAAGCTCCAGCCGGCTTCAAGGTCGACTATGGAATTGGCCAGACCATCGATGAAGTAGTTGTGGAAGAACATCACGGGATTGACGTACCTGACGTCCAGCAGCCCGTTGTCGTTCTTGTACATGATGGACTCGTTGACGGCGAGGTACAGCGTGTCCGAGAGGAAACGGCACTCCAACCTGTGGGTCATGTAGTACAGGATCCCCTTCGTATCGTCCTTCATATGGGGAAGGAAGCTCATCACGAACGAGTACTTGAACCGTGAGCCGTAAGCCGTGAAACGCAGGACGTTGTGGTAAGGGAACGTGTCGCTGAGGACCAGGCTCCCGCTGGCACCCGTACCCATGGAGAGCCTGTCGCGTCCGATCACGATGTTCCAGCCCTCCCCGCCTGCGACGACGAAAGCCCTGGACGGTTCCCGCTGGTCGAGGTCCGACGTGAAGCCCTCCGGAGTCAGGCAGGCCACATCGAAATTGAAGTGGTACGACGAGAACGCATCGGCGTTGAAATCGTTCTTGACCTGGTACCGGACGTAGCTGTAGAAATGCTCCCCCGGCCAGGTCTCCCAGCTTGCACTGAAAGTGGGTGTGTCGGTATCGGTCTTGAACATGTAGTTGGTCATGCTGTTGAACGGATACCTGAAAGCCGTTTCCGTATGGGCGTATCCGGTGACCGAGACGGACCCCCTGAACGTCATCCCGAAGAACCCGTCGACGTCGGTCCGAGGCTTCTCGGAAACAGCATCCTCGATGATGGCATAGAGCTCAGGCGATGTCCCCTTGTCCACTTTCGCGAGTATTTTCTCCGTCTCGGCCACTGTCCAGGGCCTTGTTGTGGACGGAAGGGCCTTTCCCTCCAGGAGGTACAGGGTGTCCATCGCGTCGTAGACAGCGCTCTCCATGGGTATCACCTTCAGGCCGTTGGCGGCGAAGGCGATGACCGGGAGAAGCAGTGCGGTGATGATTGTCGCCGCGGCTCTGCGGATGGCCATGTCAGAAGCACTCGTAAACGGCACCGAGGATGATCTGCACATCGGAGGCGTTCTGTCCGCTGACGTTGAAGATGTTCCTCATGGTGACGAAGTCGACGTTCAGGTTGAGCTTCAGGTTGTCCAGAAGGCTGTACTGTGCACCTGCTCCGATATCGACGGTGTACCACAGTGAATCGCGGGTATCCCTGGCATCGGTGTACCTGTAGTTGTCGTTCTGCGAGTGTGATGAGGACGGTCCGGTGTACTGCTCGTAGTACACGTCTCCTGCGTGTGCCGGGACCTCGCCCCATACGGTCCACAGGTCGTGTGTTCCGTGTACCATGAACATGCCGTTGGCGCTGAGCGTGAGCTTCCCGCCTTCCCATGTCGCGGCCAGGTTGGCGACGATGCAGTCCGGTCCGTACTTGTATCCGAGTACGTAGTCCTCGTACAGGATGTCGGTGCTCAGACCCCTTTCCTCATACGCATAGAGCCTGGACCTGATGGCACCGGTGTAGTCCATGCCGTAGTCGGCGTTGTAGCCGTCCCTGAGATAGCAGAATGCACTCACATAGGCGAATTCGGGATTTATCGTGAGGACTCCGCCCTTCACGCCCGTCATGTATTTCACACCCAGGAGGTATGCGATTCCGTTCGGACTCGACGGCTTATCCATATCGGGTCCCAGAGGAGACTCGAATCCGGGCATCGTGAACTGGTCCAGCATGAGTTGCCCGTACACGGAAAGACCCTTCATGACAGTCCAGTCGAATTCCAGGGCCAGTGTCGAGTTCGAGTTGTTCGGCATGAAACCGTTGTGCATGAAGTACAGAGGGCTGATTGCGGCGAACTGGAAGTTGTTCGTATCCGAGGCGTAGAGCAAACCCTCGGTGAGGGCGATGCCGACCTTGTCGCCGAACAGGCGGAACTCGAACCTGTGTGCGCTGTAGAAGGTCAGGCCGTTGAGCTTGACCGTCGAGTTGTTGTGTCCCGTTCCGGTGTAGCCAGTGCCGTCCCAGGTGTTGTAGTAGTTCATCTTGTTCGGGAAGAACGAGATGAGGTACGTGTACTTGAACTTCTCGCCGTAGGCCGTGAACCTGCCCATGTCGTGGTACGGCAGGTTGTCGGAAAGCACGACGTTGCCGGTTGTCCCTGCACCCCAGCTGAGTCTGTCGCGTCCGATCTGGATGGACCAGCCGTTTCCGCCGGCCGAGGCGAATGCCCTCTGCGGGAAGGATGCGATGTCCAGGACCTTGAGGTCGAACTTCAGGTTCTGGAGCATGATTATGTTGGTGTTGAGCTTCGTCGATCCCAGCTCACCGTAATTGTCGCCGCGGGAGGCGTTCTGGAAATTCAGCTCGAAATCCGTGTAGAAATGGTCGGTCAGCCATGTCTCCCAGGTCAGTCGGAAGAGCGGGGTTGTGTGGTTCAGGTCCTTTCCGAACCACCAGGAGCGGCCTTCGAACGCATGGTCCGTGAGACCGTTCTTGTCGGTCCTGCTTATGGCGTCGGAAGCCTGCACATCGTATGTGTGGAAATAGAGCTCGAGGTCTGCGGTTCCGGAGAACTCCAGGGCACCTCCCCTGAACTCGATCCGATGACCTGCATTGAGTTCCTCCAGTGCGGCATCGTACTTCGCCAGCATGTAGTCGGGAACCTCGTTCCTGTCGATGGCTTCATACATCTTCAGAAGCTCGTCCCCGCTCCAGGGACCGGTCGATGACGGCAGTGCGTGCCCGGTAAGGACATAGACCTTGCTTATCGTCCTGTAGATTTCCGTATCCACGGAATAGATCTTCTGGTTGTTGGCTGCGAAGACCGTTGCCAGGGTCAGCAGCAGTACGGCCAGTGTTGTGAATGTCCGCTTCATCTCTCTCTCCTGTAGGGTTGACTTTATTACATACTGAAAAAAATAGCAAACCGTTGAGAGGTGAAGAGGAGAAATATGTTGTCGGATCGGGCATCAGCCTGCGGGGAAGGTCCTCCGGTACTCGTACATGAGGATTCCCGCGGCAACGGAGACGTTCAGGGAATCTATGTGGCCGGCCATGGGGATGGAGACGATGTGGTCGCACTTGGTCCTCACCAGCGAGCGCATGCCGCTTCCCTCGCTTCCCATGACGATTGCCGTGCGCTTCGAGAACCTGGTGGTGTACGAGGAATCGCCGTTCATGTCGGCACCGTAGATCCAGAAGCCGTACTCCTTGAGCACGTCCAGTTCCCTGGCGAGGTTGGGCACGGTGGACATCGTCACATACTGTGCGGCACCTGAGGAGATCCTGATGACGGTCTCGTTGGCGCTGGCGCTCCTTCTCTCGGGTACGATGATCAGTGCGGCTGAGAACTGGTCGGCGCTCCTGAGGATGGCTCCGAGGTTGTGCGGGTCGGTGATCTCGTCGAGCGCGATGACGAGGGCACCGTCGCCCTCCTTCAGGCTCTTGCAGAAATCAAGAACCGACATCTCGCGGATCCTTCCGCCCTGGCTCTGTGCGGCCCTGGCTCCCAGGTCAAGCACGGCACCCCGGTGGTCCGTGGTTCCCGCTATCCTGTCCAGCTCCTGCTCGGAGACCTTCTTCACGGCCGTCTTGCCGTTGGACATGGCCTTGAACTCAAGGGCGCTGTTCCTGCGGTCCCCCCTGAGCAGATACAGGGTGCTCCCGTGCGATGCGTTCTTCAGGGCTTCCTCGATTGCGTGTATGCCGGTGATCTTCGTTCCCATCGTGTCCTCCGGAAATCAGTTCTCGAACTGAACGGGTGTCGGGTGGTCGTTCTCACCCATCGCCTCGGACAGCTCCTGCATTATCTTCCTGGCCTTCATCCCCAGGCGCTTGGGGGTCTCGATCTGGACCTTGATGTACAGGTCTCCCCTTGAGTCGGTGTTCCTGTAGCGCGGCAGTCCCTGACCCTTGACGCGGATGATCTTGCCATTCTGGATTCCGGCCGGGATGCTGACCTTGATGTTCTCTTCCTGAAAGTTCTTCACGAAAACATCCAGTCCGAGTGCGGCCTGGGTCATCGAAATGGGAACCTGCACGTACAGGTCCTCACCGCTGCGGACGAAGTACCTGTGGGGTCTGACGTTCACGCGGACATAGAGGTCGCCCGGTGTGGCGCAGTTGGCCACGGCGTTTCCCATCTGCGGGATGATGATGTCGCTTCCGCTCTCTATTCCGGCGGGGATCTTTATCTTCAGGGTCTGGCTCTTGCGGACCGTTCCGGTTCCCCTGCAGTTGGGGCACGGGTCGGAGATGACCGTTCCGCGGCCTCCGCATGTCGGGCATGTGCGGGACATGGAGAAGAATCCGCTGGACTGGCGGATCTGGCCCACGCCTCCGCAGGTCGGACAGGTCTTGTTGGATGCCGTGCCCTTGGCCGATCCCGTTCCGTGGCAGGCTTCACAGGCCACCTGGTGGGAGTATGTCATCTCCTTCTTGAAATCCTGGACGATGTCCTGGAGGTCGACCTCTATGTTGACCCTTATGCTCTGGCCCACATCCGGGTTGCGCTGGGCCCTGGCCCTGGACTGGCCGCCGCCTCCGAATCCGAACAGGTCCTCGAAGATGCTGCCGAATCCGCCGCCCGAGAACAGGTCGCTGAAGTCCCTGTATGCGGCACCGCCGAATCCCTGGGAACCGTCGACGCCGGCGAAACCGTATGCGTCGTAGTTCTTCCTCTTGGACTCGTCCGACAGGACCTCATAGGCCTCCGTGGCCTCCTTGAACCTCTCTTCGGCGGCCTTGTCGCCGGGGTTGCGGTCCGGATGGTTCTCGATGGCCAGTTTCCGGTACGCCTTCTTTATCTCTTCCTGTGTAGCGCTCTTGGATACCCCGAGGACTTCATAGTAATCACGTTTGTCAGCCATATGTCTTCAACAACCTTCTTCTAACGGATAAGTTAACAAAAAAAACAGGATTAGTACACAGAGAAGGGAACCGCCTGAGCGATTCCCCTCCTCTGTTTCGTCCGGTATGTCCGGATCAGTTCACGACTTCGTAATCGGCGTCGGATGCACCTGCGTTCGAAGGTCCGCCCTGCGGTCCCTGGGGTCCTGCCTCGGGGCCCTGCGGTCCGGCCTGCGGGCCGCCCTGCGGGTTGGCGTTCTTGTACATCTCCTCGGCCAGCTTGTAGGAAGCCGTCTGAAGGGCCTCTGTCTTGGCCTTGATCTCCTCGACGGATGCGCTCTGGTTGGCGAGCACCGCCTTGAGGTCCGCCATGGCGCTCTCGATGGAAGCCTTGCTTGCCGCATCGACCTTGTCGCCGTAGTCCTTCATGGCCTTCTCGGTCTGGTAGACCAGGCTGTCGGCATTGTTGCGGGCATCGATCTTCTCGCGCTCCCTCTTGTCCTCTTCGGCGTGGGCCTCGGCGTCCTTGACCATCCTGTCGATCTCGCTCTCGTCGAGTCCGCTGGAGCTCTGGATCTGGATGCTCTGCTCCTTGCCTGTTCCGAGGTCCTTTGCGGAGACGTGCACGATACCGTTGGCATCGATGTCGAACGTGACCTCGATCTGGGGTACTCCGCGCGGGGCTGCCGGGATTCCGACAAGGTCGAATGTTCCGAGGGTCCTGTTCTGGGATGCCATCTCACGCTCGCCCTGGAGGACATGGATGCTGACCGCCGTCTGGCCGTCGGCTGCTGTCGAGAACACCTGGCTCTTCCTTGTCGGGATTGTGGTGTTCCTCTCGATCAGTCTTGTGGTGACTCCGCCGAGTGTCTCGATTCCGAGTGAAAGCGGTGTGACATCGAGCAGCAGGACGTCCTTGACCGAACCTCCGAGGATTCCGCCCTGGATCGCGGCGCCCATTGCGACGACCTCATCCGGGTTGACTCCCTTGTGCGGCTCCTTGCCGAACAGTGCCTTGACGGTCTCCTGGACCTTGGGGACACGTGTGGATCCGCCGACCAGGATGACTTCGTCGATGTCCGCAGCCGTGAGGCCTGCATCCCTGAGTGCGTTCTGGCAGGGGATCTTCGTCCTCTCGATGAGGTCGTCGATCAGCTGCTCGAAAGCGGCTCTGGTGAGTGTCATCTGAAGGTGCTTCGGGCCTGTGGCGTCTGCCGAGATGAACGGCAGGTTGATGTCGGTCGATGTCGAGTTGGAAAGCTCGATCTTGGCCTTCTCTGCGGCTTCCTTCAGTCTCTGGAGGGCCATCTTGTCGGTCGAAAGGTCGATTCCGGTCTCCTTCTTGAAGTTGGAAACCATCCACTCGATGATCCTCTGGTCGAAGTTGTCTCCTCCGAGGTGTGTGTCTCCGTTGGTCGACTTGACCTCGAAGACCCCGTCACCCAGCTCGAGGATGGAGATATCGAACGTTCCGCCACCGAGGTCGTAGACGGCGATCTTCTCGTCCTTTGACGAATCCTTGCCGAATCCGTATGCCAGTGCTGCGGCGGTGGGCTCGTTGACGATCCTCTTGACGTCGAGTCCGGCGATCTTTCCGGCATCCTTGGTAGCCTGTCTCTGGGCATCGTTGAAGTATGCCGGGACGGTGATGACGGCTTCCGTGACGGGCTCACCGAGGTAATCCTCGGCTGTCTTCTTCATCTTCTGGAGGATGTTGGCCGAAATCTCCTCGGGGCTGTACTCGGTTCCGCGGATGGCGATCCTGACGGCTCCGTTGGCGCCCGATACGACTTTATAAGGAATCATCGAGAGCTCGTTGGGTACTTCGTTGTACTTGTGTCCCATGAAGCGCTTGATTGAATAGACTGTGTTCTCTGCGTTCGTGACGATCTGGTTCTTGGCCGGCTGTCCGACAAGGCGGTCACCCTTGGCTGTGAATCCGACGACGGACGGGGTTGTCCTCTGTCCTTCCGAGTTGGCCATGACGACAGGCTCGGAGCCTTCCATGACCGATACGCAGCTGTTTGTTGTTCCAAGATCAATACCGATAATCTTTCCCATATATGTTTCTCCTAATATATTCCTGAGTTTCGCTCTGCCGTAAATTTAACCAAGCCTTGGAAAATCGTCAAATCACTCGGGTTTGCCGATCTTCACCTTTGCCGGACGGATGACCCTGCCGTGCAGGGTGTAGCCCTTCTGGAACTCGTCCAGGACGGTTTCCTTGTCCAGACTTTCGTCCACGGCCATCATGCATGCCTCATGCAGCGACGGGTCGAATTCCTGTCCCACGGAGTCTATGGCCTTCAGGCCCCAGTTCTTGTCCAGTGTGGACAGCAGCTGGCCCTGTGTCATCTCGAAACCCTCGATCAGCCCCTTGACGTCTCCGGTGCCTTTCGCGGCGGCGAGAGCCCTCTCCATGTTGTCCAGGAATCCCAGAAGGTCCCTGATGAGGTTCTCGTTGGCGAACTGCACGGCCTCTTCCTTGTCGCGGATCAGGCGCTTCCTGTAGTTCTCCAGCTCGGCCTGGCGCCTGAGCATCTGGTCCTTGAGTTCGGCATTCGCTGCCTCGAGCTCGGCGACCCTGTTCTGAAGGATCTCTTCCTGCGGGACTTCCTCTGTCTGCTCCTGGGCTGCGGCCTCTTCCCCAGCGGCCGTCTCCTCAACGGGGATTTCCTGTTCTATGTTCAGTTCTTTTTCTTTCTCTTCTTTGTGCTTGCCCATAGTGTACCTTCCGTTTGGTTTGCAGATGTAAGTTACAGAGGAGTTTATAAAACGTCAAGTGAACGGACGGACGTCAGTTCCTGTCGTCGAATTCGACGACTTCCTCGTCTCCGTATGTTTCCCAGCGGTTGACCTTCGGTCCCGCGTTGTCCTTCCTGCGTGCGGATGCGGAGGACTTGAAGTCCATATCCATTATATCCATGCCGCGGAGGTCGGATTCCTCCTCAAGGCCTCCGAAACTGGCGAAATCGTCGGTTTCGTTCAGACCGTCGCCGTAGGTGTTCTCCTCGGGGGGAGCAAGGACGGACGGGTCGTCGACGACATCCTCGTCGTCAGTCTTGGGTGTGAACCTGGGGGCCTTGAACCTCGGTCCGTCATCGCGTGGTGCCGGCTGCTGCGGGGCGGGCTCGGAAAGCCCTGCGATCTCGGAACTCAGGTCGGTCTTCCGGAGGCCGGAATAGGAAGGACCCATGTCGGCATTGACCATCGAGGGAACCTCGGCCACGGGAGGAGCCTGGGGCTCCTGCGGTGCCGGGACCTCAGCCATCTTCGCGGAAAGGCGCTCGGCCACGGAACGGGCCTCGTCGATCTTGTTCTCGAGCTCGCCGAAGAACTGCTGCACTGTGTGGATGACGGCCTGGAAGGCATCGTCCAGTTTCCTGAGGCGGAACTCGGTGTCGGTATCCATCTTCTGCTTGAACTCGGACAGGACCTCCCCGCTCTCACGGTGGAGGGACTCCATGGCCTCGTCCATGCTGCTGTCGGTCTCGCTGACGGCCTGGTTCATCCTGCCGATGGATTCGCGCTCCAGCTGGATGACCTGCTGCTCATGCTTGCGCAGGTGCTCGTCGGCATCCCTCATGTCCTGGCGGAAACCGTCTATGACGGCACGGACCTTCTCAAGGCGGTCCACGTCCTCCTGGACCGTGCGGACCTTCTCGTCCGCATCCTTGGTCAGTACTCCGAGTCCCTCAAGGGCGGTCCTGTAGGTCTCCATGGCGGCCTTCAGGCGCAGGAGGTCGTCGGAATAGGACTTGAGCTCGGTGATCTGGGTGTTGACCGTCTGGATCAGGGACTTCACCTCGGCATCCTTCTTGGCCACCGTCTGCTCCAGCTCGCTGGCATACTGCTTGAACGAGAGGTCGCTGGCCTCGATGTTGCTCTTGTATATGTCCAGGAGCCTCTTCACGTTGGACAGGCTCTTGCTGTGCTTGTCGCTTGCCCTGAGCGTGAAGACGATAATGAGAGTAACAACGAACAGTGCTATCGGAAGCATCACGGGAAGCATTGAAGCGAAATCCATCAGTCATCCTCCATTTCGGCGGTAAGCCATCTGTCGAATCCGTCCCAGGTGCTGAACACGGCCCTGGCCATGGGATACAGGGTTGCGGCATCCTCCACGTGCGAAGGCGCCACGTTCACGAGTACGGCATCGATCCCTGCGCCCGATGCCCCGGCGATATCCTTGCTGTAGCTGTCCCCGACGTACAGGACATCCTTCGGACCCAGTTTGAGATTATACAGCAAATAGGTGAAACAGTGTGCATCCGGTTTGAGAAAACCCACGTCGTCGCTGGATGCCGCGAAATCGACGAGGTCGGCCAGTCCCATGCCCTGGAGCTTGGAGAACAGCGGGAAATCCGTGAAAACCCCGATCTTCAGGCCATTGTCGTGTATCTTCCGGAATGTCTTCCTCACCCCATCGAAAGTCTCCGTCTTCCCATAGAGCCTCTCCATGGGGCCGTACACGTACCTTTCCAGCCTGTCGTAGGTCTTCCTGTAGTCGGCTTCATCGAAGGACGCGGGTTCCACTCCCGTGCCGCTTGAGATCACCATGGCCTCGCGCCATCTGAACGGGATGTCCAGCCTGTACGAAGCCTGGTGGCGGCGAAGCTCCTTCCTGCTCCTGCGG
>Ga0265298_10011115_pt1 | contig 10573 bp, 10 predicted proteins | sample AusTroGonzalo_MG_3_FD_193486 | JGI IMG/M metagenome (GOLD analysis project Ga0265298, IMG submission 193486) | Bovine rumen microbial communities from tropical cattle in Woodstock, Queensland, Australia - Gonzalo_01 | ecosystem: Host-associated > Mammals > Digestive system > Stomach > Rumen ... | reverse complement strand
CTGCTCGGTCGAGATGTCCGACAAGTACACACCGTTCTCGGCGGTCGGCGTCGAGACGGACGTCCTCTACCAGTGGCGAAACCTCCCGACTCACGAGGTGAAGGTCACGCGCATCCGCAACATCGTCGCGGAGAACGTCCACGCCGGACGCGTCCGTCACCTCCTCGGCATCTACGGCGACAAGCGCGACCCGATCGACGGCGTGACGCTCAAGAACGTCAAGTGCGGCAAGGTGCTCGAGGAGCCCGTCGTCGTCATCAACGCTAAGAACGTGACCGTCGACGGCAAGGAGATCCCGTCCGCAGAAGGCGTCTCCCCCAAGCGCTGACCGAAATGGGCAAACGGATAGTCATCCTCGGTGCGACGGGGTCGATCGGCATGAACGCCGTCGACGTCGTGCGCACGCATCCGGAGGAGTTTTCCATCGCCGCCGTCGCCGCGCACCGCTCGAAGGAGGGCTGCGAGGCGCTTGCGCGCGAGTTCGGATGCCGCGCGTACGTCGGCGAGGACGCGGCTGTTCGCGCCGTGGAGGAGAGCGACGCGGACGTCTGCCTCGTCGCGACGGTCGGGATGTCAGGCCTCAGGCCGACGCTCGCGGCCATCGAGAAGGGGTTGGACGTCGCGCTCGCCACGAAGGAAGTGATGGTGATGGCGGGCGAGTTCGTGACGCGCCGCGCGAAGGAGCGGGGCGTAAGGTTCCTTCCGGTCGACAGCGAGCATTCGGCGCTCTTCCAGTGCATGCAGGGTTCGCCGCGCGAGTCGGTGGAGAGGCTCGTCCTCACCGCGAGCGGAGGTCCGTTCCTCGACGGCCCCGAAGACCTTTCGACGGTCACCGTGGAGCAGTCGCTCAACCATCCGCGGTGGAAGATGGGCCCGAAGGTTACGGTCGACAGCTCCACGATGATGAACAAGGGCTTCGAGATACTTGAGGCGCGCTGGCTCTTCGACGTCCCCGTGGGCAAGATCGACGTCGTGGTGCATCCCGAGTCGATAGTGCATTCGCTCGTGACGTTTTCCGACGGTGCGACCCTTGCGCAGCTTTCCCCGCCCGACATGCGCGTCGCGATACAGTACGCGCTCTCGTGGCCGCGCCGCCTTCCGTCCGAGCGCGCCGCGCTCGACCTCGCGAAGCTCGGCTCGCTGACGTTCCGCGAGCCGGATCCCGTGCGGTTCCCGTGCCTGCGGCTCGTGAAGGAGGCGTGCGAGCGCGGCGGATGCGCCGCGGCGGTTCTCGCGGCGGCGGACGAATGGGCGGTGGACGCCTTCCTGAAGGGGCGCATCGGGTACACGGACATAGCGAAGACCGTCGAGGCGTGCCTCGAGAGCGCGCCGGAGATTCCGTGCGACTCGCTCGACGCCGTCTGGGAGGCGAACGACTGGACTTGGCGGCATCTGGCAGGTGCGTGAGTGAGAGCGGCCCGCTCCGCCGCCAAAAACATTCCGCAGCGTATGTGCAGCCGCTGATTATTATGGTATAATACGCCGCATGAAAAACCTAATTATCGCCGTTGTTGCTGTATTGGCGGGTGCTGCCGCCGGATATCTTGCACCCCGTCTTGCCGAGTCTAAGCCTGCGCCAGCCGTGGAGGAGGTCAACCCCCTTGAGGAAAAGCTGAAGGCCGCCGAGGACCGCATCAAGGTGCTTGAGGGCGAGCTCGTGTCGGCCAAGGCGAAGGCTGCTTCTGCGCGACCGGCCGAGAAGAAGGACGCGGCTCCCGATGCGCCAGCCGCCGGCCCAGAAGACGACCTCCAGAAGACAATGATGTCGCTCAAGCCTGGCGACGACCTGCTTGAAAAGTTCAAGGACAAGATTCCCGAGGACCAGCTCGCGCAGATACACGACGTGTTTGAGAAGATGCGCATCGCACGTGCGAACCGAGCTCGCGGACGCCTCGCGTTCCTTGAATCTGTCGATGTGTCTGGCATGACCGACGATGAGCGCGCCAACCATACCCGCCTTCAGGAGCTGCTCGCAAAGCGCGAGGAGCTGGCTTCCAAGATGAAGGCCGGCGTCGTCCCTGACTTCGGCGCGATCGCGGAGATCGCCCAGGTCGGAGAGGAGATGGATTCAGTTGCCAAGCAGGAGCGTTCTGCGCTCATCCGCCAGACCGGACGCGTACTCGGATACTCCGGCGACGACGTGGAAGTCTTCCATGACACGATGATCGACGTCTTCGACGCTACTTCCAGTGGTGGAGCCATGGGAACCCTTAACGAGCTGTTCAACCCCGGCGCCGCGATGCCGCAGATGCCGATGATGGGACCCGGCGGCGGAGCACAGCAGTGATTGCGGGCGTCTCCAGGAAGGGGCTTGTTTCTGTTGTCATAGCGGCCCTTGCCGTGACATGCGCCACTGTCGCGCTGGCTGGCGGGGAGGTTGTCTCAAGTCCGTTCGGAAAGCTTTCCGATGGACGCGAAACCAGGGTCTGGCGCTTGCGCGGCGAGGGCGGGCTTACGCTTGACGTTACGGACTACGGTGGGCGCCTTGTGCGCGCGTACGCACCCGACCGGTACGGCAACATGGCCGATGTCACGACTGGTTTCAACACGGCGGCGGAGTACGAGAAGTACAAGATGTCGATGGGAACCCTAATCGGCCGCTTCGGCAACCGCATCAACGACGGCAAGTTCTCGATCGACGGGAAGGAGTACCAGCTCGAGGTCAACGAATGCAGGCCTCCGCGCCACAGCAACATACATGGCGGACCGATGGGCTGGGACACGAAAATCTGGAAAGTGTCGCCGTTTGCTGACGGTTCGGTCGTGGGCCTCTCGCTCCATTGCGTGTCGGAAGACGGCGACATGGGCTTTCCGGGGAAGGTGGAATGCACGGTCAAGTACTCCGTCTTCCCCGACAACAGGTGGAGGATCGACTACGAGGCGACGACCGACAAGCCGACTGTGCTGAACCTTACGCACCACACATACTGGAATCTCGCCGGCGAGGCGAGCGGAGACATGCTCGGACAGGAGATCCAGATATTCGCCGACAGGTTCACGAAGACCGACGACAAGCTAATTCCGGTTTCGCACGAGCCCGTGAAGGGCACAGGGTTCGACTTCACCGAGCTGCGTCGCCTCGACGCCCATGCCGAGTGGATGAAGGCGCAGGACTGGCTCAGGTGCACGGGCAACTGGTACGACCACAACTTCGTCCTGCGCGGCAGGTGCGGTGAGTTCAAGAAGGCTGTTTTCATGAAAGACCCAGTCTCCGGACGCACCCTCGAGATATGGACTACCGAGCCATGTCTCCAGATGTACTGTGCCCAGGATGCAAGTGCCGCGCTTCCCGCGAAGACGCCGGGACGCAGGCTCTGCAAATGCTGCGGACTGGCGCTCGAGACGCAGCATGCGCCGGACTCCCCAAACCACGCGCCGAGCGACGACTGGCCGACTACCGTGCTGAGGCCCGGCGAGACGTTCCGCAGCACCACCGAGTACCGTTTTGGCGTGGCGAAGTAGTGAAATGCTTTCGCGGTTGTCGTTCAGATGTCTGCAAGAATTTAAAATGACTAATTTCTTGCGGTGAGCTCTCCCCAACTGCCATTTTGAATCCCAACCTGTGCGGTAGCGGGCGGCGCGGTTTTTTGATATAATATTATTCAATTGTCATCATTAGGTAAAAAACATGGGTATACGCATACTTGGAACCGGGAGCTACCTGCCGCCGAAGGTCGTGACGAATGACGACATCGCTGCCGCGCTCGACACGTCCGACGAGTGGATCTACTCGCACACGGGCATCCATGCGCGCCACGTCGCGGAGGCGGGCGAGACGACGTCCACGATGGCCGCGAAGGCTGCGCGCGCTGCACTCGAGATGGCGAACGTCAAGCCCGAGGAGATAGGGCTCATCGTGCTCGCGACGTCCACTCCCGACTACGCCCCGTTCCCCTCCACCGCCTGCGTCGTGCAGGACCTTCTGGGCTGCGTTAACGCCGGAGCGTTCGACCTGCAGGCGGCTTGTGCCGGGTTCATCTACGCCCTCGAGCAGGCCCGCGGGTTCGTCAACTTCTATCCCGACAAGAAGGCCCTCGTGATTGGCGCGGAATGCCTCACTCGTATTCTCGACTGGACCGACCGCGCGTCCTGCATTCTGTTCGGCGATGGTGCTGGTGCGGTTGTGCTTGGCAATGACGAGGCGCCTGGCGTGGCCTCCACCAAGACCGTGGCGCACACGATTCTTGGCGCGGACGGGAAGGGGCAGGGCTTCATCACGCGCACGGGCGGGACGCGCGACGCGCTTCCGTTCGACCCCGTGACCGGCATTCCGCTCAAGCCGGAGGCATCTGTCTCAACCCTCACGCTCCAGGGACACGACGTCTTTGCATTCGCGGTTCGCAAGCTCTCCAAGGTCGTAGGCGACCTCTGCGAGAGGCTTGGCACGACGCCAGGCGACCTCGACCGCGTCTTCGCGCATCAGGCGAACGGGCGTATCATCGAGGCGACTGCGCGCCGCATGAAGCTTCCGCTCGAGAAGTTCTGGCTCAACCTCGAGACAACGGCAAACACGTCCGCCGCTTCTGTGCCCATTTCGCTCGACCAGGCCGTTCGCGCTGGCGAACTCAGGGATGGAATGAAGATCGTCATGGTCGGCTTTGGAGCCGGCCTCACCTACGGCGGCACTTATTGCGTTTGGCCGGAACTGTAAACGAAGAAGGTTTTCAAGGAGAACGACATGAACAAAGTGATGATTACCGGTATTGGGATGCTGACGGCGGTCGGCAACGGCAGGGAGGCGTCATGGAACGCAATCAAGGCCGGAAAGCCAGGCGTCGGAAAGATTACGAAGTTTGACGCCTCGCGTTGCACGTGCCAGATTGCAGCGGAGGTAAAGGGGTTTGAGGACTGGGCGATAGGCGGCGGACTCCTCGACAAGCGCGAGGCACGTCATATGGCGCTCTTCTCGCAGTATGCGGTCGCTACTGCGAACGAGGCTTGGGCAGATGCCGGCTTCACGGCGGAGAACAAGCCGGACATGGACCGCGTCGCGACGATCTTCGGCGTCGGCATCGGCGGACTCGAGGTCACCGACGAGTCGTTCAGAACCCTTTTCGAGAAGGGACCGGAGCGTCTTTCGCCGCTTGCGATCCCCGAACTGATCGCAAACGAAGGCGCCGGCAACGTAGCCATCGCCCTTGGTGCGAAAGGCCCGTGCCAGGTCGTCACGACCGCCTGTGCGTCGTCGACCGACGCGCTCGGATTTGCGATGGACCTCATCCGCGCCGGGCGCGCCGACATTGTCGTCGCCGGAGGCAGTGAGGCAGTGGTTATGGAGTTCACTGTCGGCGGGTTCATGAAGGAGAAGGCCCTGTCGACGCATTTCAACGACACCCCAGAGAAGGCGTGCCGTCCGTTTAACGTCGACCGCGACGGATTTGTCATGGGAGAGGGCGCTGCGGTGCTGATTCTCGAGTCCGAGGAGCATGCGAAGGCACGCGGCGCGAAGGTCTACGCCGAGCTCGCGGGATACGGCGCGACGTGCGACGCGTACCACATCACGGCGCCCGATCCGTCGGCAGACGGTGCCGTCAAGGCGATCGAGATCGCGCTCAAGGACGCCGGCGTCACGGACAAGTCGCTCGTCGGCTACATCAACGCGCACGGAACCTCCACCCACCTCAACGACCAGATGGAGACGAACGCCTTCAAGCGCGTCTTCGGCGAGGAGGGCGCGAAGAAGATCAACATCTCGTCGACGAAACCATGCCACGGACACTGCCTCGGCGCGACCGGCGCCATTGAGGCGGCCATAACCGCGCTCGCGATCAAGGAGGGGTTCGTTCCGCCCACCATCAACTACGAGAAGCCCGACCTCGAGGTCGACGTTTCTAAGGGCGAGACCCCGCTTGACCTCAACTACACGCCGAACGTCGGCGTGAAGCGCGACATAGAGGTCGCAATGTCGAGCTCGCTCGGATTCGGCGGGCACAATGGTATTCTGGTGTTCAGGAAGGCGTAAGCTGTCAGGGGTTAAAGCGTCATGGAATTCCCTAAGTTCAAGTACGAGTTCAATCGTCCCGGCATAGAGTTGCTGCCGCACAGGCCGCCGTTCCTCTTCGTCGATACGCTTCTCTGCGCCGACGAGACGGGGGCGCTTGGCGAGTACACTTTCACCAACGAGAAGAACGAATTCTTCAAGGGGCACTTCCCCGACTATCCGGTAGTGCCAGGCGTAGTCCTCGTCGAGGCGATGAGCCAGGTCGCTGGCGCGGCGCTCGTCGCGCGCGGCGTCCTCGGCGAGAACGCCGCGTTCGCGTTCGCCGCGATCGAGGAGGCGAGGTTCAGGCGTCCCGTGCGTCCGGGAGACAGGCTTGTCACGGTCGCGAGGATCGTCAGGGAGCGCGTCCCGCTCGGCGTCTACGAGGTCGAAGGATACGTCGACGGCGAGCTCGCCGCCAACGCCAAGGTCAAGTGCATGGTTTCCAACGGAAGAAAATGATCCGCATAGTCAAAGCAGGCGACCGGCGAGTCGAGAAGTTCAACGCGCGTCCGGCGTTTCCGGAAGAGGCCGAGAAGGCCGCTGCCTCCGCGCTCGCAGAGATCAAGGCGCGCGGCGACGCCGCTGTGCTCGACCTCGTCGCGAAGTTCGAGGGCTTCGAGGCGAAGAGCGCGAAGGCGTTCAAGGTCGACCTCGCCAAGGTCTCCGAGAAGGGTATCGACCCAAAGATCGTCCGCGCCGTCAAGGACGCGCATCGCCGCGTCCTAAAGTTCTCCAAGGCGTCTCTTCGTGGCCCGTGGTCGATGAAGTCGCCGCGCGGCGGTGCGCTCGGCGAGTTCTACTCTCCGATGGACCGCGTCGGCGTCTACATCCCGGGCGGCACCGCGCCGCTCGCGTCGACTTCCGTCATGACCGTGACGCTCGCGAAGGCAGCGGGCGTGAAGGAGATCGTCGCGTGCACGCCGGCCGGCAGGACAGGCGAGGTTAACCCCGTCCTCCTCTATGCGCTCAAGCTCGCTGGTGCAACCGAGGTGTACCGCGTCGGAGGCATCCAGGCGATCGGCATGATGGCGTTCGGCACGAAGACGTGCAGGAAGGTGCAGAAGATCGCCGGACCCGGCAACGCGTTCGTCACCGCGGCGAAGCGCCAGGTGTACGGATACGTCGCGATCGACCAGGTGGCGGGTCCGAGCGAGATCGCGGTCCTCACCGACGGTTCGGTAGACGTCCGCTGGATCGCCGCCGACCTCCTCTCGCAGGCCGAGCACGGCAGCGGATGGGAGAAGTCGCTTTGCGTCTGCACTTCGGAGAAGCTCGCGAAGGAGATTCGCGACGAGGTCCTGAGGCAGACCGAGACGCTGTCGCGCAAGGCGCTCGTGAAGCGCGTCATCGACCGCGACGGAATCCTTGTCGTCGTTGCGAAGAGCGTCGCCGAGGGGCTCGAGGTCGTCAACCGCTTTGCGCCGGAGCACTTCGAGATCATGACGAAGGACGCGCTCAAGGTGATGAAGGGCGTCAGGAGCGCGGGCGCGGTATTTGCGGGGCCATGGACGCCTGAGTCCGCGGGCGACTTCGTCGCGGGGCCGAGCCACGTCCTCCCGACGGGCGGCGCCGCGAACATGTTCAACGGGCTCACGCCGGACGACTTCCGCCGCCGCCACAGCTTCGTCGCGTTCACGCGCGCCGACCTCGCCGAGACGAAGGCGACGATCGAGGCGTTCGCCGCGGTCGAGGGGCTTGACGCGCACGGCCGCGCCGCGACCATCCGCTTTGCAGACCAACAGCCATGCACCGCGCCTTGACACTCCAAAGTCACGGTGGTTGACCGTGGGGATTTTTGATATAATAACCGACCATGAAAGCGACAATTGAGACCTCGAAGGGCACCATAACCCTCGAGCTTGACGACGAGAAGGCGCCGGCGACGGTTGCCAACTTCGCGGAATACGCGAAAAGCGGTTTCTACGACGGCACGATTTTCCACCGCGTGATCGACGGCTTCATGATTCAGGGCGGGGGCTTCACCCGCGACATGAACCAGAAGGAGACGAACGAACCTATCGCGATCGAGTCCATGAACGGGCTCAAGAACGCGCGCGGCACCATTGCGATGGCCCGCACGATGGACCCGAACTCCGCCACGAGCCAGTTCTTCATCAACCTCGTCGACAATGCATTTCTCGACTTCACCGCACCCACCGTGCGCGGCTACGGCTACGCTGTGTTCGGGCGCGTTACGGACGGGCTTGACGTCGTCGACGCAATCGCGAAAGTGCGCACCGGATCGGTCGGCCCATACGAAAACGTTCCATCGGAAGCGGTGGTAATCAAGAAAATATCGGTGGCCTGACGGTTGCCAAATCGCGAAGAAAAGCATATAATAGTCAGCACATAACAAACCAGGAGTCCAAATACATGAAGAAAATGTTCCCTCTGGCGCTCGTCGCCGCATTTGCAATCCCGCTCTGCGCGGCAACCGCTTCGGAATCCGAAGTCGACGAAATGGACCTCGACGATGACAACGAGCTCGCGGTCAGGGTCGACGCGCCACGCAAGAACACGGCCATGTGGCCTGCGTTCATCGGCGTGTGGGAGTTCCCCGAGACGCCCGATCTCGTCGGATTCAGGCTCACGATACCCTGGTCCACCAAGCAGGAGAACGTCACAGGCGTCGACGTTGGCTTCTGGGGACGCTCCGAGTACTTCGAGGGCCTTCAGTTCAACGTCCTCAGGAACGACGTCAAGGACTCCTGCGCGGGCGTGCAGTGCGGCGTGTACAATTCCGTCGCGCGCGGCGACCTTTTCGGCGTCCAGGTCGGTCTCTGGAACGAGTCGTACAGCCATCGCGGCATCCAGGTCGGTCTCGTCAATGTCTCCGGCGACACTCAGGGCTTCCAGTTCGGCGTCATCAATCGCAGCGAAACGATGTACGGCTTTCAGGTTGGCCTCATAAACATCATCCGCGACGCCGAGATCCAGTTCATGCCTGTGATCAACGTCGGCTTCTGAGAAAAAATGAACATACACCCATTCGCGGCCGTAAGGCCGAACGAGAAGGACGCGGCCTTGGTCGCGTCCGTTCCTTATGACGTAGTCGACACCGCGGAGGCAAAGGCCCTTGCGGCGGGGAACCCCAAGAGCTTTCTCCACGTCTCGCGCCCCGAGATAGACCTACCCGATGGGACGGACTGCTCCTCGCCCGAGGCGTACGCGCAGGCCAAGAAGGCACTCGACGCGCTCGTCGCCGACGGCACGCTTGTGCGCGAAGGCGAGCCGAAGTTCTATGCCTACCGCCAGACGATGGGCTCGCACAGCCAGACGGGCATCGTAGCGACCTTCGACACACAGGACTATCTTGCCGGGGTACTCAAGCAGCACGAGAAGACGAGGAAGGACAAGGAAGACGACCGCACGCGCCACATCGAGACGCTGCAGGCGCACACCGGTCCCGCGTTCCTCACCTACCGCGACGACAAGGCGATCGACCTCATCGTAGCGGACGCGTGCCGCCGCGAGCCGCTCTACGACTTCACCGCGCCGGACGGCATCGGACACACGGTGTGGGAGATTGCGTCGGCCTCGTCCTGCACCGCCGACGAGCTTCAGGAGCTCTTCGCGCGCATCCCGGTCGCGTACATCGCCGACGGACACCACCGCAGCGCCGCTGCGTCGCGCTTTGCAAAGGAGCGCGGCTTCGAGGGCGAAAGCAGGTGGTTCCTCGCCGTTGCCTTCCCCGCGAGCCAGCTCAAGATCCTCGCGTACAACAGGCTCGTCGCCGACCTCAACGGGCTTTCGGACTACGAGTTTCTGTCGCGCGTCTCCGAGAACTTCACGATTGGGCAGAAGGGCTCGCGCAACTGCCGCATGTACTTCCGCGGCAAGTGGACCGACCTTTCGTGGGACGTCCCGTCCGGCGCGGACGTTGTCTCGTCGCTCGACGTGAGCTACCTCCAGGACAACCTCCTCGCGCCGGTGCTCGGCATCGGCGACCCGCGCACCGACAAGCGCATCTCTTTCATGGGCGGCATCCGCGGCGACGCCGCGCTCGCCGCTAAGGTCGACTCCGGGGAGAACGCGGTCGCGTTCGCGATGGAGCCCGTGACCGTCGAGGAGATGATGGCGATCGCCGACGCGGGCGCGATCATGCCTCCCAAGTCCACGTGGTTCGAGCCCAAACTCCGCTCCGGGCTCTTCGTGCACACGGTGTAGTGGCCTCCATCCCCGAGTACTGGCGGCGGCTCAAGGCGCGCATGCTCCGCGAGCCGCTTCCGCCCGAGGACATCGCGGCGGGCTGGGCGCTCGGCGTTTTCATCGGCTGCGCCGTCCCGTTCGGGCTGCAGCTCATAATATCCATCCCGCTCGCGATGATGATGCGCGTCTCGAAGGTCGGCGCGACCCTTGGGACGTTCATCACCAATCCGGTATCGATTTTCTTCATCTACCCCGCGCAGACGTTCGTCGTCAACAAGTTCCTGTTCGGGGGCTCGCTCACGTACTCGAAGTTCGCCGGGACGGAGTGGACGTGGGCCGCGGTGAGAAGGCTCGGTGCAGAGGTCATGGCGTCGTTCTTCCTCGGCGGGTTCCTCCTCGCGATAGTTATGACGCCGATTGCCTACTTCGTCGTCAGGCGCG
>Ga0265298_10011113_pt1 | contig 10574 bp, 9 predicted proteins | sample AusTroGonzalo_MG_3_FD_193486 | JGI IMG/M metagenome (GOLD analysis project Ga0265298, IMG submission 193486) | Bovine rumen microbial communities from tropical cattle in Woodstock, Queensland, Australia - Gonzalo_01 | ecosystem: Host-associated > Mammals > Digestive system > Stomach > Rumen ... | reverse complement strand
GTGAGGAGCCGGAGGAGCACCTCGTTGGAGATAGACTCGTGCAGCTCGTCCTCGAGCGCAAGCGAGCGCTGGTGGATGTCGTGCAGGTACCTGAGGAACAGGACGCCGCCGTGCCACAGCAGGCGGAACGCGAAGCGGTAGCGGTCCGCAGGGGGGCACACGCGGCGGATCTGGTCGAGGAACGCCGTCGTCACGGGCGTCTGCGAGTTGCATACCGTGATCACGGTCTCCCTTATGAGGATAATGCCGAGAGGGACCGTGCGGTACGGAACCACCTCGTCGTCCTCGACCGGGCACGGCACATGCACGATGAGGATGGACGCCTCGTCCTCGTAGTCGAAACGCGGACGTTCTTCGGAGTCGAGGGGGTCGGTGAGGAAGTCGCGAGGGACGTCGGTGTGCGTCAGGACCCGCTCAAGCTCGGTGGTTGTCGGCTCGACGAGGTTTATCCAGCACGAAGGCGAGAAGTCGGCGGCCTCCCTGAGCCCCCCGTTCTCCCAGCGGTAGATCGTCATCATGTCGCACCTCCTTCACCTTGCCCAGCGCCTTCCCTATGCGAGCTGGGACAGGAACCGGACGTCGTTCTCGTAGAGCCAGCGGATGTCCGGAATGCCGTACTTGATCATCGCGATGCGCTCGACGCCGAAGCCGAACGCGTAGCCGGAAACCTCCGCGGGATCGTATCCGACGTGGCGGAAGACCCTCGGGTCGACCATTCCCGCGCCGGCGACCTCGATCCAGCCCGACTGCTTGCAGACCGCGCAGCCCTTCCCCTTGCAGACGTGGCAGGTGAAGTCGACTTCGACGGAAGGCTCAGTGAACGGGAAGAAGTGCGGACGGAACCTGACCGTCACGCCGTCGCCCATCATCTCCTTCGCGAAGTAGGCGAGCACGGACTTGAGATCGGCGAGCGAAACGGGCTTCGTGTCGACGTAGAGGCCCTCGATCTGGTGGAAGTTCGCCGAATGCGTCGCGTCCGTCGTGTCGCGGCGATAGGTGCGCCCGGGGCAGATCACGCGGATCGGCGGCTTGTTCTGCATCATCGTGCGGATCTGCACGGGCGAGGTCTGCGTCCTCAGCAGGCAGTCGTCGCCGAACCAGAACGTGTCGCTCCTGTCCATCGACGGATGGTGCGCGGGCGTGTTGAGCGCCGTGAAGTTGTTGAACCTGGTCTCGAGCTCGGGGCCGTCCGCGACCGTGAAGCCGAGGTGTCCGAAGATCGCCGCAGTCTCCTCGATGACGCGCGAAAGCGGATGCTTCACGCCGAGGCTGCGCCAGCGTCCCGGGAGCGTAAGGTCCGCGTCGACCGCCTTCTCGCCGGCCGAGCCGGCGCCCTTCGCCGCAAGAGCCGCCTCGACCTCGGCGCGCCAGGCCTGCACGGCCTTGCCGAAGGCCGGACGCTCCTCCTTGGGGACGTCCTTCATCGCCTTGATGAGCGCGGGGATGGAGCCGTTGCGCCCGACATACTTGACGCGAAGCGCCTCCACGGCGGCAGAGTCCGCCGCGGCCGCGATTTCCTTCAGGCTTTCCGCCTTCGCATTCTCGAGTTCTGCAAGAGTCATCTTTCGCCTTCCTCTGTTTGAAATGATATTATACCAAAATATCGGGCTTCGCGCAGAGCAGATAAAGGCACTCTACTATTTCGCAATGAATCTCGCAGAATTGGGCTAAGAAACAGCTCAGGAAACAAAACCGGCACGACGAAGGTCGTCTTCGGTGAGGCCACCGGACTTCGCCTGTTTCGCGACGTACTTGCCGACGATGTCGCCTTCCAGATTGACCATGTCGCCGACCTTCTTCGAGCCGAGCGTCGTCTCCTTCGCAGTCGTCGGAATGAGGTCGACCGCAAGCCAGTCGTCACCGAGTCCCGAAATCGTGAGCGACACGCCGTCGATCGTAATCGAGCCCTTCAGGACCGACTCGGCCGCGAGGACACGTCCGCATCTAACCTTGAGCTGGAAGTCGCGTCCCTTCGGCGTCTTCGCGGCAATTGTGCCGCGGCAGTCGACGTGCCCCTGGACGATATGTCCGCCCATCGAGTCGCCCGCTCGAAGCGCGCGCTCCAGGTTCACCTTCGCACCCGGGACGAGCTCGGCAAGGCCAGTCCGCGACTCGGTCTCGCGAAGGACATCCGCCGTGAAGCGCGAGCCGTCGCACTTCACGACCGTGAGGCACACGCCGTTCACCGCGACCGACTCGCCCTCTTCGAGCGGCTTCGCCCACGGCGTGTCCGCGGCGATCTCGACAACGAGCCCCCCCCCGCGCGAGACGCGCTTGACTGTTCCGATTCTCTGTATCAGTCCAGTGAACATAAGCATTCTTCTTTCACCTTCACAGGAATCGAAGCCAAAACCTCGAGTCGTTTTCTCTCATGCGGACATTATATCAAATATCCGCCTTTCGGCTCAATCGACACACACCAAAACGGACACATATACGGTTTAGCGCCAGCAAAGGGGACACCAGTCCATTTTAGAGAATGCTGTCAACATGCTCTCGCTCTGATAGTGGTTCGACCCTAATCGCCTCTACTCCGCCTCGATCGGCGCGTCGCTCACCCAGACCTTGTAGAATCCCTGCGCACCCTCCTGCTTCGGCGCGACAACCGCATCGCCCGCCTTCGCCGGCTCCGCCGCGCCCGGCCGCTTCAGCGCCTCAATCGTCGCCGCCGAATCCGCCGCGTAGTAAAGCCCCGGCACAACCTCGACATTCATAGTCACACTCCCGTCGCCATTGTCACTCCACGCTTGGTAGGGCGCGATCTCCGAGCGCGCCGTCTCATACGGCTCCTTCAAAACCACCGTCGCCGTCATTCCCTCGACCACGACCTTGAACCCTGCCGTCACGTCAACGCCGCCGACAAAGACCTTCACATCCTCCGCCGCCGTTCCAGCCGCGACCTCCGCCGTCCGCGTCTTCCCGTCCGCCGCCGTCACAAACTCAACCGCCGCGCCGTTCACCTCGACGGCAACCTGTGGTGGTGGTGGCGGTATCACCTCATATAGATAAGTCCATGTCTGGCCTCCTCCATCTTTGTCCTCAATCGTCATCGTAACAGTCTGCGACCCTATCATCGAACCGAACTCCGGGACGAAGGAACCGCGTGTCGCCTCGGTTACATTCGTTGTAAAGGCGTTTGCACATCCAGAAAACCTCACCGTTATGCCGGCGGCAAGATCGGCGTCGACATCGCCGCGAATCTGCCATCTGATAGGATACATTGACGCCACACCGCCCGCCACCATCCATGCATTGGGGTTTTCAGGTGTGACGGAGCCAATTGTCGGAGCGACATTTTGAACGTAAACGCATTGGGTTGCCGGAACATAGGCATCGCTCCACTCTGGTGTAACAACTTCTGCCTTAACTGTAAAACCATACATCGAGCTGGTATAAGTGCCATCCATAGAGGCGATGTCAACACGAATCGTGCTGTTGTATTTAAAACTAACATAGTATTCGTTGTCACCAAGCGCCGGGTAGCCGCTCGGAACAGTCTTATATGAGGAGTCAAGGGCAAGTTCCCCTGGATTCGTTCTATTTGGCGGGGTGACGGTCAGCTTGACTACGACTGGGGTGCCAGGAAGATAGTTAAGGCCAACTTGAATCGTCCCCCGATCTGTTTCCATATAACTGTCGTTAACCGCCAAAGCAACTTCTGGCGTCACATCTCCGTTTGCAGGTAAACAAACAATGATCGAGAATGCCGATAGACATACCGCCGCCCAGAACTTCATCCCCCATGATTTGAAAGTTGCCACTGCTTTTATCCTTTTTCCCGCGCCTTTGCTTTATGAAGCCCGACACCCTCGGCGCAGAAAAGAAGAGTGGCGTGCCTTACATTCTCACGTCTGTACAAGGCATCGCCAAACGCCCATAGCAAAACATGATATGAAGACACGCCACGTGGATTGACCACGTAGCGCAACCTTCGTATTCCGCTTTGCTATTGAAATTTTGGCGATTTCTGTACAAGCGTCATACGCTGTTGCGTACGTTGGCGGATGTTGCCACCCGCCCTTGGCAGACTCCGCGCTCGCGTGCCGCCGGTCCCGGGCCGTCTGCACCCGGGAGTATGGAAAAAATCAAGTTGTCATGCGGTCACCCGCACGACACAAGAATTATACCATACCGCGCTTCAAAATGGCAAGCGCGGGATTTTGGCGGGATTTTGGAAATTTCGGTGAGATCCAGGGCGGCCGGCTATTTCGTCTTGACCGACAAATCGTAGACTTCATCAGGACAAAGATCTTCGCCGCCTGGCCACATAACCGTGCCATGATCAGCAATGACTTTCTCAAACTGACCATCGTCCCATATTCCCGCAAGGCTCTCGTACCCGCGATATGGATTGCAGTCAAATATTCCTCTTTCTCCGTTCCGAAAGAGTATGTCCAAACGGTAGTTCGGAAGAGCATGCACTTCTTTAACGCGATTCATCATCATGGCAAGTCCCCTCATCGAATCGGATCAACCCACACTACATCCTTGCCCTCCATGCAGAGCTTCCAGTTCAGCATGAGCTCTTCCGTGCGCATGTCAATGAACGTCTGAGCATTGCGCAGCTGTCTTCCGGGTATCTCTCCCGCCAACACTTCTCCCTCTGGAACAGAAAGGACGCATTCCTCATCACCATACAAAACATGGACATGCGGTCGGTTGTGGCGACCGTTCTTTTCTGGGTACATGTACAAGACCATGCCCAGAAACGCAGATACTCGTCCCATAAATCCTCCTTTCTTATTCTATGCGACTTTCTTGTACGCAAGATTGCGTACGTCGGCGGATGTTGCCACCCGTACTTGGCGGACTCCGCGTTTCGCGTGCCGCCGGTCCTGGGCCGTCGAGCGCCCGGGAGTATGAAAAGATCAACGTCATGCAGTTTCCCGCAATACGGTGAAATTATACTACATTCGCCCTTTCGCCGTCAAATCGCACAATTAAAAATCAGGGTTAGAGGTTAGGGTGTTTCGATGTGCTGGACAATCGGCGGATTGGGATAACCGTCGCCATTCCATGTCGCGTAGTCGGAAAGCCCGGCGCCGAAAAATGCGTCTCCATGTGCGAAGAAACACATGTCGTAGAAAGCCGTGCCCCGGATCGCCCTTGCAATTCGCCGCGGTCCAATGAAAACCGGGGCCATGACGGTGATCCACTCGTCGACAAGCCCGCGGTCGGCGAGATATCGAGCAAGCTTTAGGCCGCCTTCGCAGAGAACGGACATGACGCCCATCTTGCCAAGCTCGACAAGCGCCTTCTTCGCGTCGTCGAAGACAAGAGTCTGGTTCTTTCCGTCCGTGAAAACCTGTGCCTTCTTCGGAAGCTTCCCGCTCTTCGAGATGACGACGCGGATCAAGTCCCTGTTCGGCTTTATGCGGGCGAGAAGCGACGGATTGTCCTTTCTCACCGTCTCGGCGCCAACCATGATGGCGTCCACGCTTTCGCGCAGGCGGTTCGTGCGGTCGCGCGAGGCGCCGCACGTGATCCAGTTCGAATTGCCCCAGTCGTCGCATATCTTTCCGTCAAGCGACATTGCGATCTTGACTGTGACATACGGCAGACCCGTCAGGACATGCTTACGGAAGTCGTTGATGAGTCCGCCACAATGAGATATCAACTCCTTGTCGCCCTTGAAGCGCTCGCACTTGACGCCCGCCTTCGCAAGCGCGCGCTTCGCCTTGCCGCGGTTCTTAGGGTTTGGGTCGGGGATGGCGTAGACGACCTTGGAGATTCCCGCGGCGATGATCGCGTCGGTGCACGCGCCCACGCGCCCCGGCTTTGAGCACGGCTCAAGCGTCACGTAGATCGTCGAGCCACTGAGAAGTCGGTTCCCCGTCCCGTCCGTCCCGGTTGTCCCAGTTGTCCCGTTGCAACCGCCTCGCCTCAGTGCGTCCTTGATTGCGGCCACTTCGGCGTGGTCTTTGCCGGCCTTCTTGTGCCAGCCCTCGCCGATGATCTTGCCGCCCTTGACAATGACTGCGCCGACCGCGGGGTTGGGGCGGGTGTGTCCGAGCCCGCGCGCCGCGAGCTCGACAGCCCTCTCCATATATTCGGCGTCTTTCACTAACCCCTAACCCCTAACTACTAACCCTTAGCAAGCTTGTCGAGGACGGCGTTGACGATCGTCCTCGACTTGGGCGTCGAGAACCAGTTGGCGAGGTCGATCGCCTCGTTGATGACGACCGGCTTCGGAACGTCCGACCACTTCATCTCCCAGACGCCCATCCTGAGGACAGAGCGCTCAACGGTGCCGAGGCGGTAGAGGTCCCAGTTGTCGAGGTGGGCGACGAGAATGTCGTCGATCTCCTTCAAGTTGGCGAGCACTCCGGCGACACGCTCCTCCGCGAACTCCTTGAGCTTGCCCCTCGGCGCGGCCCGCCCGTCGGACTCGTCGAGGGAGGAAAGCTCGTCCCAGAAGGAAGCCATGAACTGCGCAATGTCGTCAGGCGGATTTAGATCCGCCGCCGTAAGCATCTGAATCGCCCATTCGCGGGCCTGTCTGCGTGTCGCCGTCATATCAAAGAACCTTTTGGGCGCATATTATACCAAAAAGTCGCATCGCCCTCCGTCAGCCCTGGCGCTCGTAGCGCGGCAGGCGCGCGAGCGGGACGTTCTTAAGCTTGAGGGTCTTGGGTCCGACGTGCGTCTCGCCGAGGTCGTCGCGCCACTTTCCGGCGGGGAGCTCCACCGTCTTCGAATCGTCGGGCGTAACCACCGGCGCGATGAGCCAGCGGTCGCCGAGCATGAACTGCTGCATCGGACGGTTGAAGCCCTGGAGCGGGAACTCGTACTCCATGGCGCGGACGATCGGCTCGCCCGTCTTCGAGGCGTGGCGCACCTGCTCCATGATGTAGGGCGCGAACGCGATGTGGAGGTCCGCGAACTCGCGGCAGAGCTTCACGCCCTCGGGCGAGAGGTGGCGCGTCGGAAGGACCGAGAACTGCACCATCGGCATGAGCGCCTGCATCGCGGCGGAGCGGACGAACAGCTTCTCGTCGATCTTCCTGCCGATGAACGAGACCTCGAGTCCGCCGCCGACCATGTCAGCGACGAGGTACGGGCAGCCGAGAAGCCCGGCGGCGACGACCTGCGGAATCACGGTGTCCTGCGCGTTCTTGCCGGTCCAGGCATGGGCGCGGTCGTTGAGGCGCGTGACGAGCGGGAGTCCGCCGCACTTCCAGCTGACGCGGATCTCGTGGTACGGGAACTCGCGCGCAGCAAGCTCGGCGTAGAGCCTGGTGTAGTCGACGGGCTCGGCCTTCTCGTCGTGGAATCGGCAGTCCTCGGCCATCATCTTCGGGTCGCCAGCGTCGAACTTGTAGCCCTTGATGCCGTACTTGTCGGCGAAGTCGTGGAGGATCTTCGCGTAGTACGCGTTGGCCTCCGGCTTGGTGAGGTCGTAGATCGCGCTGATGCCGCTCCACCAGCGGACGGCCGCGGCGGCCTTGCCCGGCGCCTTGCGGTAGGCAAGGTAGTCGAGGCAGTCGTGCTTGTCGTGGTAGCGGAGCTTCTTGTACTCGCGGCTGTCGGGCGAGACGAAGTGGGCCGTCCAGATGAGCGGAATCCACCCCTGCGCGTTGATGCGGTCGAAGAGCCCCTTCGGATCGGGGAAGTCCTTCGCATAGAACTCGTAGGAGCCCTGGTGAGAAAGCCATCCGCCGTCCATCATGTAGACACCGCACGGGAAGCCGCTCTTCGCAAGGTCGGCCGTGTATTCGTCCGCCGCCTTCTGGTCCATTCCGTTGAGGAATATCTCGATCCAGTTGTTCCACTGCGGAAGCGTGAAGAAGACGTCCGGCGGCGTCTTGCCCTCGAAGCGCATGTGCGCCTTCGCGGCGGCGAGATACGCCTCCTTCAGCGTCTTGCCGGCGACGACGGGCTTGATCTTCTCGACGTCGGAGTCGAGGATGAGCTTGCCGCCCTTGAACTCGTAGCCGAACGGCTTCTCGCTCCAGACATAGCGTCCGCAGCTCGAGACGAGGAGCGGCGACGACGTGTTGCCGTGGAGACGGAGGTCGACGCGGCTGCGGTCGGTGGCGCCGTAGGGCTGGCTCTGTCCATCCCCGCCGCCGCCGCCCCACCAGCGCTCGCCCTCGAGGAGCGCGATCTCGGACTTGAAGGTCTCCGCCGGACAGGCAAGCGCGAAGGCCGCGAGCGCGGCGAATGCAATGTAAGACGTTCTCATGTCGTTTCCTTTCTGGTAAAAGCGTCCGAAGGCTCAGTTCGCCGCCTTCACGAGCGAGAGGTTCTTGAAGCAGACCTCGTCCGCGGGCGAGAGGCACTTGAGGAAGAACGCGGCAAGGTCCGTCACGGCGAGGTCGTAGTCGAGCGCCAGGTCCATCTCGAAGTGGTGCCATTCGCCGTCGTTCACGAGCGTGAACTTCTCCACCGTCTTCTTCTCGTTCGAGACGAAGTTGACCTCGAACGGGACCTCGCCCTCGCTCTTCGCGCGGGCGTCGAACGCGAAGTGGTACTTGCCGTTGCCGTGGCGCAGGAACGCGTCCGTCACGATGTTCTGCATCCCCGCGCCCTTCTCGCACTGCGTGAGCCGGTACACGCGCGCGTCGCCGTCCTTCGTCGTCGCGTCGAACTTGACGAGCCACGACGGGCACCTCTGCCACGCGCTCCGGGTGGCCGGACGGTCCGCGAGCAGGTTCTCGCCGTTCGCCGGCTGCTCGAGGCGGCGCTCGCCCACCTTCGGCGAGATCTTGCGGACGTCGTGCTGGAGCGACGCGCCGACGTAGCACTTGTAAGGACACGTCCAGTTCACCTCGTGCCTGTCGGCCGCAACCGGCACCGTCGGCGCGCTGCGCGTGCTCGCGACGGAAATCGCGACGCGGTCGGGGTTCTTCACAGAGCCATCGGGCATGGACTCGATCCGCTCGCCGGCGACCCAGAGGTTGGTGAGTCCGATCGTATAGTTGTCGGTGTCGAGATACTTCGACGAATCGTGCATGATGTTGACGAGGAACTTGCCCCTCTTCCCGATCGACTGCCATTCGGCGCTGCCCGTCGGCCATGGGATGGAGAGGTTCTCGAACGCGAACGTCTTGGGGAGCGTGCCCATGTTGCCGCCGACAAAGAAGCGCGAGAACAGGACGCAGTCGACGGCGGAGACGTCCTTGAGGAAGAACTGCTGCTTCTGGTGGGCGAGATCCTGCGGACCCGGCTCCTTGCGCGCCGCGCCGGAGTTCATCTCGTTCCACTTCGTGTTGCGCCTCAGCGCGCCGTTGTAGGCGTTCTTTATGAAGCCCTCGTCCGCGCGGAAGACGTCGATGTTCTCCATCGTCACACCCACGTTAGAGCCCTGCGGGAAGATCGCGTTGCAGGAGGTCCCGATCACGACATCGCGGTAGAGGCCCTGCTCCTTTATCCCGCTCACGACGAGCGCGTTGTCGCCGACGTACAGCCACGCGCCCTCGACGCGCAGGTTGCGCCCGCCGTTAGTCATTCCGTCGGAGCACATCATCGATGCCAGCGCCTTGACGTTGCGGCACGTGAGGTCGTTGCCCCAGCTGCAGTAGTTGAACGTGCGCGCGTCGATCAGCTTCACGTCCTCGATCACGACGTTGGCCGCCTGCACGTTCAGGAACCCGCGCTTCGTGTTCTTCGTCTGGTCGAAGCGGAAGATGTCCGACAGCGGGTCGAGCATCATGCCGCGCCCGTGGACGTAGCATCCATCCGACTTGACGACAAGGCGCGAGTTCAGCACCGCTCCAGGCGCGATGTAGACCTCCTTGATGTCCTTGCCGATCGTCGTCACGCCGTCCTCTCCAGGCGGATCCGTCCAGCTGTCGACGTACATAACGCCCGGCGCGCCCTTCTTCGGAACCTTAGCGGGGTCCTCGGGCGCCTCGGCGAAGATCGAAAGGATCGTCTTGTCGTAGTCGTTCAGGCGGATGCCGAACATCGCCGGCTTGTTGAGCTCGACGGTGATGATGCCATTCTTGAACGAGCTCTTGAGCTTTAGGCGCGACGGAAACACCGCGTACGACTTCACGTCCTCGCAGACCGCGATGTCGACGCGCACCGGACCGCCGTCGAACGCGAACTCGCAGAAGCGGCGGTTCACGTCTCCGCCGTGCGTGCGCCCGGTCAGCGCCGACTTCTCGCAGTGGTTGTAGACCACGAGTCGCTTCTTCTCCTTGCCCTGCGAGACGCGCACCGCGTACGCGTAGTCGCGCTCGATCGCCGCAGGGTATTCCGGATAGACCACGATGCCGCCGAAGGCGGCGGACGCCGCAATGGCCGCAAGCGCGGACAGAACCGGCCTTCTGATGAGTGATTCCTTTTGCATAGGCTTGTAATTATACCAAAAAGTCCATGCGCGCGAGAAGACCGAAGAGAAAAATGGTCGGACCGACGAGATTTGAACTCGTGACCTTTTGCACCCCAAGCAAACGCGCTACCAGGCTGCGCTACGGTCCGACGGCGTGCCAGATCTGATTTGGTAGCGGGGGCTGGATTTGAACCAACGACCTTCAGGTTATGAGCCTGACGAGCTACCAGGCTGCTCCACCCCGCAATCTGGCTTCTCCGACTGGCGGGGCTGGCGGGAGTCGAACCCACAACCC
>Ga0265298_10011112_pt1 | contig 10574 bp, 7 predicted proteins | sample AusTroGonzalo_MG_3_FD_193486 | JGI IMG/M metagenome (GOLD analysis project Ga0265298, IMG submission 193486) | Bovine rumen microbial communities from tropical cattle in Woodstock, Queensland, Australia - Gonzalo_01 | ecosystem: Host-associated > Mammals > Digestive system > Stomach > Rumen ... | reverse complement strand
TCCCGCCGGACAGCAGGGGCCTTATGGCCGTCCAGCCGGACAGCAGGGCCAGGGTGGCCCTTACGGACGACCTGCCGGACAACAGGGCGGGTTTAACCGTCCCGCAGCCGGCGGCGCCGCCGGACGACCCCAGGCCGGCGGATTCAACCGCCAGGGCGGAGCGGGCGCCCGCAGCCGCCAGGCAGAGCTGCCGGTGCCGATGGAGAAGGAACGGGTTTCCAATTATGACCCGAACAAGAAGAACTATATCCGCCAGCATGATCCGGAACATGTGAGCCGCAACCGGAAACAGGCCAGCAAGAATACCTTCAACGGATACGATGACGAAGTGATCCGCGGCGGAAAACGGGCCCGGTCCAAGAAGCCCAGCGCACAGCAGATGATGGCGCCCATCAAGATCGAGACCGCCTACATGGCCGGCGACACCATCACCGTGCGCGACCTGACCGAAAAGATCGGCAAGCCTGCCGGCGAGATCATTAAGAAGCTGTTCATGCTCGGCAATATGGCGACCATCAACAGCGAAATCGACTTCGATACCGCCCAGCTGGTCTGCTCCGACTTCGAGATTACCCTGGAGCGGAAACAGGAGCAGACGGCGGAAGCCGCGCTGGTGGCCGAAGACTTTACCGACGAGGAGGAAAACCTCCTGCCCAGGCCGCCGGTTGTGACGATCATGGGCCATGTCGACCACGGCAAAACCAGCCTGCTGGACTATATCCGGAAGAGTCGGGTGACTGCGGGCGAAGCCGGCGGCATCACCCAGCATATCGGCGCATACACCGTGGACGTAGGAGACGGGCGCCAGATTACCTTCCTGGATACGCCCGGCCACGAGGCCTTTACGGCGATGCGCGCCCGCGGCACCCAGGCTACGGATATCGCGGTGCTGGTGGTTGCGGCGGATGACTCCGTGATGCCCCAGACCGTGGAATCCATCAACCATGCCAAGGCCGCCGAGGTTCCGGTGATCGTGGCGATCAACAAGATGGACAAGCCGGATGCCAATCCGGACCGGGTCAAGCAGGACCTGACCCAGTACGGCCTGGTCTGCGAAGACTGGGGCGGCGAAACCATCTGCGTTCCCGTCTCCGCCCTGACCGGCGAAGGTGTGGATGAGCTGCTTGAAATGATCCTGCTGCAGGCGGATATGCTCCAGCTGCAGGCGAACCCGAACCGCCTCGGCCGCGGCGTCATCATCGAAGCCAAGCTGGATAAGGCGAGGGGCCCGCTGGCGACCGTGCTGTTGCAGAACGGCACGCTGCATGTGGGCGACAGCATTATTGCCGGCATGGCGTCCGGCCGCGTCCGTGCCCTGATTAACGACCGGGGAGAACGCGTGACGGAAGCCGGGCCCTCCATGCCCGTGGAAATCATGGGCTTTGACGATGTGCCCAGCGCCGGCGACGAAATGATTGCCGTGGGCGACGAGCACCTGAGCCGCCAGGTGGCGGACGAGCGCCGCGAGAAGCTGAAGGCCAGCCGCGAGGCGACCATGGCGAAGATGAGCATGGAGAACCTGTTCTCCAGCATCGAAGCCGGCAAGGTGACCACGCTGAACCTGATCATCAAGGCCGACGTGCAGGGCTCCGTGGAAGCGGTGAAGCAGGCCATGGAGAAGCTGAGCAGCGACGAGGTCAAGATCCGCGTGCTGCACAGCGCCGCCGGCGCCATTACCAAGGACGACGTGAACCTGGCTTCGGCTTTCAACGCCATTATCATCGGCTTCAACATCCGGCCGGATGCTTCCGCCCGGGAAGCGGCGGAGAAGGCAAAGGTCGACATCCGCCTGTACACCGTGATTTACAAGGCCATCGAAGACATGGAACTGGCCATGAAGGGCATGCTGGAACCGGAATACCGCGAGGTGCTGCTGGGCCATGCGGAGGTTCGCAACGTGTTCAAGATCACCGGCTCCGGAATCATTGCCGGCTGCTATGTGACGGACGGTAAGATGCAGCGGAACGCCGGTGTGCGCCTGCTGCGTGAGAACGTGGTCGTGTTCGAAGGCAAGCTGAGCAGCCTGCGCCACCTGAAGGACGACGTGAAGGAAATGGCGGCCGGATATGAATGCGGCATGAGCCTGGAAGGCCATAACGATATCAAGGAAGGCGATATCGTCGAGTGCTACACGATGGAGGAGATTCCGCGCTAAATGAGCTATACCAGAATTGACCGGATATCGGAGGAAGTGCGCCGCGAAGTGGACGCCATCATCCGGGAAGAGTTGGGTGACCCCAGAATCGGGGGCACCTTCTCTGTCACCCGGGCGGAAGTGACCGGCGACCTCCGGTATGCGAAGATCTATGTGAGCGTCCTGGAGGACGACAAACGGGATGAGCTGCTGGCCGCGCTGAAAAGCGCAAAAGGCTTTATCCGCCGCGCCCTGGGGAAACGGATGATTATCCGGTATATCCCTGAGCTGATCTTTGTCAGCGACAAAAACATCGAATACGGAGTCCATATTGCCAAGGTGCTGGCGGATGCCATGAAGGAGACGGAGCATGAGCGGGATGACGGGGAATCCTGAAGCGATCGGAGAAGCCATCCGAAACGCCAGGACCATCGCAGTTTGCAGCCATATCAACCCGGACGGGGATACGGTCGGCAGCGCAACCGCGATGCGGCTGGGCCTGGAGAGCCTCGGGAAAGAAGTGTATCTTTTCTGCGATGATAAAATTCCGGACCAGCTGAGCTTTCTGCCGGGGGTGGAACACTTCCGGAGACCGCAGGAAAGCGACGGCCCCTTCGACCTGGTGTTGGCGGTGGATATCAGCGACAAAGCCCGGATGGGTGCCTGTGAGCTGCTGATTTCCCGCAGCGCCCACACTGCGCAGATTGACCATCATCCCACCAATCCCATGTACATGGAAACCAACAGCATTGACGGAAAAGCGCCGGCCAACTGCCTGCTGATCCGGGAACAGCTGCGCGAACTCGGCGTGGCGATGACCCGGGAGATTGCCATCTGCCTGTATACCGGCATCAGCACCGACACCGGAAACTTCGCCTTTTCCTCCACCAATGCTGAAACCTTTGAGGTCATGGCCGAACTCATGCGGCACGACCTGCCGCTGAGCAACCTCAACCGGATTCTGTTCCGGGAAAGAAGCCGGCCCCAGGTGCTGCTGATGGGAAAAGCCATTGACAGCCTGATGTACTACTGCGACGGCGTCATCGCCGTGATGAAGCTGACGGAACAGGATTTCAAAGACTGCGGAGCGCTGAGCGAGCATGCCGACACCCTGGTGAACGTGGGCCTGGAGACCATCGGAACGAAAATGGCGATCCTGGGCCGGGAAGCCGGAGACGGCATGATCAAATTCAGCCTCCGGGCCAAGCATCCGACATGCATCAGCGATGTTGCCCAGAGCCTGGGCGGCGGAGGGCACCCGCAAGCCTCCGGCGTCACGCTGGCCGGAACGCTGGACGAGGCTACGGAGCGCGTTCTGGAAGCCATGATCAAGAAATTAAACGGAAACGGCAAACAATGAACGGATATTTCAATATCAACAAGCCCGCGGGCATGAGCAGTGCGGCGGTTGTGGCCGTACTGCGGCGCCTGACGGGAGAAAAGCGGGTCGGCCATGCCGGCACGCTGGATCCGGAAGCCGCGGGCGTCCTGCCGATTATGGCGGGAAAAGCGACGCGGCTTTTTGACTACCTGACGGACAAGGAAAAGGAATACCGGGCCGTGGCGGCCTTCGGCGCCGCCACGGATACCCAGGATGCCACGGGAACCGTGACCGGGCGCAGCACGAACTACCCGGACCTGGAACGGATCCGGAAGGAGGCGGCCGGGCTGACCGGGGAAATCCGGCAGAAGCCGAGCATGTACAGCGCTATCAAGGTGCAGGGCCAGCCGCTGTATGCCCGCGCACGCAGGGGCGAAACGGTGGACGTGCCGGAAAGAACGGTGCATATTGAGCGCATCGAGGTACTTCGGGAAATGCCGGACCACGGCGCGGAAATCCATGTGTGGTGCGGAAAGGGGACCTATATCCGCACCCTGTGCGACGAACTGGGAAAACGGTGCGGGTGCCCGGCGCACATGCGCAGCCTGGTCCGGACACGGAGCGGCATGTTTACCCTGGAGGATGCGATTTCCCTGGATGAGACCCGGGAACTGGCTGAAAACGGGACGCTGGCGGAGCGGCTGATTCCGCCGGATGCCCCGCTGGGCCATCTGCCGGCCGTGCGGTTCGGCGCCGGATTCCGGAGGAAGATCAGCGCCGGCGCCGCGCTGCCGGTCCGGGGCGCCGAGGGCGCCCTGCCCGAAGACGGATCGGTTGTCCGGGTTTACCTGGAGGACGCTTTTTGGGGAATCATGCAGCGGAACGGGGACATGCTGGCCTGGAAATGCCAGATCGCCCCGGAAGAAAGAGGGGAACCGACAGCATGCGGGTGATATGGAGCCGGAAAAAACAAAGGCTTCCGGGGGTGATTGCCTTGGGAACCTTTGATGGGGTGCATCTGGGGCACCGGGAATTGCTGAAGGAGGGGCGGCGCATGTGCGGCCGGACGGGCGCCGTGCTCATGGCTTTTACGTTTGACCGCCATCCCATGCAGGTGCTGTGCCCGGACCGCGCGCCGGAACTGCTGACGGACATTCCGCAGAAGGCCCGGCTGATGGCGCAGGCCGGGGCGGACGAAATGGTGCTGGTCCCCTTCAGCAGAAAGACGGCTGGCATGGCGCCGGAAGAGTTTCTGGCAGCCCTGCGGGACTTTGCCGACATCCGGGGAATCGTCGCCGGATGGAACTACACCTTCGGGAAGAACGGGCAGGGGAACGCGGACACGCTGCTGGAGGACGGCCTTCAGCACGGGTATCCGGTGTCGATCGTGCCGCCGGTCACCACGAAGGAAGGGAAGGTCATTTCCTCCAGCGCCATCCGGGAATGCCTGCGGCAGGGAGCCGTCCGGGAAGCAAACGGAATGCTGGGCTCCCGGTACACGCTGGGCGGCATCCTCGTTCCGGCATCGGACAGGGGAAGTTTCCGGGTCGACACTGGAAGCCGGCACCGCCCTGTGATTCCGCCGGACGGAACCTACAAAGCGGACATCGCCTGCTCCGGCGGGGCCGTATTTCCGGACTGCACGGTCCGGATCGCAAAGGGAGAAATCCTTCCGGAACTGCCGGAAGGGAAGGCAGGCCCGGAGGGCCGGCATATCCGGATTGAACTGAAGGCATAAAACAGCGCAGCAGGCCCTGAACGGCCTGCTGCAACTTTTTCAGGAGCACAATCACGCGGCTTCTTCACGAACCTGGGCGGTATACAGCTGGTAATACAGCCCTTTCTTTGCCATCAGCTCCTCATGGGTACCCATTTCGGCGATGCCTTTATTGCTGATGTACAGAATCCGGTCGCAGTTCTTGATGGTGCTCAGCCGGTGGGCAACGATGAAGCTGGTGCGGCCCCGGAGCATTTCCTGAATGCCTTCCTGTAGTAGCTTTGCTATTTGGGTGTCGATGGAGCTGGTGGCTTCATCCAGAATCAGGATGGCGGGATCGGAAAGCAGGGTGCGCGCAAAGGCGATCAGCTGCTTTTCCCCCTGGCTGAGGTTACCGCCCCGCTCCTTGATTTCCGTCTGGTAGCCCTGGGGCATTTTCCGGATCAGCTCATCGGCGTGAACCCGCCGGGCGGCCGCGATGACCTCCGCATCCGAGGCGTCCAGGCGGCCGTAGCGGATATTGTCCATCAGCGTACCCGAGAAGATGAAGCTGTCCTGCAGCATGATGCCCAGCTGGCTGCGCAGGGAATTCAGGGTTACGCGGCTGATATCGTGCTCTTTCCCGTCCTTGCCCTGCAGGGTGATTTGGCCCCCGGTCAGGTTATAGAAACGGCACAGAAGATTGATGACCGTACTCTTGCCGGCGCCGGTGGGCCCGACCAGGGCAATGCTTTCCCCGGCCCGGACATGAAGGTCCATGTGCTCGAGGACATTCAGGTTTTCCTCATAGGCAAAGGTGACATCCCGGAAATCCACCTCACCGGTAATCGGCGGGAGCGCTTCCGCATCCGGCGCGTCATCGACGACCACGGGCTCGTCCATGGTTTCAAAGATCCGCTCCAGATAGGCAATGTTATTGACAAAGGAATTATAGATATTCGCCAGGTTGGTGATCGGCTGCCAGAAACGGCTGACATACTGCCCCATGGCCAGGATCACGCCGAAGGAAACCATCTTTCCGCCACCCATCCAGTAAACCCCGGCAATATACAGGAAGGTCAGGACCAGCTGGGTCATGGTTTCGCTGGACAGCCAGACCGTATTGCTGATTTTGACCGCTTTCATCCAGGCCTGGCGGCAGGCGCCGGCCAGCCGCTCCATGATGGAAATATTCACTTCCTGCCGGTCAAACAGCTGGCTGACGCGCACGCCGTCGATGGATTCGGCCAGATACGCATTGTAATTGCTGTTTTTATTGCTCTGGTTCTGCCAGGCGCGGCGCTGGCGGGGCTTGATCAGGATGATGATGCCGACGAAGAAGGGCAGTCCCGCGATGATGACGGTGGCCAGCGTGGCATCGGTGGAATACATGAACACGACGATGAAAACCAGGTTGATGATTTCCAGAATCATGTTGATGATACCGTTGGAGAGAATATCCGAGACGGAGTTGACATAATTGATCACCCGCACCAGGATTTTTCCCGCGGGGCGGCTGTCGTAATAGCTGAAAGGCAGCTTCTGGAGGTGGGCGAACAGGTCGCTGCGGATATCATAGATGATCCGCTGGCTCACATGGGCCATCATACGGGAACGGATCGTGGTGAAAACGATGCTGAGCAGGATGATGCCGACAAACAGGAGCGCCATTTTCCCGATCATGGCGGCATCCTTGTTCGGAACCGCATCGTCCAGCACCCACTGGGTGATTTTGGGAATAAACAGGGAGGCGACGCTGGCCAGGGCGCTGAGAACGAGGGCAGCCAGCATCTTTCCTTTATGCCGGGCGATATATTTGCCGGCACGCTTCATGTGTTTCCATTGGAAGGGGGATTCCAGGCGTTCATCCACGTCAAATTTGTTCCGTGCCATTTTAACCCGCCTCCCGCATATCGATTCCATACTGCAGGCAATAGGTCTGCCAGTAATAACCGCGCTTTTCCAGCAGTTCCCGATGGGTGCCCTGCTCGGTGATTTTTCCCTCCTGCAGGACCAGGATCAGGTCTGCATCCCGCATGGAAGAGATGCGCTGGGCGATGATGAATTTGGTGCAGTCAAAGGGAAGGCTGCGCAGCTGTTCCTGAATATAATGCTCCGTTTCGCTGTCCACGGCGGAGGTGGTGTCATCCATGACGAGAATGCCGGGGCGGACCGCCAGCGCACGGGCCAGGGCAATCCGCTGCCGCTGCCCGCCGGACAGGCCCACGCCGCGCTCGCCGATAATCGTGTCATACCCCTCCGGAAGCTTATCGATAAATTCCGCCGCGTCCGCCCGCCGGGCGAAATCCTTCACTTCATCCAGGGAGAGAGCCTGGTTGCCGAAAGCGATATTCCCCTCGACCGTATCCGAAAACAGGAATACATCCTGGGTCGCCGTGCCGATGCCGCCCCGCAGGTCGCTGAGGCGCCACTGCCGGACATTATCGCCGTCCACGCGAACTTCCCCTTCCTGGACATCATAGAACCGGGCCAGGAGGCTGACCAGCGTGGTTTTTCCGCTGCCGGTGGGCCCCATGACCGCGACTGTCTGGCCGGGCTCCACGGAGAAGGTCACGTCCGAGAGGACTTCCTTATTGTTGTAACGGAAGGAGACATGGTCAAACTCGATCTTTCCGTGCACCCTGTCATGGGGAACGGCATCCGGGGCATCCGTGACGGACGGGACCGCGTAATACAGCTCCATGACCTTGGCGGCAGAGGTGGAGAAACGCTGGAGGTCATTGATCAGGTTGCCGAGATCCCGCATGGGATTGGAGACCGCCCAGCTCAGCCCGGTGAAGATGGCCAGCTCTCCGGGCGTCAGTTCGCCGCTGATGATAAACAGGCCGCCGACGAAGACCGTGACCAGCTGGATGGCGTTCACCAGCAGCTCGATCATGGGAAAAAACGTGAGCCAGAGCTTGTTGATGCGGAGGTGGCTGTTCATGAAAGCACGGTTTTTTTCCTCAAACCGGTCCTTTTCATAATCCTCCCGGGCGAAGGCCTTCACCACCCGGTTTCCGGCAATGTTTTCCTGGGCGGCGGTATTCATCTCGGCCAGCTTTTCCCGCATGAAAACAAAGCGGGGGCGAACATGCCTGGAAAAGAACTTGGTGATCAGCAGCAGCACCGGCGTGATGACGATCAGGAGCAGCGTCAGCTTCCAGCTGACCAGCGCCAGATAGACGGTGGCGAAAAGAAAGGTGCATACCGCGTCAATGATGCGGTAATCAATATAGCTCAGGAAATGGCGGCACCAGTCCAGGTCGGCGCTCATCCGGGTCATCAGGTCACCGGTGCGGTGGCTGTCAAAGAAGAGCATATCGTTATACTGCATCCTGGTAAAGAGCCGACGGCGCAGGTTGAAGATGACATTCTGGGAATCCTTCTCCAGAAAGATGATCATCAGATAACGAAGGCCCTCCCGGCCCAGCTTGACGACGAGCATGACTGCCAGAATGGGCAGGAGCGGATCCGGGTTGCCGGCCATAATCACATCATCAATCAGGCGCTGGGAAAGGGCCGGATTGACGAGGAGCAGCAGGCAGGTGAAGACGGAGATGCACAGGGCGATGACATGCCTGCGCCGGTAAGGCGCATCCATATTCAGCCACAGCCATTTCAATTGTTTCAACATGGTTGGCGATCCATCCTTCCGCAACGGTCCGCGGCGCATCCCGAACATGGACTGTTCCGGAGCAGGGGACAGGGCCGTGAAAATCAGCAGGATACATCATAGTGCTTCCTGCCGTGCGATGCTATTCATTTTTTGCTGTACAGGTTCCCAGAATTTGGCTGTCAGTTGACCCCGCGGAAGCCTTTTCCGATGATTTCGGTGCTGGAGGTGATGATCATGAAGGCTTGCGGGTCCATCTGGCGGACGAAGTTGCGCAGGAGCACCGCTTCATACCTGGAGACCACGGTCATCAGGATCGTTTTTCCCTCATGGGTATAAGCGCCTTCCCCGTGAAGCTCCGTGGCGCCGCGGTGCAGGTTGTCGGTAATAAAGGTTTCAATGGGGCGGGGAAAAGACGTGATGATCTGGAAACATTTCTTGGTTTTCAGGTTGTCCGTCACCACATCCATGAACAGGGACTTGATAATCAGCCCGAGCACGGAGAAAAGGCCGGTTTCCATGCCGAAGGCAAAGCAGGCGGAAACCGTGATGATGATATCGCTGCACAACAGGGCGAGGCCGATGTTCAGGGAGGTATATTTCCGCAGGATCATCGCCAGGATATCCGTGCCGCCGGAGGAAGCATTCAGGTTAAACAGAATGGCGGAACCGACGGCGGGCAGCCCGACGGCGAAAAGCAGCTCCACCAGCGGCTGGCTGGTCATCGGCGCGTCCATGGGGCAGACAACTTCCAGCAGCTGCAGCGTGCCGGACATCAGCAGCGAGGCATAGGCCGTCCGGATGCCGAAGGATCTTCCCAGCACCAGGAAGCCGAGGATCAGCAGAAGGATATTGATAATGGTGACCAGGGTGGCCGGGGTGATGGACGGAATATAGTGCGCGAGCACGATGGCGATGCCCGTAACGCCGCCCGTTGAAAAATGATTCGGGAATTTGAAAAAATAAATGCCTGCCGTCATGACCAGGATTCCAGCAGTGATAATCAGCCATTCCTTCACGTTCCGATTCCGCACGATAGCCATGGTTTTCGGCGCACCTCCCGGAGTTCCTCAGCGTTTACCGGAGGAGAGTATACCACAATTCAATGGAAAGCAGAAGGCAAATTCAGGAAGAATCCGGTATACAGAAACCGGGTTCCGGAGGCCTGAAACCGGAAAAGAGCATATTGCCGTTTTTTAAAATAAACTGTATAATGAATACAGATACCAAATTTGACATGCAAACGGTTTCAATCAGGAAAGGGGGATAAGGATGGACTATTTGCTCAGCAGACATTTTATCTCGCTGTTTCTGATACTCCTGTTTGCCATCCGGCTCAGTTCCCAGAAATCCACCCGGGATAAGGAACTCCGCTATTTCTGGATGACCGTGATCAGCTGTTTTTTGCTGGTCGTGGAAGACCAGCTGGAAATAATGGCCAGCGAGGATCCGTCGCTGAAGTTCTGGCGAATTCTGCTTTCCGTCGCCGGCTATTTCCTGCGGTCCACGGCGACCATCGGCCTTTTGTTTGCCGCGGTCAAACCGACGGGCGTCCGGAAGACCCTTTGGTGGCTTCCCGCCATCATCAACCTGCTGATCTGCTGCACGGCGTTTTTTTCGGATATCGCCTTCGGATATGACGCGGACTACAACTTCTACCGAGGCCCTCTGGGATATGTCGCCTTCATTGTTCCGATTTTCTACCTGTATGTGATCCTGTTCGCCACCTTCCGGCGATACGGAAAGGGAGGCAACTGGACGGAATCCCTGATCCTGATTATCTGCGCCATGCTGTGCCTTCTGTCCG
>Ga0265298_10011111_pt1 | contig 10575 bp, 18 predicted proteins | sample AusTroGonzalo_MG_3_FD_193486 | JGI IMG/M metagenome (GOLD analysis project Ga0265298, IMG submission 193486) | Bovine rumen microbial communities from tropical cattle in Woodstock, Queensland, Australia - Gonzalo_01 | ecosystem: Host-associated > Mammals > Digestive system > Stomach > Rumen ... | reverse complement strand
ATGAATCGGTAGATATTGCTGAAATCATTGTATCTATTGACGGAACAATCATCGTACGCAACGAGGACGGAGATGAATGGAATGACAGCGAATTGTCCTTCGACGAAATCGTAAACATCGTAGATGCAATCCAAGAAGCATACAACGAGAAGGTAAAGCGATAGGTACTCGATTGAGTATAGAAATGCAACGGCGGTAAAATTTACCGTCGTTTTTTTTGGCTATATTAAAAATTTTGCTATTTTAGACAATGTATTGCGCCGCAGCGCCAAGGTACCACTTCTGTGGAAAATAAATTTGGAAATTAAAAATAAAATGCTTATCTTTGTAGTGAAATAAAAAACGAAGAATTATGAATGAATATCTTATCATTTTTTTAGTGGCTGCTTGTATTGCGGGGCTTATGGCTGACTTTTTTACTATTATAGTAAAGTTACATCTTTTCCGCACTAAGATTATGGCTAAAGAATACGCAAGTGTTAATTTGAAAGGAAATCTTTGGCTTGTAGGTATTTTAACATTTATTATCGCATTGTATTTCATCATTTTCTAAACTAAAAATAATATGTGTTTAGTATTGCTTAAAAATAAGGCACAAATTGCAGAGAAGCCTATTCTCGTGTTCAAAATACTCGAGAACATTCATTATGGGTTTTATGCTAAAAACCCTAAAAATATAAAAGAAACTCCATTTCAACAGGCTCGCCTTAAATTCATAGGCGGAAAAGCCACACTTAAAAGTGTTATTAAGGTAGAATATTCAGACCCGACTGACCCCTTTTCTTTACGGGTTATCAATAAAGCCATTCATTCTTATGAATTATTATATGTAGCAGACCAGAATCGGTATAACCTCGACCCTTTCTGTTTTTGGGGTGCTTCTGTTCACTATGCTATTATTCCAAAAGGTAGCACATATTATCTTGGTACACAATGCGATGTGGCAAGTAACAAACTCATAATTTTCCAAACAAAAGAAGATTTTGAAAAAAGCGAATACGCAAAAGATTACGATAAATTTAATTTGTAGAAATAGACTAATATGGGACAGAGAACTCACCTTGTAATCGTCGCTGACGATAAAGTCAACAACAGACAGCGAGTAAGCATTTACCACAATCATTGGGGTATTGGGCGTGTTATGCCTTCAACCCTTATGACTGTAATTCCTAACATTCGATGGGGCTTCGATAAATATCGTGGACATAATTTCCTCGATTTTTCTACAATTGACTACAAGCGCCTTGGCTATTCACTTGAACGCACTATCAATTATACTGATGGAAAGCGTATAACCCCTGTTAAAAATGCACCTAAAGAATTTTCAGATTGGATGACATCTGAAAAGGCGGGTGATTATATGAGAAACTTTGACAACAATAACGGTTGTTTGTTTGTATTTATTACCCGCAGTAAAATTGCGGGCTACGAATATAAGACAAAGTTTGAAATCGCTTGGATGATTGGCTCTGAAGATGCTTACCATCCCGAGTGGAAATCTGAAGATGGTTTTGTTATCAATGCCCGCAACGTAGAAAACAAGCGTCTTGGAGAGTCCTATTGTAATTGGCTTTCCACAAGACAATGGATGAGTCTTGATGTCAATAACAGGTGGTGGACACATGACAAGGAATTTAAAGAGCTTTTCAATCGCTTCCTTGCTTATTGGAATATCAATCCACATAAGAACCCACAAAAGGTTAAGAATGCCGCCTAATTTTTGATTGTAGATACTTTTATTAAAAAAATGATAAATGTATCGTATTAAAAATAAAAATGCTTAAAAACGCTTAAAATTTGGAAATACAAAATATTTTTCTTATCTTTGTAGCGATTTAACACGGCACGGGCCTGAGGAGCAAGCCACTTGATCCGAGAAACAGAAACGCCCCGAGCGAGGGAAATACTAACAAATCAAAGGTACAGGCAATTAGACAGAGTTCGTAAAGTTACTTATGTGGTTGCTACTTGTCCAAGGCCTTTTAAAAAAAACACAGGTACTCGATTGAGTACATATTTAAACAATATTGAATATGATTTGGTTTGTTATAATACTTACACTTTGTTTGTGCTTTTTGACTTTTCAGATAACATATGATGCCGTAAGTTATAGATGCGAAAAAAGAAAACTAAACGAAAAGCTTAGACAGGTAAATCCTAATGATGCTGATGCAGAACTTGCCGCAGACAAAATCCGTTTCAAGATTGAAATGGCTGAAAAAGAATTTAAATATAATATTGGAAATTTGGTTCTTGCGGTAGTTTTTATAGTAACAGTTTATATTTGTGCTCTATTGTCATACAGAGATTCTTGTATGTATGATGTAACGGTGGGTAAATATGAAGTTGAAAAAGTAGTATATACAAAGACTCGAGGAGATAAAGTACAGGTAGATACAACGTATCATTTTTACCGAAATAAAGAAAAATAAAATATTTGGGTAGTCTGGTATGTGGGTGGACGCTTCCCACGTTAATAAAAAAGCTACTAAGATGAAATACCGACACTTCGAAATACACATGTTTTTAAACCGTGCAGAAATGTGCGGTTTTTTTTGTTTATTTGAAAAATTTTGCTATTTTAAGCAATATATTCCGCCACGACGTCGAGGATCCTGACCAGGTAAAATTTTCTAAAAATAAATTTGGAAATTCAAAAATAAATTCTTATCTTTGTATCGAAGAAATAAAATAGAAAATTATGTTTGTAGAATCAATTCGCCGTGGAGAAGCAACTGAATTACTTGCCTGCTCCAATAACAAAGAAAAACTGCGCGAAAAAATGCGCAAAGATATTAAGAACTTTCTTGATGAACTCTATGGAGAAAATTGGGTGGATGATGAAGATTATTCATGGCTTAAACATCCCGAAGAAGTTGATGAATATTGGAGTGACGGGGATGAAGAATATGAAACTGTTTTTAGCATTGTAGAAGTAGAAGAAATTTAATATGAAAACATTTGAAGTAGAACTTTTTGTACTTGGGCTTCCTTATAGCCCGAACCTTACAAGAAAGGTAGAAATCGAAGCAGCCTCTCAGGAGGAGGCAGAACAAAAGGCACATGATTGGTATGTGTCAGATGGTTGGGGTGTATATGATTCAAAAGAAATAGCATAAAAGAAAAAGAATATGGGAAACGATGTAATGTTACATTTTGACGACAAGCAGCTTTGTCGCTTTATGACTAAAGATGAAATGCGTGAAAAGGCTCCGTACATTTTTGCTACCAAGCCTACTCGCGGTAGTGTATCCGAAAAGTACACTCTTGCAAGTACCGAAACTGTCATCGATGATATGGCAAAACTCGGTTGGGGTGTAACTGACTGCAAGCAGCAGCGTGCTAACAAACGTAGTAAGGAACGTAGCTTCCATATGGTTGCCCTGCAGAACCCTAATGTCTATATTGAAGATGAGAACGGTGGTGTTGAAGGTTATGTGCGTATCATCCTTCAGAACTCTCACGATGGCTATCATAGCTTTAAGTTTATGATTGGACTTCTAAGAGTTGTATGTAGTAATGGTCTAGTTATTGCATCAAAGCAATTTGAAGATATGTCCATCCGTCACATTAACTACGATTTCGAGGAATTACGTAAAATCGTAGCTCAGGCTGTTGAAGCATCTCGTGGTACTGTAGAGGTAATGAACGAAATGCAGAAAACCGAACTTACTGATGAACAGAAAGCCGATTTCGCTGTAAAGGCGGTAGCAATTCGTAAGGGCATTAAGGAAGGAGACAAATTGCCTAAACTTACTGATGAAGAAGTGAAGGATATCCTTGAACCCATGAGAACTCAAGATGAAGGCAATGACTTGTGGAGCGTCTACAATGTCCTTCAGGAAAAAGTGATTAAGGGCGAATTCAAATTTGGTAAAACCAAACTTGGAAAACGTCGTAAGGCTCGTCCCATCACAGGTGCGGCTAAAGACATTGAGGTAAATCAGCGCCTCTTTGAAACTGCAAGTTCCTATCTCTTAGCGGCTTAACCTAACAACATATCTCTGAGAAATTCGGCCATGTTGAATAATTTTTATTCAATATGGCTGTTTTTTATTTGTTTATTTGAAAAATTTTGCTATTTTAGACAATACCTGTTACCAGCAAGGTGACGACTCTCCTGGAGACTGGCCAGCTTCTTGGCGCCGCGCTGGTAAATGAATATTGCATAAAATAAAAAAATATTTGACATTTCCAAACAAATCTGTCAATTTTTTGTTGTTTTTGACAAAAAGTATAACAATTTTGGCACTAAATGGATTTTATTGCCGAAAATGTATTACTTTTGAAAATAAATTTGGAAATTACAAAAATTATTCTTATATTTGCAGTAAGAAAAAATGATAAATATGTTGAATGTTTTGTATTGGATTACCAGCCACATTACGTTTGCTGATGGAACTCCGATGGATGATAAATATTTTAAAAAACTGATTGACAAAGGCCTTGCTTTTGATGCGCCTGAAAATAAAATAAATGAATTATGGAACCCGACAAAGTAATTTATGTTAAAGAAAATGCTTTTAGAAATCCCGGTACTCCTACAGTAACATTCGAGGGATACTCTGACAGAAAAGATACGGATGTTAAATATATCCGCGCAGATATTGCTGAGCCATCATTAGATGCCATGAATACAAAGATTGAAAACGCGGCTTATGCAATTGTCTGTAAGATGATTGATTGGCATCTTGTGGAGAGTGAGATTGAAGGAAAGGAAATGGAATATGAAATCCAACAAATCCTGAAACAGAAATTTGGCTGTTAAAAATATTTTGCTTATATTTGCATTATGAAACTTCTTACCAACAAAACTCTTAAAACTACCGGCGGTAGTTGGTTTGCCCCGAGAAATAAATTTTGGGACAAGTACAAGTCCGTAGTTGAAATGACTTTTATGGACATGACTTCTTCTGCGGGAGATTGGCACGGATTTCTTCTCCAAAAAGTTGGAAAACATAAAATAGTTGCTATTGGTTTTTCTCAGTATAACAACTATCCTGACGGCGGGTTTACGCTTCAAACTTGCGAGCGCCCGTTTTACCGTGTAGAAAACACGATGAATGAACGCAATTATATGGAAAATATTAAAAATAGTTGGTTACAATTTGAACAATAATATGGACAAACTTTATTCTATTAAAAATAAAAAGACAGGCCGCTATGTAATCCATTGTGATGACAATTGGTATGAAGCGACGGAAAATGAGGTTCGCCTGTTTACTAAAGAGCAGGCGGAAGCAATAGCAAAACAATTGCGGGAACATTATGTTTATCATGTTATCATTAGTAACGGTGATGAAACTTATGAATACGGTAGGGTTATTCCTGAGGTCGTAAAGGCAAAAAGTTCTTTTGGAAAAATTAAAATTAAAATATGAAGAAAAATAAGGAACAGGTTTTTTACATCGATCCTCTTAAAATCGATGTTATGGAAAATTTCAATAAGCGTGTAGATTTTGGTGACATTGACGAGCTTGCCGCTCAGATTAAAGAGCAGGGTCTACTTGAGGCTATTACAGTCATTCCGTATAAGAAAGACGAAAATTCCGAGGAGCGCTATTATCTTGTTAATGGCGAGCGTCGTTACCGTGCACTTATGAAGCTTGTCAATGACGGTGAAGACGTTGGTACCGTAAAGGCTTTCTTTGTTGACATGGACAATGTTAGCGATGCCGACCTTTATATTCAGCAGTACATGCGTAACGAAGGCAAGAAGTTCAATGATATTGAATTTGGTCGCGTATGCAAAGTACTTAAGGATAGCGGACTCTCTAACAACGACATCGCGAAAAAACTCGGAAAGAATCCTGGTGTAATTACTTACGCGCTTCAGGCACTCGACTACGATCCTCGTATTGTTGAGATGATGGAAAACGGTGAAATCGGCGGAAGCGAAGTTCGCAGGATGTACACCGCAGCTCGTAAGAAATACGGCGACGATTGGGAGGAGAAGGCAAATGAGGAAATCATTAAGATGAAATCTGCTGCCGTTACAGAGGACGATAAACCCGTTAAACTCTCAATTAAAAACAACGATCTCTATGGTGATGTAAAAGACACCAAGACATTTGTGGCGGGAATAAAAATCCTAAAACAATATATCGAACACTATACCCGTAACTCTAAGGGTATTGAACTCGAAATCGATGTGTTCGATATGATGGACAAGCTCTCAAAGAATACGACTCTTACCTTGAGAGAACTCTTTGATGAAGCAGTTCAGAACGCCTACAAAGAAAACGCATAGTTCTCCATAATACATTTTTTGAAAGAATCCATGTAGAAATACGTGGATTTTTTTTGTTTTTTACAAAAATTTTGCTATTTTATGCAATATCTATTCCTGAAGATCCGGATCGAAATCAACGGTCGACCCGGGATTTCCTGAAGACCGATCTGTTCTTACATTGTATAAAATAGCAAAAAAATCGAAATTTCCAAATAAAAAAATAAATTTTGAAATTAAAAATAAAATGCTTATATTTGTCATGTAATAAAAAATAAATTTGATTATGGAAAAATGCAAAACAGTAGGTATCTACAACAAAGAAATTTTTATCGCAGAACTTGACGACAAAGGAAATTTCGTGCGTTTTAGCGGGGTTTTACGCCCTGTAACAAAGGAAATGCTTGAAGAACTCCGTGATGTTGACACTTATAAGGAGTATTGCCGTGATTTGTGGCAGTGCGCCGTACAGTCAGGAAACACCGAATTAGGGCTTGAAGATTTCGCTCAGGAACAACTCGATGAGGCTGACATTGAATATGATGATGAAGCGTTTCCTGGTAAGGACGACAGCGACGTTAAATATCTTACCGATGAAGAACGCGCAATTGCAGATGATTTCCTATTTTTAAATAACGATGTTGAGGTGGGAACTTGGGAATGTAGCGGTATGTATCCACCCGATATGGATGGCGGTTTCAAAAAATTCGATTACACATTCGATAAAAAACTCGCAAAACAATACTACGCTACGCTTAAGTAAAAGCATCTGATCAATAAAAACGCATTAAGGTACTCATCCGAGTACCTTTTTTGTTATATGAAAAAAATTACTTATCTTTGTATTGTAATTAATGAACCAATAAAAAGTAAGATATATGTTTAATTTTCTTGATGTAGTTAAATGGGTTGAATGTTTGAACCCCGCCGAAATGAATGATGTAATGGTAGTAGAGGATACTGATGCCGAATTCATTACCGTACGTCATCTTCAAAATAATCAAATCAGTAAGGAACGGGAAATAAATCTACGTTTCGTGGGACGCTGCACACCATATGAAAATATAAAGGATATCATCGACAGATATAAGAACTCTTAAAGTATGAAAACAAATATTAGAAAAGAAGTCGAAGAATTTGGTTTCCTCGATAGGGCGACTAATAAATATTGGGCTCTCATGCTCTTTAATACCGAACTTGAACTTGGTATATCCAATAAACCAAATAAATGGGTCAATACAAAAAACTTTTACTTTAATAGGGGAATTGATGCACTTGAAGCATACTCTAATACACCAAACCCCGCAAGCCAATTAATTGACGCAACGTCAAAAGAAGAACTTGTAAAAAATATGGAAGAAATGCTCCATAATTTCAATGATAAAAAATGGCTCGAACAAAATCTTTATCCTTGTCTGTAATATGAAAACTTACGCAGAAATATGTGAATCATATGTTAGAAATATAATTACACAAACATATATCTATCTTACAAAAGAAACATCTGATGAAAAAATAAATTCAGAAGTTAAAAAAATCTACGAACACCTGAAAAAGAACTGTTTTCTTTAATACGGTACTCGATTGAGTACATATTTATACCCGCACGGTTATAAAACAATAAAATAAAAATAAAATTATACCCGAAAAGGATTATTGAATTGCGTTAGTAAAATAACGTGATTTTTTTTTTGCTTTTCTCAGATTTTTTGCTTATCTTTGTATCGCTAAACACAAATAATATAACTATGCCACCTTAATAGATAGTCATATTGCATAAGGATTTTAAAGGCAATCCGAAAAGGGCTGAACGATTTTTTGATCGGGTAGGAAGGAGTATACTCCGATCCACAAAAAACGGACGGGAGAGTAGATTCCAACATGGTCTTTTTTTATTATTAAATTTATTTAAAAATTTATTAAAATATTTTAAAAGCGTTCAAAAAATCCTGATGTTCAAAAATATTGAACATGCAGTAGATAATGAACAAATATCGAACATGCATTAGATAATGAACAAATATCAAAAAAATATTCAATAATAAAAAATTTTCCATCTCAAGATATACACCATGTATTATATTTGGATATTAAAAAAATTTTGCTATTTTATACAATATAAAAATTTACATCCCCTATAATGTAATGTTTAAAATAAATTGATAAATTACATCCGATCGAATATAAAATAAACATTAAATTAAAAATTATATTCGATCGGATGTAGTATAAAAAAATAAGGTACTCGATTGAGTACCTTTTTAAAATAACCAATAATAAATAATTAATTATATGAAAACAAAAAAACCAATCACCTACTCGGTTTTTATTTCTGTCTCTTGAGGAACGGCTTCTGCAGGTGCGGCATCAATACCCTTTACATCATTGTCCCCCTCCTGTTGCTGTGCTTCATAAGCCTCCATCTGTGCCTTACGATATTCTTCCAATAGTTTATTATATTTGGCTATCTTAGCCAATTTCTTTGGACTGTAATGAACAATTCTCTTTACAACAAATCCATGCTCATCCTTGATCACTTGCACACGAAATTCATTACCCTTAGTTTCTTTCCTGTTACTGTGCGTAGGCTCCTTGTACTTCTTCTCAATTCCCTGAGCCTTCCTTACTGTTCTTTTACTTGCATACATATCTTTTAACGTTAAAATTTTTACTAATACAAATATACAAAAAAATCTATATAATAAAAATTATATAGATCTTAATTCGTAGCGGGAGCGGGACTCGAACCCGCGACCTTCAGGTTAGTTTTAGTATTCAGAATCGAACTGAAATGACAACCGCACTTTGCATCCTAAGCCATTAGATGATACTAAAATCAACTCGTTTCGGTGAGTTATTCCTTATTGAGCCTGACGAGCTACCAACTGCTCTACCCCGCTATTTATTTTATGGAGCCGGAGACAGGATTCGAACCTGCAACCCTCTGATTACAAGTCAGATGCTCTACCGTTAAAGCTACTCCGGCATACAAATTCAGGCGGCATTTTGACCTGAACGTTTAAAAAACAGGAGACATTCGTTTTTTCAGAACCTAATGATAAACTCTAAATTTTGCTGTGAGTCTCCCCTAACAATGTTTCACTTTAGCAGAAGTCCTATATGCCGTAACATATATTTATGTTTTTCTAATAAGCAAATTAGTCATGTGTAATTTTGCTGTATGACTTCCATATTAAAACATTATCAAAAAAATTTCGTTGGGAACTATTTTCCTAATAGCCTTTTTCCAACTGTGAAAAACATAAAATAATGTTTGTTGTTGAAGCACAGCGATTCGAACGCTGACTGAGGGAACCAGTGCTAACCGGTGGAAACGAACCTACCGTACAACCATTGTTAGCAGATTAATTTCGGATAATCATTCCGTATAAATCCCTAGTGCTACCATTACACCATGCTTCAATTTAAATAACAGACTATCCACGCCTGTTATAACCCTTTTTAAGAATTCTCGTATTCTCACAAGAAGGCTACTCTTGTTTCAATTAACCCAATAACTAAAAAACGAGTGCTCTTTTAAATTAACCGCATCCGCACCGGACTACGTATATAAAATTTAACGTCGATTATACTGGACGGGATTTTTCTTAGTGCGCCTGGTGAGATTCGAACTCACACGGACCCTTCGGTCCAAGGGATTTTAAGTCCCTCGCGGCTACCCTTACGCCACAGGCGCATTTTTCAATGAACTATTAGTACGGACGGAGGGACTTGAACCCCCATACACCAATTACGCTGTTAATGACTGTGTATAAGACAGTGGCGATACGTCCGCATATATACAATTTGAACCCTGTCATCAGTTATTGCATAGCAACCTTGGCAACAGCCAAGACAAATTGTTTGAAGTATTTTTTTCGGCATTCAAAAGCATTACAAATATATTGATCTTTTTTCAATCTGCCAAATATCTTTGTACGGGGAGCCGGATTCGGACCGAGCGTTCTTTGCCGTGAAAGGGCAACGTGTTAACCAACTGCACTATCCCCGCGTAACCACTTTACAAATATATGAATTATTTTTTAATTGTCAAAATATATTCACAATTTTTATTATTAAATATTTTTATTAACTTACAATTTATAATTATTTTTGCCATAAAAGTTATAATTTAATTTTTATGTACAAAGGGGTGTGGTTTTAAATTGTAAATTTTTTGTGAAAAATTTTTAAAAATTTTAAATTTTTCCGGAAATTTCACACACGCGACAGTTGTTTTTGCCATTTTCGGCATTTCTGTAACATGAATTAATTAACGAATTTAATATCGAATTTCAATAAAAACATTTATATTTCAAAGAGCGATAAAAATTCCCTATATTTTC
>Ga0265298_10011110_pt1 | contig 10576 bp, 13 predicted proteins | sample AusTroGonzalo_MG_3_FD_193486 | JGI IMG/M metagenome (GOLD analysis project Ga0265298, IMG submission 193486) | Bovine rumen microbial communities from tropical cattle in Woodstock, Queensland, Australia - Gonzalo_01 | ecosystem: Host-associated > Mammals > Digestive system > Stomach > Rumen ... | reverse complement strand
CATCGCCATGTCTCTGTTCCAGATAGGCGAGGGCAGAGGCAATCTTGAAAGTGGAACCCGGCTCCACCATCTTGTGCAGCATGTATTCGTCGCTTTCGGTATAGTCGCTGCCATCCCGATTGGCGCGGCGCAGATTGCAGATGGCCTTGATTTCACCAGTCTTGGTCTCCATCACCGCAGCGCAACCCCAGTCGGCATTCCATTCTATTAGTTTGGCCTTCAATTCATTGTGAACTATACTCTGAATTTCAAGATCCAGGGTGGTGTGAATGTCGTAACCGTCAACAGGCTCTACGAATTCGTTCTGAGGAAGACGTGCTTTGTTGACATACAGATATTTGCGCGAGCCTTCAATGCCGGCAAGCTGTTCGTCGAAATAGTACTCTATGCCGTATTGCCGATCGCCTATATTCAATCCTAAAGTTCGTTTGGCAAGGTCTCCGTAAGGGTTGATACGCACGGTGTGGTAGGTGTAGTTGACACAGCGTTTGCAGGGCTTCTCGGAGAACATGGGCAGATGATTGATAAAGGCGGTATCCTCGGAGGTGACCCATCGCTGCTCATTGCTTTCGTTGGATTGCAGGATGAGCGCGTTGCTTTGCTTGATCAAGGCATGGGTGAATTTTTTGCGATAGTATTCCAGGTCGTTTTTAGGGAATTTGTCTTTGAAATGATTGTAGAATTCCGCACTCAGTGTTTCAACAAGTTTGTTTAGTTTGGCGGCGGAATGAACATATATGGTGTCTTTGGCGGCGAAAATACGACCATCCAGCGTGAGGTCGAAAACAGTGACATTGCTGACCAGCACGTGATTCTGGTCGTCATAGATCTCGCCTCTGACAGGACGCACGTTGTTGGCTATCACATAGCAGTTACAGGTCGAGTCTTTGGCGAGGGGGTTCTGCTCCCAGCCTTCCTGGGTTTTGTCGAGGCATTTGGATGAGGTGCCACTATAGAGCGAGCGCTGGAAAATAACAAGATACAGGATTTTGCCGAAACAGCAAACACCCAGCAACAACACCAAAAACAGGATGACTCCCATTCTTGTGTTGAAACGTTTGTTTCCCGTGTTTTCGTTATTCCGCATCTTCTTTTGGGGTTTGGACAATGATTTTATAGATGTTTTTGTCTTTTTTCTCGAAGCCTCTGTTGTTCAGCATCTGTTTCAGCTCCTGGTTCTGATCATACAGGATGTACTGGTTGTTGTGTTTCAGCGCGCTGATAGTCTGCTTGTATTCAGTTTCCAATTGTTTGATTCTTTGTCTTTTGGCATCCATGTTATGTTCATTCAGCACAATCAGGATCATCAGCAGGAAGACATAGGTGATGTAAGGGTACCAGCGGACGGTTTCCGGAGCAAACAGGAAGTCGCCGGAGATCAATTGCTTCCAGAAGCTGTCGCCCTTGGTTTTGGGCTCTTTGGGTTCCTGTTTGCTGGTGCTTATCATGTTTGTTATTTTTTTTCTGCGACTCTTAATTTTGCGCTTCTGGCGCGGGGGTTGACGGCTATTTCGTCCTCGTCGGGGACTATGGCCTTTCTGGTAATCAGAGTGAACGGAGTCATCAGGTTGCCGAAGAAGTCCTTGTCGGCTTCGCCTTCGAATTTTCCCGATCTCATGAAGTTTTTCACCAATCGGTCCTCCAACGAATGGTAGGCGATGACCACTAGTCGGCCTCCCGGTTTCAGGCATTCCACCGTTTGGCTTAAGAATTCTTTCAGCACAGCCATCTCGTCGTTCACCTCTATTCTGATGGCCTGGAAAAGCTGCGACAGCACTTTGTTCTCCTTGCCTTTCGGGAGCATCGGCGTTACTGCGGCGACCAGTTGGGCAGTGGTGGCGATTTCGGCTTTTTCTCGTTCGCTCACAATCTGGCGTGCCAGTTGCTTGCCGTTGGGCAGTTCGCCGTAAGTGTAGAACATGGAAGCCAAGCGTTCGGGAGCATAGCCGTTGATGATCTCGCGGGCGGAAACCCCTTTCTGCTGATTCATGCGCATGTCCAAAGCACCGTCAAAGCGGTGCGAAAATCCCCGCTCCGCTGTGTCGAACTGGTAGGACGACACCCCGAGGTCAGCCAAAATGCCGTCGGCGGGACAACATTTATAATATTGGGCGAATTTTTTCAGATGGCGGAAATTGCTTGGAACAAATTGGAAGCGTTCGTCATCTATAATATTATGTTGTGCGTCAGGGTCTTGGTCGAAGGCTAGCAAATGTCCGTCAGGATTAAGGCTTTCCAAAATTTTCCGGGAATGTCCGCCACCGCCGAAGGTGACATCAATATAGGAGCCGGAGGGATTGGTGACCAGTTGCTGTACGGATTCCGCAAGGAGGACCGGGTTATGGTATGTCATTGCTTTCCTCCTTTCGCGCAGTATTAAATTGGCCAAGGTGGATGGCCTCGTTCAACTTGTTCAATTCTTCTGGGGTCATGTCGAACTCATTGTGGTATGCCTCACTGTCCCAAACGTCAATTTTACCGTCGTCTAGAATCATAACCACCTCACGGTCAATATTATAGTATTCCATGAAGAATTTTGGAATGACGAGGCGGCTTTGTGAGTCACATTCCACAAGGGTATTGCGCGTAAGAAATGCGTTGCGGTATTTCTTGATTGCTATGATGTTTCTATCCAAAGAATTAAGGAATTCCATCTGTTTCTCGTAAGCCTTCATGGTCCATAAAGTCACATGATTGCCGAAACCAGGAGTAGCCATAAAACAACTGCGGTCATCTTCGTCCAATGACTTCAAGAGCATGGTGGGTAATTTCACACGCCCATGCTTCTCGATGGCAGCTTCAAAATAACCTTGATTGAATTTTGGCATTTTTTTCTTTGGTTTTATCGTGGCAAAGATATATCTTTTTTCAATACTTTTTCCACAATTTTTCCTTTTTGGCAAAAAAAAGATGATATTATAATGTAAATATCTGAAAATCAATGTGGAAAAAAATGGTATTTTTTTCAAATTTATGGAATGGATGAGCTAAATTATTGATTTATCAATAGATAAAAGTATAAATTTCAATAAATCATAACTTTTTAAAAATCAATATTATATGTGTTTTAAACGGTGGTATTTCCAAATTTTTCCACAATGGATTGTTGATTTTCGGAGAAATCTGGAAAAAAATGGAAATTTTTGGAGCGGGAAGGAAAGTTATCAACAAAAAAACGACCCGAAGGTCGTTGTGCTTTCCACAGGGGAATGTTGATTAATGTGCCAATTGAATTAAGGGGAGTCTCGGGCTTTGCCCTCGAGGGGAGTTTCGCTACGCTCAAGGGGAGTGATTTTGCACAAACGAGACCCCATTGCGGCCTCGAAGAGGTCGAATTTTAATAACCCCGCACGTAAGTGTGGGGTCTAAAACGCCACAATTTTCAGATACTCCACCAGCACTGCGGCAAGGACGGCTCCGATGGCGACGGTGAGCAGGTCGCGCTTGCGCCACGACATGATAAGAGCTACCACCGTGGCGACCACACCCGAGGTGAGACTCTTGGTGGAATAGATGACATCGGGGAAGGTCATAGCGGCCAGCACACAGAATGGAATGTAGAACATGAAGTCCTTGAACCAGCGGTTCTCCAGCTTGCGGTGGAACACAGCCATGGGCGTCACCCTAATGAAATAGGTGGTGAGGGCCATGACGGCCAGCATGATGCCTGCGGTGGAGAAGGTGAACAGACTCATCGTGCCACCTCCTTTCTCTCGGCCTCATCAGCGACTTCGTCGGTTTTGAAGAAAGTGGCGCAGAGGGAGGCTGCTCCGATAGCGGAGAGGATCAGCGACCAACCACCACCGTTCTGCGAAATTTGGTTGATGCCAGGTACATATTTGAACATGCACGACAGGGCCGAGGCAATCAGGATGGAGTAGAATATCTTCTTGTTGGTCTTGGAGGGCGGCACAATGATGGCGATGAACATGCAGTACAAGGCAATGCCCATGCAGGCCTGCACCATGGCAGGCATCAGCTCGGCGGCAAAAGCGCCCAGCACCGTGCCTAAAGTCCAGCCGACAATCGGGCAGGTCATCAGTCCTGTGAAGAAACGGAAACTGACATCCTCTTTCTCCATAGCCGCCAGCGCGAAAATCTCGTCTGTCACGCCGAACGCCATGATACAGCGTTTGTAGGTCGGCATCTTGGGGTCTATCTTTTGCGTCAGCGAGAGGCTCATCAGGAAGTAGCGGATGTTCACTACCAGGGTGGTCATGGCCAGCTCGATGGCGGGGGCGCCACCGGCAATCATGCGGATGCCGGCAAACTGACCGGCGGAGGCCAGGTTGGTGAGCGAGATGAAGACCGCTACCCATGGGTCGAAACCCATCTGCACGGCCACTAAACCGAAAGTGAAAGATACGGGTACATAGCCCAAACCGATGGATTTGCCTAACAACAAGCCCCGCTTATAGTCGCTTTTCGGCTGGTCCTTACGGGACCTGCGTCTCAGGACCTTGATCAGGAGGGGTAGACGGCGCACAATCAAGAGGTCGTTGACCTGCTCGCGCACACGCCGGTTGAACTTGTCGCGCCTCCATTTCATGGCACGCAAGGTGGCTTTTCGGCGTGAATCACGTCGGTTGCTTACACTCTTGATTTTTTTAGTTTCTTCTACCACAATGACTTAGGTCCTTTTTGAGACTGAAAATTTCAGAGTGCAAAGGTAGTGTTTTTTTCAATGTGCCAATTAACAATGTGCTAATGTGCCAATGTTTTTAGGGAATAGGGATTAGTGGATAGGGGTTAGTATTGAATTTTGAATTCTGAATTTTGAATTCTATTGAAAGTGCCAATTGAAATTAAAACCTCAATCTCACAAATACTGGATAATGATCCGAGGGGTTGCGACGGGTATAGGGACTGAAAGAGATTTCCTGCGGCGCGTCGGAAGCCTTCTGGCTCACATCTGAGCGCTCGTTGGGGGTCCAATAACTGTCGGTGAGCACAGCGTATGCCTCCACTTGTGTGGAAGGTGACACAAATACATGGTCGATACGGCTCTGGGTGAAGTATTCGGTTTTGTATGCGTTGAAGGTGCCGTTCTCCGCGAAGCGTATGCGGGCGGCATCGTACGAGTCTTTCAGCAGTCCCGATTGAGTAAAGATGGTGTAGATTTCGTCGTTCTGGTCCACATTGAAATCGCCAGTGAGGATGACGGGAAGACCGTCGGTCATCTCTTTGATACGCTTCACCACCAGCTTGGCCGCCTCGCGTCGGGCTACCACGCCCACATGGTCCATGTGTAGGTTGAAGTAATAAAAGGTTTGGGCGTCCTTATTGGGACTGTCGGACCGTTTGTCGGCAGCGTCGTTCTGTGCGGTCTTCACCGAAAACTTACCCCAGGTGCAGATGCGGATACAGGCTGCGTCCCAACCCAAGGCGGGCTTGTCAGGCGTCTCGTTGAGCCAGAAGTCGCCATGGTCGAGGAGTTGGAGCTTGTCCTTCTTGTAGAAGATGGCCTCGTGTTCGCCGCCGTGCTTGCCATCATCGCGTCCTTTGCCGATATAGTCATAGCCGTCCAGGGCTTTGTGCATGTCGAGGAGTTGGCTGTACAGCACCTCCTGGGTGCCGAATATGACGGGGGACATGAAGTTGATCTGGTCGCAGATGACCTGGCATCGTTTCGGCCATATATTGCCCTGTACACTGTCGTTCCAGTTCTTATAGCGGATGTTGTAGCTGCCGACAAGCATCTCCTGGGCGGAGACAAAGACGACAAAAAACAGGAAAAATCCGAGGGATATCAATCTTTTCTGAATAATAGAAGTTTTGTTCATGTTGGTCATTTTATTTTCAGCAAAAATACATAAAAAACATACATATTCCTGTAATTTAATTTAAAACAACTCCCCTCGAGCACGCAGTGCGAGACTCCCCCTTCATGCGTAGCAAGACTCCCCTCGAGCGCAGCGAGATTCCTCCCCAAATTAAAATCCATTTGCTAATTATCTTCAACATTTCTCTGTGTATAAATACTATCCTTTTATTGAAAATTGAGGGTAATATCTTTCTAATTTTGTAAGTTATAGTAAAGTAGTAAATTAATGCTGATGAAAAACCATAAATTTTCCCGTTTGTTGTTCGTGGTGGCGGTGTTGGCATTGACGCTGATGCTCGCCCCCTTCGACGCGTTTTCGCAATCGAAAAGCGCAAAGTTGAAAAATGACAAGAAGAAAATCGAGACGGAAATCGCCAATACCCAGAAACTGCTGAAGCAGACCGAGAAAAACAAGAATGCCTCTCTGCAGCAAATCAGTGTCTTGCGTCAGCAGATTTCCAACCGTGAGGCGTTGATTACCACCCTGAACACCGAAATCTTCCAATTGGAGGAGGAATTGGCCCTGAATGTGAAACTGTCACAGGATTTGAGCAAAAAGCTTGAATACATGAAGTCAGATTATTCCCGTGTAGTGTATCTGGCCTACAAAAACCGTAAACTCATTGACAAAGTGACTTTCCTGCTTTCGTCGGATAACTTCTCTCAGATGTTCCGAAGAATCAAGTATTATTCCGTCTTCGCCAACAATGTGAAGCGTCAGGTGGAACTGATTGAGAAAACGCAGGAGGAAATCAGGGCGAAGAACGAGGAGATTGTGCAGATGAAAGCGGAAAAACTGGCTTTATTGGAGGGCAAGGAGGTGGAAATCAAAAAATTGGAAATGGACAGGACGGCAACCACCAAGAAAGCCCAGGAACTGAAACAGAAAGAGAAACAGCTGGCCAGCACACTTCAGGAAAAACAGAAAAAGAGAAAAGAACTGGATGTGGCCATCAAGAAAGCCATTGAAGCGGAGATTGTGGCGGCTAACAAGAAAAAAGCTGAGGAAGCCGCCAAAGCTGCCAAAGCCAAAGCCAACAAGAATACCTCTAATACATCGTCTTCCAGCAGTAGTGGCAAAACAAGCACCAAGAACGAGATTGTTCTGACTCCCGACGAGCAGTTGGTGAGCAATTCCTTTGCCAACAACAAGGGTAAGTTGCCATGGCCGGTAGCCAAAGGCGCCAAGGTGGGCGATTTCGGCAGCTATCCGCATCCCGACGTGCCTTCGGTAATGATTGAGAACCGCGGTATTGACATCCTGGTAGAACCGAATACTTCCGTCAGGGCCGTTTTCCAAGGCGAGGTGACTGGTATTCTTGATGTGATGGGCACCAAAGTGCTGATGATTCGTCATGGTGAGTATCTTTCCGTATATCAGAATCTTGCATCGGTAAATGTGAAAAAAGGAGATAAAGTAACTACCAAACAAACCGTTGGCACGGTGGCCAGGTCATCGACCAACAATACTTACGAGCTTCATTTTGAAGTGTGGAAAAACAATGTCTATTTGAACCCGAACCAGTGGTTGTCGGGAAGATAAAACCATCGATTATGCAACTGAGTGTCGCCAAGGCATTGCAAGACAAGAACCCCGGCCTCTACAAGAAATTGCCGGCTTTCGTCATCCGTTGGATAGAGCGTATGATCTGTCAGGATGAGATGAATATGCTACTCAGGGAGCATGGGCATTTGTCTTCGCTGGATTTTACCAATGCAGTGGTCGATTATTTGGATAATGAGCTGGTGGTGCATCATGAGGAGCGGATTCCTGAAACAGGCCGCTATATCATTGTGTCCAACCATCCACTCGGTGGCTTGGACGGTATGGTACTCATCAGTGTTTGCGGACGGCATCGTCGCGACATCAAGTTTCCCGTCAACGATTTGCTGTATTATGTGGAGCCGTTGCGCGAGATCTTTGTTCCTATCAACAAACATGGGAAAACGGGAGAAGAGGCGCGTCAGATGTTCTACGACGCCTTCGATTCGGACAGTCTGCTGCTGTATTTTCCGGCAGGCTTGTGCTCGCGTCGCAAAAACGGGGTAATTCAGGATTTGGAATGGAAAAAGACCATCATCACCAAAGCCAGAGAAACGCAGCGGGACATCATTCCCTGTTATTTCGACGCTCGCAACTCCAACACTTTTTATAGGATGGCCAATTTGCGTGAAAAGTTGGGAATCAAGTCGAATTTGGAGATGACCTTGCTGCCTCGCGAGATGATGAAAAAGAAAAAATCACATTTTGAGCTTTTTTTCGGCGAACCGATATCTTATAGTCATTTTGATGACTCGAAAAAAGACAAGGAATGGGCGGCATGGCTGAAAGAACAGGTTTATCAGTTGAAAAACAAACAATAGGGAGTATGGAGAGTATTATCAAACCTGTCAGTGTGGACGTGCTCAAACAGGAGTTGACCGACGATAAGATTCTGCGGAAGACAAATGCGTTGGATAACGTCATTTATATGGTGGATATTCATGATTCTCCCAATGTTTTGCGTGAGATAGGCCGCTTGCGTGAGCTGACTTTCAGAGCCGCGGGGGGTGGAACGGGCAAGGAACTCGACTTAGACGAGTTCGACCAAGGCCCCCATGCTTGGAAGCAACTGATTGTGTGGAATCCGAAAGAAGAGGAGATTGTGAGTGCCTATCGCTTTGTGAAGGGCATTGATGCGCTGGTGGACGAAAAGGGTTATCCGCAAACGGCGACTTCGGAATTGTTCGAGTTCTCTCCGCAATTCATTCAGAACCAGTGGCAGCGCACCATTGAGCTGGGTCGTAGTTTTGTACAGCCGAAGTATCAGGTGTCAGCCGATCCGCGAAAAGGGCTTTTTGCGTTGGATAACATTTGGGATGGACTGGGAGCCTTGGCAGTGAAATACCCTGAAATAGAGTATTTCTTCGGCAAAATGACCATGTACAATAGCTACAGCCGCTTGGCTCGCCGACTGATTATTGATTTCCTGAAAAGATATTTCCAAGGAGATGAGAATTTGGTAAAACCTTTTCATTCTACCGATCAAATCAAGAAAGTAAGCAAGAAAAACACTCCTGTTTTTAAGGAAAAAAGTTTAGGCGAAAGCCTGGCTATCGTGAAGAAAAAAGTCAGAGCGATGGGAACTGTCATCCCTCCGCTCATCAAATCATACATGTCGATATCGCCTTCCTTGAAGTATTTTGGCATTTCCGATAATCCGAGTTTCGGCGAGGTGGAAGAACTCGCCATTATGATTCATATACCGGAAATATACGAAAACAAGAAGGAACGCCATATAACGTCATTTATCAAATCTAAATAATCATGGATTACCAAATCAAGAGTGTAAAATTTCTCAAGTCCGAGGTAGATTACAAGAAATGCCCAGCGGACCGTTTTCCTGAAGTTGCCTTCATTGGCCGTTCTAATGTTGGTAAGTCTTCTTTAATCAACATGTTAGCAAATCACAAGGATTTGGCAAAGACTTCATCAAAACCGGGTAAAACCCAAACTATCAACCATTATGAGGTGGATAAGCGTTGGTATCTGGTGGATTTGCCAGGCTATGGCTATGCTTCCATTTCCAAGTCCATGCGCGAGAAATGGGAGAAGATGATTGACAATTATCTCAAACATCGTAAAAACCTCCAGTCGGTGTTTGTATTGGTGGATATCCGTTTGGAACCGCAGGAACTGGATATCAATTTTATCAACAAACTGGGAGAGATGGGCATGCCGTTCTCTTTGGTATTTACCAAGGCGGATAAAATCGGCAAAAACAAGGGTGCTGTCAATGTCAGGAATTTCTGCCGCAAGCTGATGGAGACCTGGGAGGATCTGCCACCTTTTTTTGTCTGTTCTTCCGTAGATGGTCGTGGGAAACAGGAATTGTTGGACTATATCGACCAGATTAACGAATATTATTACAATCAGAAAAAACAAGCTCAGGAATGAAAAGAACAACTGTGATTTTGTCAATTATTATTGTGACTTTGCTTGCGATTTCGTTAACAGCATGCATGACGGCTAAGAAGAAGGCCGAAATGGCACAGAACAAACCCTTGGTGGAAACATATTGGGTGTTGAAGTCAGTGAAGGGAGAGGATATACCCAAAAATATCATCACACCTTTCATCGTTTTTCATTCAGACGGGACTTATAACGGCAATTTGGGCTGCAATAAATTTTTCGGCAATTATAGATGCGGCAAGAGCAAGATGAAGATGGAATACGAGGGGGCTACCAAGCGCTTGTGCGAGACTATGAAAGTGGAGAAACTTTTCATGTTGCATCTCCATAGCGATTTCAAACAATACGAAATTAACAGGGATACACTTATCCTGAAGGATAAAGAGGGTGAAGTGTTGCGCTTTTTTGCTGGCGTAAAACCGGAATAGGAAATAGGGGTTAGGGAATAGGGAATAGTGTGATTAGGGGATAGCGGGTAATATTTATTATTTGGAATAGTAGCAACTAATTGTCTAACCACTAACCACTATCCCCTAACCACTACAGCAGGTCGTGCGTGCTCTGCGATTCGTCCCGATGTCCTTGGTAATCCAGTGAATAGTGCAAACCGCGGCTTTCGTGGCGATTCATGGCGTGCTTGATAATCAAGTAGCCGATATTGATCATATTACGCAATTCGCAGATTTCCGGAATCAAAATGGATTTCTTATAGAGGTCCTCTGTTTCTCTGTACAAAATCTCCAGACGGTCGAAAGCGCGCTGCAAACGGACGTTGGAGCGGACAATGCCCACATAATTGC
>Ga0265298_10011108_pt1 | contig 10577 bp, 11 predicted proteins | sample AusTroGonzalo_MG_3_FD_193486 | JGI IMG/M metagenome (GOLD analysis project Ga0265298, IMG submission 193486) | Bovine rumen microbial communities from tropical cattle in Woodstock, Queensland, Australia - Gonzalo_01 | ecosystem: Host-associated > Mammals > Digestive system > Stomach > Rumen ... | reverse complement strand
GCGTGGTACTCGCGCTGGGTATGGTCCCACTGGAATGTGCACTGTTAGCGAATGAACCGCTGGAATGCGCACTGTTTGTTGTGGGTTTCGGCGTACTGAGCGCGTCTTCAAGTTGATTCTTTACTGCCATAACATCTCTCCTTATAAAGTAAAGGGCCGGAGCCGTATGCCCCGGCCCCCGCCGTTATCCTGCCTTATGTTCCAAGTCTTCGATCCTGTGGTTCGCAACCTTGATCTGCTCCTCCAGCACCGGGAGGCGCTGTGCAAAGTTGTTGTGCGCCCGGACCTCACGGGTGAGTTCTTCCAGCTTCGTCTCGGTCACAGCCTGCGACTTTTCGAGCCGTGCGTCTGCAAGAGCTGATTGTTTCTCCAGCTCCTTCATCGTGGCCTTCTGCGAGGCGACGGCGATCACGACCTCCGCGGCCACGGATAATCCCCCGGCTATCAGGGCCACGAGAACGGCATCACTCATGCAACCCGGCCTCCTCCTTGAAATACCGGGCGCTGCTGATCTCCAGCGTCGCGGCCAGCAGGGCGGCGATGGCAAGGATGGTCTCGTTGACCTCCGTACCAAGCGGCAGACCCCAAATTTTACAGATCGCCAAGTAAAACACACCGAGGCTCGGCAGCCATCGCTGAATCTTGCTGAGAATGTCGTAGACCTTGTTCGTCATCTTCATGTCATTCGTCCTCCAGTAAACCGGAATTTTGTTTGTTGTCGTCGCTGATTTCTTTGTAACCGGGGCAGCTTGCAGCACACGGGCAGTCCCCGTCCTGAAGCTGTCGCCAGAAAAAGGAGCATTGTGTGTACCCGCAGATCATTTTCTGGCCTCCATAAGCATCTGCCAGACTTCGGCCCTCGTCGCAGCGTCATCCGGCCTCGTGCCGTCGCTGATTCCATTCTTAATGACCCACTGCTGCGCTTCGTAGTACCACGGTCTGACGGGAGGCAGGTTGTTGCAGCCTACCGATCTGAGGAACGTCAGGTAGTCCTTATAGGCTTCGTTCGTGTCCACACTACCGTTGATACCGGGAACGGTGGAGCCGCCCCACTGCCAGATACCGCACGTCCGGGGCGGCTTCGTCACGTCCACGGTAGTCGGCCACTGCGCGAGCCAGAGGTCGTACCGGCCCCCGGCAAGCGTTCCGAAATACCGGTTGATGAAGTCCGGGTTTGCATAGAGCATACACCAGTAGTGCGCGCTCTCGACGGTCTGGCAAAAGGCGTTCGCCATGCTCTGCACGAGCGCCGCGGTGATGGTCTTGCCGTTCTTCTCGCCGGTCTTGACAGAATCGTATTCATAGTCATATGCCAATGGAAGGTCCATCTGATAGGGCTTCACGGCCCGCAGGAAGCTGTTGGCCTCTTTCTTCGCCATGTCTGCTGTGTAGGCATAGGAAAACCAGTACGCCCCGCAGGGAATACCGAGACGGTTACACTCAGTCACGTTGCGGACGAACTGCTTGTCCATCGTGTGCTGGCCGTAACCAGCGCGGAGCATCACGCCATCAATGTGTCCCTTGACTTCAGACCAGTCAATGACACCCTGATGCTCTGATACGTCGATGTACTTCATCATACACCGCCCTTGATCCTGTTGTACACGATAGTCGGGTCTGCGCGGTAGGTCAGCGTGTCGATGCTCCCGCAATCGCAGAAGATGTTGTTGTCGCCAAGCAGCGTCCGCACGGATTCTGCGGAGAGGGTGTAGGTCTGCGGCGTGGCAAGTTCATAGACAAATTGACCGTTTGCATACTCCGCATAGAGGTCGTCTTTTGTTTGGATATTTGACGATACCGAAGCTCTGACTATAAGAACGCCATTGTTGGTATCAGCCCAACACCTAAACTTTTCTATATAAGATTGCGCCACTCGGTTGTTGTAGGATATAAACTCTGCGCAAGAGCAAAGCCCGTAAATCGTTGCGGAATCTGCGTGTTTTATGTCGTTCGTGCCGACAATGGACGCAAACGCTCCGTACTGCGCCGAAGTCGTAAAGCCTTGTAACTGGTCTGCGCTTGTGAGCGTTATGCCCTTATGTGTCACCGTCAGCGACCAAGTGCCATTCCCGTTGTCGGTCAGCGTCCCGCCGTAGACCGTCCCGGCCTCGGATTGCCAAGAAACGGTGTAGGTCTTGCCGAAGTAGGGGACATACGAAGTCTCGGTTGCAGGGTAGTTGATGCCAATCTGCGTGGTGGCAACGGCAACAACAAAGCGGATAAAGGCGCATCCGCTCGGCGTGGTGAAACTGCCGCCTACGATACTTGGTGTTCTCGACAGAAACGCCTTGTTGATGTCATAGAACACTATCTGTGCGCCGGCGCTGCGGCAATACTCCGTATTCTCTTTGACGGGGATATAACTCGGAGAACGGCTGTACAATGTGCTCGGAACGTTCTCCCCCTGCGCGTTGATGTCACCGCTTTCGAGGGTGCCGTCATACTGGTTCACGCCGTTGACCGAGATATTCGCCCCCGTCCAACCGCTGATAGGCCGTACATTGTCCGGGGACGGGTCGCCGCTGCCGGACTGCACGGGCGTGACGTTGACCACCAGCGAATTGACGGGTACGTTGTCCGCGCCGTCGTCAAAGGACGCTACGCCGACAGGCTCGGACACCGATGTGGTCACTGCGTCAAAGGCATCCGCGATGCCGGTTTGTTTGCCGATAAGATAGCTTAGTGTATCAAATCCCATAGCATTCGCTCCTTTCGTGAGTGGGGATTATTCATACAATGCCGTAGTGGTCCATGATGGACTGCATATTGGCGATGATGTCGGCGTCAGTCTCCGCTTCAAGTACGACCGCCATGTACATTACATTGGTGCTGCCTCCGTAAAGGCCACTGCTTGCGTGTGTTGTCGCTGTGAAATCTACATACCGCCCGATGTTGCTCGCGGTGAGCTGCGTCTGATAAACACCATCGACGAAGTACCGGATCGCTTTCGTGGACCCGTCCATTGCAATAGCGATGCAATGATACGCGCCCGTGCTTGAGACATTAGTGTAGTAATCATTCGTGCCATACACAGCGCAAACGATTTGCCCGCTTACCGTAAGTATCTGTGGGACGTTTCCATTGGAGTTCGCATACCAATTCGCAATAAGTCTGTGGGTTCCGCTTGTATTCTCCATGAACACCATATAGCTAGTCACGGAGCTGTTTGCAGCGACAAGGTCATAAAATGCGCTCTGTGTATCGCCAACGAATCTCACCGCGCCGTCAAACCATACTGTCGGCGTTCCGACCAGCGAGAGCCCGCCCCATACCGAACTGCCACTGACAAACGATTCCGCTTTTGCCTCCGCCGCGATTTCAGTAAGATCGCTTGATGTCAGAAGAACAGTTCCCGTGTAGTACAGATTTCTTTCGGAAGTGATGTTGTCCTTCGCCGTTGCGGAAGTTTCACCGTTTGGAACGATCGCCCATGTGTCATCCCCGAATACCCACACCGCATCGTAGCCGCGTGCAACATTCTCTGTGTGCATCAGCGTGCTGCCATCGTGGCTGTAGTAATTCACTTTTGGCATATAACGCGCCATGAGATTCTGCATGTTGGCGATAATGGTAGCATCGCTTTCAGCCTCAAGCACCACTCCGGCGAATAGAACATCGACCGGCAAGCTATTTCCAAACGGAGGAATAGCCGTAAATCCAACTGTCTGTCCAATTCTAGTAAGTGGGCTTGATCGAATGAACGATCCATTGCAGAAAAATCTTGCGGTCGCCTCGCCGGTCAATGAAAGACGAATGGCGTACATGTTCGGGTTGGTAGAATCTACCCCGCTGATGGGAGTATCGTAGTAATATACCGAAGTTTGTGGCGTTGTCGTGTTTCCCGCAACAAAAATGTTTGGGGCGCACCCGGTGTTAGAAGCATAATATGCTCCCAAAAAGCTGCCAGTGGCACTCGAAACTTGATACTGCTTCGCGACAATATACATCGTACACTCAACATCCGCCGCGCCAAGGTCATACACAGCCCAATCACTTGTCGTGAACCGTACAGAGCCGTCCGTGTTTTTCTGCACGTTACTCGTGTTGACGGTCAGACCGCCCCACGCAGTATCGCCATCGGTGAACGACTCTGCCATGCTGTCGGCCGCGATCTTCGCCGGATCGCTGGCAGAGAGCATGAAGACGCCGGTGTAATACAGATTTCTCGGGGCAAGGATGTTGTTCTTCGCGTTCGCGTCCGTTGTTCCGTTCGGTGTGGTTGCCCATGTGTCCTCACCCACGATCCACGTCGCGTTTTCTCCGCGAGCAACTACCTGCGTATGCAGAAGAACACTGCCGTCATGGTTATAGTAGTTGACTTTCGGGATATAGTAATCCGCGAGATACGCGCAATTGCCCTGAATCACGGCCTCGCTCTCCATTTCAGAAACGACCGAAGCATAGAACACATCGCATTTTGCGGATTCAGCATTGGCGGTCGTGGACGCTGTGATGACGAGGGTCTTCGAGAAGTTGTTGGACGTCTGGCTTCCGACCAGAACGCCGTCGATGTACCATCTTATATGCCTGTTCTCGTCCGCTGTAAATGCCAGCACGTGCCAGTCGCCGGCGTATATACCGGTATCCCAGTCGCTTGTGTGTATGGAATACCGCAGACTCATGGCATTCGGCGCGGTCGAGAAGTTGATGATGCTGCCCTGTGATGCAGCGTACCACGAGGAAAGAAGCCCGCGGTAGCCGGACTGGGATTCATACTTCCTCACAACCATATACGCTGTGAGAGGCATATTGTCGGCGGGCTGAACAGTGACCCACCCTACGTCGGAGTCAGTAAACCTCAACGACCCGTTTGCGTTCGCAGATACCGCGTTGTTGAGTGTAATGCCGTCCCAATCCGTGCCGCCGGAATACTTTTCCGCGCGCCCCTCGGCAACGATGGCGGCAAAATCGGAATACGGGAGCATGTAATCGTAATCCGCGCCATACAAAAGGTCGCCGCGAATCAGTCCGCTGTTTGTTCTTGTGACCGCCACGAAGCCGTAGGCTTGCTTCTCTGCCATCGTAAGGGCGTCCCACGCGGCCTTTGTGATCTTTGGAACACCGCCGCCGATAGAGAGCGGATTTCCGATGATACTCACACTGTCACCTCCGTCACGGTACACTGAAGGGTCATAGCGGCAGACGGCGTCGCCCCGATTGCGTAGGCAGTCAGGACGCTGTTGTTGTTCTCAATCAGGAGAGCGGTCACGCCGTCGAGAAGAAGCGAGGAAAGCTGCGCCGCGGTCGGCTGGAGATCGACCTTACTGGTTGTGGAGATCGTTGCGCCCGTAACCGTGGCCGTCTGCGTGTACGGATCAGAGCCGGTCCACGTGGTCGTGAGAGAAACGCTTCCGATGGTAACGGAACCCGTACCACCCGGCCCCCGAGGCCCTTGCGGCCCGGTTGCGCCCGTTGCCCCCGTGGCTCCTGTGGCCCCCGTCTCGCCTTGTTCTCCCTTCAGGTTACTGAAGGCAAAGGAGAAGACTTTCGCCGTATCAGGGCCGGAAGTCTCCACAGTGACAGATGGAGTTCCCACGTTACCGTCCACGGTCGCAGTAGCTTCGCCGAAACCGGCGGCTACCCCGTCTCGCCCATCAGCGCCATCCTGACCGGGCTCACCCTTCAGGTTATGGAACACGAAGGAAAACTCCTTCGCGGTATCAGGCCCGGATGCCGTGACATCGACAGAAGGAGTCCCTACGTTCGCGTCAACTGTTGCCGTGACCTCACCGAAGCCAGCAGCCTCACCAACGAGTTCTGCCTTTTGCTCCGGAGTCAGTTCGTCAAAGGAAACGGTTCCATCCTGCACCACGAAGCTCCGTCCGGTTGGGTGCTTCGCGTCAGAAATGATGACGCGGTGGCCGTTTTCTGTTTTACGGATGACGACCTCCGGAGCGAAGCCCGGAGGGCCTACGGGGCCAATCTCGCCCTGTGGGCCCTTGAGCATTTCCTTCTGTGCGTCCGTCAGGTTCTCGAACGCAACGCGGTAGACCGCAGCACTCGCAACGAAATCCTTCAGGTCTCCGTTCACGTACTCTGCAATCTCGTCGAACAACGCCTGCATGTCCTCGCGGACAATGGTTTCGTCTACCTCGACGGTCGGAAAATCGTCCTGACTTTCCCACGTCTCAGTGTAAATGAGAAGAGGAAAGTCTTCCGGGTTTGTCCATACCCGGTCATATTCAAGGTTATTCAGTTCATCAGGCATTCTGTTCCTCCTCCTCTTCGTCTTCCGGAGTTTCTGCTATCTGTACGTCCGGTCGGCCAAGCGTCAACCCGACACGCAAGCCCTGAATGAATGATTCGTAGTCCATGATGGCACCTCGTTACACGGGAGGATTATTCGTATAATAGGTCGTATTGATGGATGGCGTTCCAGTAAATGTTCCTCCGGTGTCGAGAAACATATATTGTAAAGCGTTTGTTGCATATATTCCATTTCCGCTCATTGGTATGCGATATTCATATACATAATCGTCTGTTTGCGAGCTTGATAGTTTGATTTTTGTGCATTCCCTAAACATATCAAAATAACAAACAATATCTAATGTTGTTGCCGCTAGAACAGGAAGCGTAATAAGATTACTACATCCTCTGAACATGCTTTGATAGCAACGATCAACCAAAGTGGTAGCTGGAAGCGATGGCGCATTTACAAGCGACTTGCAATATCCGAACATGGAATTATAACATCCCGATGCCAACGTCGTCGCAGGTAATACGGGCGCATTAACAAGGGCAGTACCGCTAAACATGCCTTGATAACATCTAAATGCAAGCGTTGTCGCGGGAAGTTCTGGGGCATGCACCAGTGATGTACAAGAATTAAACATACCCTTGTAGCAATTTGAGGCAAGCGTAGTTGCTGGTAACTCGGGCGCTTGCGTGAGCTTCCTGCAACTATAAAACATCGAAGCATAGCACCCTTCGGAAAGCATCGTTGCTGGTAATGACGGCGCATTTATAAGCTCTTCACATGAAGAAAATAAACAGCTAAAACACCAGGCCCCCATATTTGGGTGTATGCCATTATTAACGTCATTATAATCTAACAACGTTTCAATATTACCTATGCAAGCTATATCTATGCCAGTTAATTTCCAGCCATAACTGTCTGTAACAATTGTATTTCCAGTTCCGCGAAGATATAGTTTCCCATTTTCGCTTGATAATATATTAATTCCATCCCATGTCACCCAAGTAATAGTGGTTGTTGAATATTCTAGCGCTCCATCCCAATTCTTTATGTGGTTTTCTGTCTCAAGTGTGAAATCGGTGTCACTGGAAAATGTGAGATAGGCAGGATCATGTTCCTCAGCTTTGCATGGCGGCTTCCACAGCATCCGCCCGACGGCCAGCCCAGCTTTGAAGCTGTTTTCATCGTAGCTCACCACGTCACCGCCGTTTCATGTCCGTCGCCGTCCGTAAACAGCACCGGCCGCCCCTGCGCGTCGAATTCCACGGAAAAGCTGTTGACTACGTTCCCGTCCAACGTCTCGGAAAATGATCCGTCCTGCGTCCCGTCGCCCCAGCCGGAGAAGTCGATCTCCATCGGCTTGCGAAGCCCGGCTAGGTCTGTATAACCACTACGGTCACAGGTCATGCCGATCACATTCCCGCGTTCATCCTCGAACGCGATCTTCAGGCCGTCCGGGTCTTTATAGATCAGCGCGTAGTTGTGGCCGAGCTGATCGCCGACGCCGAGCTTCAGAACAGGAACCTTGACGTAAGCGCCGTTGTGCAGGACCTCGGCAAACCGAAACGCCGCCTTTACATATTCTGTGTACACATAAACGATGACCGGCCACGAGGTCACGGTCTTCGTCATCTGTGTCTTCGTGGCGTCCGTCCAGTAGAAAGCATCGCCGTCTATGACAAGCTGCTCAGTCTGTTCGCCAGTCGTCTCGCCGGACACGAACTCGATCTCCTCGTCATGGATGCGCAAGTAGTCCAGCGGGGACGTGTCGCCCTGTAAATACCTCCACGCCCTGCGGTAGTCCGTGCGCAGGCTATCCACAGTCAGGTCTGCAACGTCGCCGTAGCTGCTGTAAAGCTCCTGCACGATCGTTGTCTCAGAGACCTGCGAAATCTGCACCGGATCAGGATTCGGGAGCCCACCGTCGTTCGTCCACCACAGGACGCCATCGTTTACGTGCGGGGTGTAGGTTACACCGCGCGGCCCCTGAATTTCGTCTTTCTCTTCCTCGGTGAGCCCGTCAAACGTGACGAAGGAACCGCCGAAATCAGCGATGAAGCTCTTCAGTGTACCGTTGATATAGTCAGCAATTTCGTTGAACAGAAACTGCATATCCGCCCGGACGGTTTCCTCATCGACCTCGATGGTCGGGAAATCGTCCTGACTTTCCCACGTCTTTGTCAGTTCGATGGTCGGGAAGTCTTCAATGCTCGTCCATACGCGGGAATATACCAGATCGCCCTCCGCCATCTCATCGCTCCTTTCCGGAATACCTGTAATAGATTTGTGCTGAAATGACACCCAAATCCTCGCCGAATCGGTTGTTTCCCAGCGTCAAGTTGAAGTGCCGGACGTGCTTACACATCGGCGCTCGCTTCGCAGCTACGCCGAATCGGTGCGTGGACAGGCAGCGGTGACTCAGATTCCGCGGGCTCATGCGCCAAGACCAACTCAGGATCGGGGTCTCGTCTACGCGGCGCTCATAGTCCGTGTCATACCGGAGCTGCACCCGCGTATCGGTCTCACTGCGCACCACGACGATGACGTACAGCACGTCCTTCAGCCGTTCGTAGCCACCGAAATACTGCGTCGGAAACGAGTATATCTTGTCAATCGAAGTCGTGTAGTCTGCGTAGCCGACGCCGAATTTCGTAATCTGGCCCGCCACATTCAGGTGATACAGCTCGTTCGCGTCGTCCAGAAAGTAGCAGACCCCGTGGACATTGGCGAAGTAATACCAGCTCGGCTTCGCTGCGCTGCTGTCCTCATAGTCCCAGACGTAGCATTTCCCGTTCGCGCAGAGCCAGTAATGCGTACCGTCATCCGTGCTCACCGCGCCGCCGCCTTCACGGACATCCGAAATCAGGCCGTGTGAATACGAACCGTTGACGTTCTCGCTGATGCACTGAATGTTGTTCTCGTAGGCCGCGCTCGAAGACATGAGCAGATGTACGCCCTGATCCTTGTTGCAGAACACAAGGTTATTCTCGATGAGCTGGATGCTCCACGGCAGATCGCACCCGATTCTCATGTTGATCGTCTGGTAGGTGAAGGAGATCGAATCCCTGTCATCTACCGTTTCGACTGTAAATGTCAACTTCCCGACGCTGCTCTCTTTGAACAGGATCAGGTCATCATACTGCTTCCCGAAGCCCGTAACAGCCTCGCTGGTCGTACCGCAGAGGTTGTAGTTCGTCATCGGGAAGTAGCCGGGATTCATGCTCAGGTTGTCGTTGCTGTTCCAGAACACGGCGTTCGGCTGCGCGGGACACCCCGCGAGCAGGATGCAGAGGTTGTTGCCGTTTCCTGCGACAAAGCCGTACACACAGTCCATCACGGAGTTCAGGGCATCCGAATTGGCCTTGCTGTAAGTGATCTCCACCGTGTTGTTGGCCTGCGGTGTCCCGGGGTCAGGGGCGACCGTAAAGACGATCTTGCCGTTGGTCAGGTCTACCGTGTAGTCGGTGTCCTCGACCATCGTGACCCCATCCACCTTGACCAGAACCACGGAGTCAACGGGCTTCACCGGAAGGTAATAGTCCGTTACCCCCTGCACAGCGTTGTAGTGGATTTCCTTCTTCGGGCTCAGTCGGTTCTCCGGCTGATAGGTCGTACCTCCGCCGTTATCCGGCGAAGCATTGATGACGACAATCGGGGTGTAAGCCACGGTCTGCATATCCGCGGCAGAAAAGTTCGTGCCGTCGTAGGATACCTTGATGAACCCACCCTTGTTCTTGTAGTAGAGATCATCCAGATACCGGAAAAACGTACCGCGGTTCGTCGGCACCCCGGAGCAGAGCTCCGTCAGTGCGAATGTCTCCGCGGTCGGGTCGCCGTAATACAGCTTCGTACCGATGTGGAAAAAGGCGTTGTCCCAATACAGGCGCTCGTAGCAGGCATACCCCTCGCCAAGCGTATCATCGTCCGACAGCCACTGCTGGCCGGGGCGGCACTGAAGCACGCCATCTTTCCACCAGAGGTTCTTCATGTTCGGGGACTGATTATCCTCGAGCCGATAGTTCAGCTCCCGGATATTCAGTCCGCCGTTGAGCTTCGGGAAATTCACAACATAGGTCTTCGGTGCAGACGGGACCTTACTCAGGTTTACGTACATACTCCCGCCTCCTTATGACCAGTAGGCGTACCCGGAATCGAAACGATATACGTCGCTGACGCTATGAACCTCCGCACTGAGGTCCGGGGTCATCTTCGACAGCTTGTCCTCGTACTTGTTGTAGAACGAGGCATAGAGGAAGCTGTCATCGTGGATCACGATGAACGCTGCCACGTAATACGGGATCGCCTCGTGCGTCTCAGGCACATTATCCAGAGGGTCAGTGGAAGTCAGGTCCGCCGGAATCGGGTAGCGGTAATAGGTCAG
>Ga0265298_10011107_pt1 | contig 10578 bp, 11 predicted proteins | sample AusTroGonzalo_MG_3_FD_193486 | JGI IMG/M metagenome (GOLD analysis project Ga0265298, IMG submission 193486) | Bovine rumen microbial communities from tropical cattle in Woodstock, Queensland, Australia - Gonzalo_01 | ecosystem: Host-associated > Mammals > Digestive system > Stomach > Rumen ... | reverse complement strand
GTAGGCATCTATCGTTGCTTTGCTTCTGACTGGATTTGATTACGAAAAGTGTGCTAAGCTTTTTGTGCGTCAAATACAAAGCGTCAATAAACGCCATTCAATATGTAATGAACCCACACCCATCCGCCGCATACACGGCTTCGGCGTAAATTCGGCTGCAAAGGTACAACAAAAAAATGATATATGCAAGAGAAATGCCTGAAAAAATATTATTTTATGCCGTCAAACATAAAAAAATACCTTCGCACCGCATCTTCAGCATATACTGCTTTTGCGGGTGCAAAGGTGTGAGAGACAATCATTTATTGCTTATTTACTTATCTTATTCAAGTACATCCGTAAGAAAATATCTTCTACTGCAAATTGTTTATTATCGTCTTGTGTCACCAAGTCCAAATCCAGCAGATGTTTTATAGCATTTTGCACTGCACTGGAAGACACAAGACGGTATTTGCGCAAGAATGCGCCACTCATAATCTTTTGTACGCGCCCTTCTTTGGCGATGGCGAACAATAAACTTTGCTGTCGTTCTTCCGGATATTTGGCGATTTGTTGGAACTCATCAAAACAAACTATACAGGGTCTATCGGCATTCTCCAAATACCGGAAAATTCATCATAACTTACAGATTCAAAATTAGTTTCACAATAACCATGCAAAATTACCAGAAATCAATAATTAAAAACCGGTAATTATTATTTCGGCTGCAAAATTACAACAAAAAAAATGACATATGCAAGAGAAATGTCATTTTTAAGCATTTTTTTTGCAAACAATTATTGCCGCACGGTGATGTGGAAACAGGACTGCTTGGCTTCGTATTTGACGTAGATCTTGCCGGCGCGCTGATGGTTGAGCAGCACCTGGCCGAGGACGAGTTTGAGATTGTCCTCATGCATGTACTCACGCGTGCGCGTTACCTTATCATAACGCATGTAGGCGAGATCGAAAGTGGTGCCGTAGCAATGGCAAGACTGCGTGACGGAATTGATATTGCCGCTGCGCTGCAGGTACCTGATGTCTTCCTGCGTGCGGAGAACAGAGGTTACATAGAAACGGTAGTGCGGCAGGTTGTTGCGCGCCAGTATATCCGCCCACTCGGCGCCGATGGAGTCTAGTTCGCGTTTGGCGGAAGGGATCAGGAACGGCACCGAATGTGTCAGGCTGTCCACGATATAGTTGTCCGTTGTCTTAATCTCCGCCAGCTGCTTGCGCATGCTTGCGGCGTCGGCTCTGTCTTGCGGCGGACGGGGAAGTCCGATGCGGCTTGCAACCTCGTGCTGCTTGGACTGCAAATCGTTGAACTTCAGCTTGTAACTGAATGTTCTGCCCGGGTATGCCACCAGCTGGTCCTCAACCAACTCTTCGCTTTGAGCCGGCTTGGAACCGCAGTTGCACAACAGCGCAACGCACATCACTGCGACGCACAACCGATGAACAAGAAACATCCCTTTCTTCATTTTCTGTATTGATTACGGATCAGGCTGCAAAGGTACTGCTTTTTTCTGACATATACAAGATTTTTGCGAACTTTAGTAAGCAAAATAAAAAAATAAATGCTTTTTTATGCCTATTTGTTGTGTAAACGAATAAAAATGTGTACCTTTGCGGCTCGCCGCAAACGGCGCAAACAACAAAAATCACCATTGAGAATGAAAGTACTTAAGTTCGGAGGAACCAGTGTGGGTTCGGCCGCCCGCATGAAAGCGGTGGCACAATTGATAGCGGACGGAGAACACAAGATAGTTGTTCTGTCCGCCATGTCCGGCACCACCAACCAACTCCTTCAGATGTCGGAATACATCCGTATAGGCAATGCCAGCGGAGCCACCGACATGCTGGAGTGTCTGGAGAAGAAATACCGCAAGGAGTGTGCGGATCTGGCGGTTGACTACGCTGTGCTGCAAGCCATGTTGAGCGCCCTGCGCCGTTTGTGCCTGTGTCCTTATACCCCCCAGACGGAGAAAGACGTGGTCAGCTACGGGGAGTTGCTCTCCACCACCATGATGGCCACCTATATGCAGCAGCAGGGCCATGATGCGGTCCTGATGCCTGCGTTGGACTATATGCGCATCAACGCCGACGGCGAACCCGACATGCAGGAGACGGAGCGTCTGCTGCATGAGCAGCTGGCGAAGACCGGTGCGCACCAATATATCATCACACAGGGTTTCATCTGCCGCAACGCCGCCGGACAGGTGGATAACCTGCGCCGCGGAGGCAGTGACTACACCGCCTCTATCGTAGGCGCTCTGCTGGAGGCGCAGGAGATACAGATATGGACCGATATCGACGGGATGCACAATAACGACCCGCGCTTTGTGGAAGGCACCCTGCCTGTGCGCCACCTCAGTTTTGACGAGGCGGCGGAGCTGGCGTATTTCGGGGCGAAAATACTGCACCCTACCTGTATTCTCCCCGCCAAGATGCACAATGTGCCGGTCCGCCTGCTCAACACGATGGCTCCTTCCGCACCCGGAACGCTTATTGACAATCACACATCGTCCGTTCCCGTCAAGGCGGTGGCTGCCAAGGACGGTATCTACGCCGTGCGTGTGCAATCCGACCGAATGCTGCTTGCCTACGGTTTCCTAAGCCGCGTATTCAGCGTGTTCGAGAAATACCGCACGTCCATTGACCTGATTACCACCTCCGAGGTGGCAGTCTCCATGTCCGTGGACAACAACAGCCGCCTGGAACCGATTTTAGCCGAATTGCGTACGCTGGGAACCGTGTCCGTGGAGGAGAACATGACCATCATCTCCGTAGTAGGCGACCTTCGGGCGGATAACCGCGGCGTGGAATCGCTCGTTGTATCCGCGCTCAAGGACATACCTATCCGTATGATCAGTTACGGCGGTTCGGACCATAACATCTCCCTGCTTGTGTCTTCGGACAACAAGATAAGCGCGTTGCAGTCGTTAAGCCGTTGTCTGTTTTCCCCAAATTGCGAAGCCCTATGATGACAGGTTCCTTTCCGGTCGGGCAGTTAAGCCTTCTGGAGACCCCTTTTTATTACTACGACATGGACGTGCTGCGTGATACGCTGCGCGTGATGCATGACGAGTCTTCCGATGCCGACTGGCATGTGCACTATGCCCTCAAGGCCTGCGCGACCGATGCCGTGCTGCGCACCATCGCTGCAAGCGGTGCGGGGGCGGACTGCGTGAGCGGAGGAGAAGTGAAAGCCGCGCTTGAGGCGGGTTTTCCGGCAGAAAAGATTGTGTTTGCCGGCGTCGCCAAGACAGACAAGGAGATCCGCTATGCGCTCGAACAGGGCATTTTCTGCTTCAATGTGGAGTCGATGGAGGAACTGGAGGTTATCAGCGCCCTGGCCGTTGAGGCGGGGCTACGTGCACGCGTATGCCTGCGCGTGAATCCTAATATAGACGCGCACACGCACGACAAGATAACAACGGGGCTGAATGAGAACAAGTTCGGTATTCCGATGCGTTTCCTCCAGGAGGCCGTCCGCCTGTGTTACCGGCTGCCCGCGGTGGATTTCATGGGACTGCATTTCCATATCGGTTCGCAGATAACGGACATGACACCCTTCGAGCAGCTGTGCGGGCGTATCAACCGGCTGGTGGCGGAGGTGGAGCAAACGGTTTGTACGGACGAGAACGGCCGGGCGGTGCATGCCGCGGTGCAGCATATCAACGTGGGCGGAGGCCTGGGTATCCTGTACGAACACCCGAATCATTTTCCTATTCCTGATTTCCGCTCGTATTTCTCCACCTGGCGCCGGGGGCTTCACCTGCGCGACGGTCAGCACCTGCATTTCGAACTCGGACGGTCAGTCGTGGCGCAATGCGGCAACCTCATCGCGCGCGTGCTATACGTCAAGAAAGGGGAGAACAAGCAGTTCGCTATCGTCGATGCAGGAATGACCGACTTGATCCGTCCGGCTCTGTACGGCGCTTTCCACCGTGTGGAGAACATCACGCACCCTGACAACGAGGAGCAGTTATATGATATAGTGGGTCCAGTATGCGAATCCAGCGATGTGTTCGTGCAGAATTATCAGATAGCGGCTGTCCGGCGCGGAGACCTGCTGGTCATGCGCAGCGCCGGTGCGTACGGCGAGATCATGGCCTCTCAATACAACCTCCGCAGACTGCCCGGACACGTCATTTCCGATGAGCTGAAAAAAGCCTGACTACATAAAACAAAGAAGGTTGTCTCCCGACAACCCAATCTTTTTACTTAACCTTAAATCTAATACCATGAAAAACACGGTGCAAAAGTACTGCTTTTTGGCGATATGACCAAATATTTTCACAAAAAAGTGTTAAAAAACATAAAATTGCTATTTTAACTTTGCAAAACCGCGCATTTTGTTATTCTAAAAGATCGGGTCTTCTTTGTCTGGTGTGCTCCAGCGACTGCTCATACTGCCACTCTTCTATCTTCGCCTGATGTCCGCTTAACAGAATGTCCGGCACTTTCCATCCCTTGTATTCCGCCGGACGGGTATATACTCCGGCTTCCAGCAGTCCGTCCTGAAACGAGTCGTTGAGTGCGCTCTCCACATCTCCCAGCGCGCCGGGCAGCAGGCGCACAATGGCGTCTGTCATGATAGCGGCAGGCATCTCGCCGCCTGTCAGCACAAAATCCCCTATACTGAATTCGCGTGTGATCAGGTGGTCGCGCACGCGTTGGTCCACGCCTTTGTAGTGCCCGCAAAGGATGATGATGTTCTCTTTGAGCGAGAGGGAATTGGCGGCTTTCTGGTCAAAGCGTTCGCCGTCCGGCGCCGTGAAGATAATCTCATCATAGCTCCGCTCGGATGTCAGATGCGTGATCAAACGGTCAATCGGTTCTATCTGCAGCACCATACCGGCACCGAAACCGAAGGCATAGTCATCTACCTTGCGGTGCTTGTCCAGCGTCCAGTCACGCAGGTTATGCACGTAGATCTCGCAAAGGCCCTTGTCCTTCGCGCGCTGGATGATGGAGTGATTAAGAGGCGATTCCAATAACTCCGGACACGCTGTGATAATATCTATTCTCATAATAACTTTGGCTTTTGGCTATTGGCTTTTAGCTAATGGCTAATGGCTAATAGCTAATGTTAATTATGGCACCGGGTCGTATCCGCTTCCGCCCCACGGGTGGCAGCGCAGGATGCGCTTGATGCCCAGCCAGCCGCCTTTGAGGATGCCGTGTTTGAGCACTGCCTCTACCATATACTGGCTGCATGTGGGTGTATAGCGGCAGGAGGGCGGCGTCAGGGGAGAGATGAACACGCGGTAGAAATAAACGGGCAGAAGGAATGCCTTGCGCACGATTATTTTCCATTTATTTTCTTCAGCGCCTTGCATACGGCTTTCTCAATTACCTCGTAGGATTGTTCCTCTTTGTCCATATAATTGAAAGCTATCAGATAGCTTTGCTCCAAGTCCGGCTCCGCCTGGAGGATGTCTTGATGCAGGCGGTAGGCTTCGCGCATGAGCCGGCGCAGACGGTTCCGTTGCACGGCGTGCTTGAAGAGCGATTTGGGCGCCCAGACCAGGACCTGATTGGTGATTGGTGATTGGTGATTGGTGATTGGTTGATACGTCACGCGCAGAGGCCATACGACGAAGCGTTTGCCTTCCTTGTACAGTTGCGCGATACGCATCTGTCCGCACAGCTTGTTGCTTTTTGGAAAACCGAAACCGCCCATGAATGGTCGATGCTTATTGGTTCTTGTCCAGATAATCGGCAATCGCCATCGGGAGCGATGCAAACGCCTTGCCTTGCCCTGCCTCTATATCGACGCGGAAGCCGGCTTCTTCCAGTGCGCGCACCGTTCCTTCGCCGAATGCGGCAATCAGCGTCTCCCCTTGCTTCCAGTCCGGGAAATTCTCCCGTAGCGATGTCACACCCGCCGGGGTGAACAGCGCAATCAGGTCGTAGTCGAACGGTTTGCCGGCCGGCCAGGGGGAGCTGACGGTGCGGTACATGATGGCCGGCGTCACTTCAATGCCGTTCTCGGCAAACATGTTGATCTGGTCCTGCGTGTGGATATTGGAAACAACCATCAGGTATTTCTCGTTCGGACGGCGGTGCATGGCGGGGAGAATATCCTCAAATTTATTGCTGCCTGTCTCCGGAAAGAACACTTTCCGCTTGCGATAATTGATGAATTTCTGCAGATATAACCCCACTTGCTCCGAGTTACAGTAGTAATGCATGGAGTCGGGCACATTCAGCCTCATCTCCTCGCACATGCGGAAATAATGCTCCGCGCCCAGTTTGGAATTGAGAATAACAGCCGTGTAATCCAGCGGATTGATGTGCTGCTGGCGAAACTCGCGAGCCTCCAGTCCTTCTATGCGGATGAACTGGTAGAAATCACACTGAACGTTGAACTGCTGTTCCAGGCGTGAATAGGGATTGTGCGCCGTCTCCGGACGGGGTTGAGAGAATAGGATTCTTTGTATCATAAGGCGGATAGCGTTTTTGCGGATATATAACTGAGCCCTGCGTAGGGTAATAATTCAAGCGTGCAGATATAGATAAGAACGTATATCAGCGCCGCGAAGGACGTGATATAGGTCCGGATGCACCGGTATAGCCAGATCAGGATGAACAGGCCTCCTGTGACCAGCAGGCACCATCGTGCGACGGACGGCATCGACAGCCGCACCAACACCGGCAAGGTGGGGAAGAGCACTATCGCAACGAGCGTGAACAGGTTGCTGTAGTGTTCATACGGCGCGCCGAAACGGCGGTTCAGCGTAAATGTATAGTCAAGCACCAGATGGCATAGCATCTTGAGGATGAGCACCAGTAGCGTGAGTCCGAAAACAGCCCAGAAAGCCGGATACGTGAATTGTCCTTCCGGCGCCCAGCACAGGCACAGCATCATGGCAAGCGTGCCGATGCGGAAGAGGGTAACTAACAGCTGCCCCTGGAAATTGACCGGCGCATCTTTGTAGGTCCGGTCATTGTGCACAACGAGCGACGAGAATGACTGACTGATGACACCGGGCTGGAACCACTCGCTCAACACGGCGCATAGCAGCAGCCCTAACATCGTCCAGCCGCACCACGGTGCACTGACGGGAGAGATGATATGTGTTATTCCGTCCATAAGTATAACTTGTCCCCGCGCCGGATAAGCGTGTCTGTTTTGATGGCAAAGAGTTGTCCCTGCTCTACGCGCGTCACTTCTTCGCCTTTGTTATTGTGCATGCCGTGGATGGTGCATTCCACGACCCCTGTCGTTTCGCCCAGTATGAGGCATTCCTGCCCTTCCTCGATAGCGTCCACCGCCTCCAGCATGAACTCCGCCACACTGAGGTTCTTGAAGAAATTGGTGCATTTGGCGGCATAGACCTTCTTGCGAGTGGCTTTGTTGCCATACGAGTGCGTCCATTCGCCTATTTTCTGCCCCTGGTAGTACCCGTCCCAGAAACCGCGGTTGAACACACGGCTCAGGCGTTCATTCCAGTCTGCTATCTTGGGCTCGATGACAGTGTCATCGGCATATTCGCCGCGTTGCCATGCCTCCACCGCTTCTTTGTAGCATGAGACGACCGTGGAGACGTACTCCGCGCCGCGGGCGCGGCCTTCAATCTTCAGGACCCGTACGCCGGCGTCCAGCATCTTGTTGAGGAAATGGATGGTCTTCAGGTCCTTGGGCGACATGATGTACTGGTTGTCAATGTCCAGCTCCAGGTCGGAGGACTTGTCCTTGACCGTATAGCCTCTCCGGCAGACCTGCACACAGGCGCCGCGGTTGGCTGACAGGCCGTAGTTGTTCAGGCTCAGGTAGCATTTGCCGCTTACCGCCATGCATAACGCCCCGTGGCAGAACATCTCAATGCGGATAGGCTGTCCGCTGCGGCCGCAGATATGCTGTTCTTGGATGTCGCGGTAAACGGACGCCACCTGGTTCATGTTCAGTTCACGCGCCAGCACCACTACATCTGCAAACTGCGCGTAGAACTTGAGCGCCTCCGTGTTGGCGATGTTCAGTTGGGTGGAGAGGTGTACCTCCTGTCCGATGCTGTTGGCGTATTGCATCACGGCGATGTCGGACGCAATGACGGCATCCACGCCTACGGCATGCGCCTTGTCCACTATCCGGCGCATCAACGGCAAGTCCTCGGGGTACATGACGGTGTTCACCGTCAGGTATGTCTTCACGCCCGCTTCGCGGCAGGTAGCCACGATGAAAGCCATGTCGTCCGTTGTGAAATTGACCGACGAACGGGCGCGCATGTTCAGGTGCTCAATGCCGAAATAAACGCTGGTAGCACCCGCCTGAATGGCGGCTGCCAGACTCTCCCGGCATCCGACCGGCGCCATTATCTCTATGTTGTTATCCACTTTAGCCATTAGCCTTTAGCCATTAGCAGGTATTCCGCTATCTGAACGGCATTAAGAGCGGCTCCTTTGCGTATCTGGTCACTCACGCACCAGAAACTGAGTCCGCACTCGTCCGTCAGGTCTTTGCGGATGCGTCCGATGAACACTTCGTCCTTTCCGCTCAGGAACAGCGGCATCGGGTATATCTTGTTCTCCGGTTCGTCCATCAGCACGCAGCCGGGTGCTTTTGTGAACGCCTCTTTCGCTTCCTCTGCGCTTACCGGCCGTTCCGTCTCCACCCAGATGCTCTCGCTGTGAGCGCGCAGCGATGGGACGCGTACACAGGTGGCACTCACCTTGATGTCAGAGTGCATGATTTTCCGCGTCTCGTTGAACATCTTCATCTCCTCTTTGGTGTACCCGTTGTCGGTGAATATGTCAATGTGCGGAATCAGATTGTAGGCCAGCTGGTAGGCGAACTTGTTTACCGTCACTTCTTCGCCGTTCAGCACCTGCCTGTATTGTGTCTCCAGTTCTTTCATCGCCTGTGCGCCTGCGCCGGAAGCCGCCTGATAGGTAGCCACATGCACACGGCGGATATGACTCAGCTGCTCAATCGCATGCAGAGCCACTACCATTTGTATCGTTGTGCAGTTGGGATTGGCGATGATGTTTCGCGGACGGTTGAGTGCGTCCGCCGCGTTTACCTCAGGCACTACCAGCGGAACGTCTTCGTCCATCCGGAAAGCCGAGGAGTTGTCTATCATGACAGCGCCGAACCGCGTGATGTCCTCCGCATACGCACGTGACACGCCTGCGCCCGCGGAAACAAAAGCAATATCGACGCCCTTGAAAGCGTCGTTGTGTTGCAGCAGTTGTACGGTGTATTCCCTGCCGCGGAAAAGGTATGTGGTGCCGGCACTTCGCTCCGAACCGAATAACCGTAGTTCGGAAACGGGAAATTGCCGCTGTTCGAGAACAGCGAGCAATTCCTGTCCGACGGCGCCTGAAGCGCCTACTATAGCTATAACCATGATTAAGCTAAAGCTACCATCAAGTCTGCCTCTGCCTGCTCGAAGTTCAGTTTGCCTTCGCGGGCGAGCCAGCCCAGTGCCAGATACAAGTCCTCGTTTTTCAGCTTGGTAGCTTTCTTGAGGGCTTTCAGACCCTGGGCGCCATTCTGCAGAGCACCCCATACGAGGCCTGCATTTTCACCGATTTTTGCGATCATAATACCTTAAATAATTAATAAGTGACTAATAGGGCACTTTTAAGGGGTGCCCGTCCCTGTTTCTTTATCTTTTGTCTTTCGACTTTTGTCTTTTGACTTTCGACTTTCGACTACTCCTCCCATTTCTTGAACACCAGACAGGCATTGTGTCCGCCGAAACCGAACGTGTTACTCAGCGCATACCTGATGTCCCGATGCTGGGCTTTGTTGAACGTGAAGTTGATCCGATAGTCTATGTTCTCGTCCTCGTCCTCCGGATCGTGGTTGATGGTCGGAGGGATAATGCCTTCCTTGAGCGCCATCACGCAAGCCATGGCTTCCACGGCGCCAGTGGCACCGATCATATGTCCTGTCATGGACTTGGTGGAATCGAGGTTCATCTCATACACATGTTCGCCGAACACGCGCTGGATGGCTTTCAGTTCCGCTATGTCGCCCAGAGGAGTGGAGGTGCCGTGTGTGTTGATGTAGTCGATATCCTGCGGCTGCAGTCCTGCATCCTTGATGGCGAGACGCATCACGCGCTCGGCACCGTTGCCTTCGGGGTCGGGAGCTGTCAGGTGGTAGGCGTCAGAAGTCATGCCTACGCCGATAATCTCCGCGTATATCTTCGCCCCGCGCGCCTTGGCGTGCTCGTAATCCTCCAGGATGAGACACGCAGCCCCCTCGCCCAACACGAATCCGTCGCGCGATTTGGAGAATGGACGGCTGGCTGTACCGGGCGAATCATTGCGTGTGGACAGGGCATGCATGGAGTTGAATCCTCCGATACCCGTGTAGGTCACATCCGCATCCGCGCCGCCGGTCAGCAGCACATCCGCGTGACCCAGCCGGATCTGGTCAAAGGCCGAACCCAGGGCGTGGGATGAGGACGAGCAGGCGGTGCTGATGGAGAAACTCGGGCCCCCCAGACCGAAATGGATGGAGATCAGTCCGGCAGCTATGCTCGGGATGGCACGCGGAATCATGAAGGGATTGAAACGCGGGATGCATCCGCTTTTGGCAAAGTCCATAATGTCCTCTTCGGTGGATATCAGGCCGCCCAT
>Ga0265298_10011106_pt1 | contig 10579 bp, 7 predicted proteins | sample AusTroGonzalo_MG_3_FD_193486 | JGI IMG/M metagenome (GOLD analysis project Ga0265298, IMG submission 193486) | Bovine rumen microbial communities from tropical cattle in Woodstock, Queensland, Australia - Gonzalo_01 | ecosystem: Host-associated > Mammals > Digestive system > Stomach > Rumen ... | reverse complement strand
CAAACTCTTCTGTGTCAAAACTCAAAAGTATCATACGCTTATATTTAAATTAAAACAATATTCAAACCGTACATGCATTTATAAGATATATTTTTTACGAGATTGTTGATCAGGCATAAGCCTAGATGCTCGCTGCCTTCCTTGCACATGATAGACTATAAGATCAACAAAGCAATTACCAACAATTAGACCCAAAAGTAAGTTTCTATTCGTAGTCATCAATTACTGCGTTCATGAAGTCCATCATCGGCTTGGCAGCACGGAACATGCGTTCCATCTCGTCGAGCCAGTTGTCGCCCTCGAAGAATGTATTTGAGACGGCGTGCCAACAGCAATAGTCTTTCAGACGCAGATAATTCACATGCTCCCAGTCTCTTGGAAAGCCTGCGGGACAAGTTTTCAGTCTTGCCAGTCCGAACCCCTGAGGTTGATCCCAACTGTCGATGTCCGTTGGCGAGTCGATGTTGCTTGGGTCATCGCTGCCAAAGTATTTCATAAACTCCTCATTCTCCACGCATTTCAACCATTCCGCCGTGTTCGCCATAATCTCATTGCGACACGAGGTCAGAATGTTTGTCGGTAACCAATAGTTGCCCACGGCCAGAAGACAGTGATCGGGTTCCAGATGCATGTAATAGCCACCTCTCAGCGCCTTCTTGCTCTTGGCGTTGATATAGGCGCCCATGTGATTCTTATAGGGTGACTTGTCGGTAGAGAACCGTGTGTCACGATAGAAACGATAGGTGCAGTCCTTGACCTTGACATGGGCAATCTCAGGGTCGAACGTCACAACCCGTTCCAACACCTGCTGCACCCCCTGTTCAAACTCAGCCCTGACAGCCTCATACTCCTTCTTATGCTTCAAAAACCACTCGCGGTTGTTATTAGCCATCACTTGCCGCAGGAACTTCAATATGCGTTTTTGATCCATCGTAATATGATTGTCGTCATCTATTGTTTCATTTTGTCTCGTACCATTGTTTGAGAACATAGAAAGCTTTCTTTTTCTCACCCTTGTCGCTGAAGAGCCCCTTACGGTTGTAGTAGTCTTGTACTCCAGGCAGCACACGGCGTGGTGAACGGAAGTCTTTCAGAATCCAGGGTGTCGTACCTGAGAGCCCTTCGATTTTATCGAGCATGGCACAATTCTCACGATAGAGGTTCTCTTGGAATTCCTCCGTCCAGCGTTGGTTCTTGTCGCCGTGGTAGCCGTATCTCGCACCACCACCGAACTCACTGATGATGACGGGCTTGTTATAGGGAATCTCCCAGGTCATTTTGGGTGCATCGTTCACGTCGCGGTACCAGCCTATATACTGGTTGAAGCTGACCACGTCGACATACTGGTTCATGTTGTCGTTGAGACGGTTCAGGTAGTTTGAGGCCCCCGTCACCTCCATCGCCATCGAGATCAGTCGGGTGGAGTCAAGGCTGCGGGCATATTGTGCCAGACGTCCGAGGAAGTTGTCACGCTCGGTAGAGTGGGGCGTCTCGTTGGCGATACTCCAGATAATCACGTTCGCACGGTTATGGTCGCGGCTGATCATGTCTGTCAGTTGTTGCTGTGCGTTCTGATAGGTAGCAGGGTTCGTCCATGCGATGGTCCAGTAGACGGGAATCTCCGACCATACGAGGATGCCCATGCGCTCGGCCTCGCGTACCATATATTCATTGTGGGGATAGTGGGCTAAGCGCACAAAGTTACAACCTAGCTCCTTGGCCCATGAGAGCAGTTGATGGGCGTCTTCGGTAGAGTTGGCACGCCCGCCGCCGTTGGCTTTCTCGTCGTGGATGCTGATGCCCTTAAGGAAGATGGGCTGGCCGTTGAGTAGAATCTGTTTGTCGCGCGTCTCGATGGTACGGAATCCTATCTCGTCGGCGATGGTCATGTTGTCAAGGATGATCTGCACCTGATACAGTTTAGGATTCTCAGGGCTCCACAGCGTCAGCTTCTTGGATTGGACGTTGAGGATTGAAGATTGAATCTTGCCTTCTGCGTCTGTTGTAAATGTCTTGTCAATTTTCAATTCCGGAATGAAGATTGTCACCTCGTGCCCAGCCTCCGCCTTGTTCAGGCGTGCGGAGAAGGAAATCTCCCTCATCTTTCCACCTTTTCCCCCTTTCACCTTTTCAAGTTGCAGGCTGTAGTCTTCGAGGTAGACGGGTGTCACCTTAACCAGTTTTACGTCGCGGGTGATGCCGCCGTAGTTCCACCAGTCGAAGATCTGTGTGGGCACATCCTCGGCATGACGCTTGTTGTCGACCTTAACAATCACTGTATTCTCACCCTCCTTCAATAGGTCACTGACGTCGAAGTTGAAAGGTGTGAAACCACCTACATGATGGCCTGCCTCCTGACCGTTCACCCATACACGGCAGTCGTAGTTGACAGCTCCGAAGTAGAGCAGCGTGCGATAGTCCTGCATGGGAACAGCCTGGAAACTCTTCTTAAACCAGACGGTGCCTTCGTAGAAGAACAGCCGCTCGTCCTTCGTATTCCAATCGGAAGGAATCTGCATAGTGGGCGACTTGTCGAAATCGTACTCGATGAGGTCTTCGGGCTTCTGTGGCTTCGCATTGCGGAAGAATCCCCAGGGCGTGGGCTTCATGCGGTAATCATAGTAACCCTCCTCTTGCACATCTACGATATAGTTCCACTCGCCATTGAGCGACAGGCACTCATAGGCATTGACGTTTTGGATTACAGGCAGCGTCTCGGCTGTGGCCATCGCGGGCGTCAACATTCCCGTGACGGCAAAAAATAGTGTTCGGATCAATCTCATGCCAAATTATCTCTTAATTCTTTATTTTTATTTTCGCTTCTTCTTGTGCTTCGATCACCTTGTCGCACCAACGGTCGAAGTCAGGATCTTCCTCCTGTAGCTCCGGATGCTTCAGGATATAGTCGATAGTACGGCGGATACCCTCCTCGAACCTGACGCGAGCCTGAAATCCTGGGACGGCCCGTTTTAGCTTCGAGCAGTCGAAGACCACACTCACCGCCTTGTCGCCCAACAATCCCCCTTCCAGGTCATACGCTTTGGGAGCGACGTCGGCCAGGAACGACGATGAGACATAATATGGTTTCAGTTCCACCCCCAGCACATTGGCAACGGTCTGGTAGATCTGTGTCCACGTGAGCGTTTCGTCATTCATGATCTGAAACGCCTCGCCAATGGCGTGTGGATTACCCAGCAGACCGATGAAACCCTGTGCGAAGTCCTCATTCCACGTCATCGTCCACAGTGAGCTGCCATCACCCTGAATCAGTACGCGGCGACCCTCTATCATGCGTTTCACCACCTGCCAGCTGCCTTTCTGGCCGTGTACGCCGAGGGGCACGGCACGCTCGCAATAGGTATGGCTCGGGCGGACGATGGTCACAGGGAAGCCCTCCTCACGATAGTGCTTCATCAGTAATTCCTCGCAGGCGATCTTGTTGCGCGAGTACTCCCAGTGGGGATTTGCCAGGGTGGTTCCCTCGTTGATGATATAGCTTCTTGCCGGCTTGTTGTAGGCCGAGGCGGAACTAATATAGACATACTGGCGCGTACGGCCTTTGAACAATCGGATGTCGCGGGCCACCTGCTCAGGCAGGAAGCCAATGAACTCGCAGACGACATCAAACGTCATGTCGCCCAGTTTCTTAGCCACCAGCTGTTCGTCCTCGACGTCAGCTACAATCTGTTTTACGCCTGCTGGCAACTCTGCCTGACGGTTACCGCGGTTCAACAACCACAGTTCGTGCTCGCTCTCAGCCAACTGTCGGGTAATGGCACTGCTGATTGTGCCTGTACCGCCAATCATTAAAATTCTCATCATAGTCGTGTTAGTTTATATGTTATTATCGGTGAATCCCCTGTGTCTTTATTCTATTTATGGATAATGATGTAGCGCCATTCAGATGCTTGTTCTTCTACATGTATCTCCATGTTATCGGCTACAACAAAAGTTGGATCAGGATTATTTCCACCAAAAGTTGCTAATTCGCTTGCAAAGATACAAATTAATCATTAAACCACAAAAAATTTAAGGATAATATTTCCACCCTGCCTCTTTTATGTGTTGGTAATGGCTGCTGATCTCTCATGTAATAACTAGGGGGCGGACCGCTTGCTTTAATATTTATTAAAATGTGGAAGCGGATGTATGATAGTCCGGATTTTTTTGTATCTTCGCAACCGAAACCATTAGTACATTATTAAATATAAATATACGGTTGATTATGCGAACAAAAATGTTTCAGTGGCCGAAGGTTGCAGCCATGATATGCATCACACTGATGAGTGTCATCGGCATGGGTATGCTTGCCAGCTGCTCGGTGAACGACAACCCAAGCAGGGAAGACGTTCCCCAAAAGGCCGACCTCGTGGTCTATGGCAAGATCTTCACCTCCGAAGGCAACAACAAGATGGCAGAAGCCTTTGCCGTGAAGGACGGCAAGTATGTCTATGTAGGCGACAAGAAAGGCGCGGAAGCCTATATAGAACACGGCAAGACCGAGGTTGTGGATTATAGTGGCAAGGGGCTTGTGATGCCCGGCTGCGGCAACGGTCACTCCCATTATTCGACGGCAGTTGTCTTGTTCTCAGTGGGAACATTTATTGAGTTAGATGATGATCCGGACAAGTTCCTGAATGAAATCGTTCCTGAGGCGGTTGAGGAAGCAAGGGAAACAGGAGCAAAGGTTATCATTGGACTCGGCTGGTGTCTCAAAACTTTCCAGGATAATATGCCTACCCGTCAACAGTTGGATGCAATCTGCAGTGACATTCCGATGTACTTTATGGATGATGAAGCCCACAAGGGTCTGGCGAATACCATTGCATTGGTCAATGCTGGCATTATGAATGAAGACGGCACTGTAGGAAAGACGGAAATACGTGGCGGTGAGATAGTGATGGGTGAGGACGGCACGCCTACCGGTTTTCTGAAGGAACAGGCAGGAACTTACACACGTTCCTTCCTGGACAATGAAAGCCTCTTTCCCGTTGACATAGCAAAAGCAGGCATACCGGAAATCGAACAGTTGCTTTTGTCTGAGGGTTACACGATGTATCTTGATGGATGGGCTAACTATTTCTATAACACCAGCTTCTATAAGGCCGCCCAACAGTTGGACCAGGCCGGCGAATTGCACTTTGTATTGGGCTTGAGCTATGAGATTGAAAGTTGGATGGATTTGGATGATGCCATGGCCAAGGCCGCTGACGCCAAGAAATACGCCTCTACGCGCGTAAAGCCCAATTGGATCAAACTCTTCATCGACGGTACGGTGGAAACCGGCACCGGATATGTGGACCCGCTGTATCCCGACGGCCATCAGGGCATCGCAAACTGGACGGAAGAGGAAATGACAGAACTGGCGAGCAAGGCTAATGCAAACGGCTTGACCCTACATGTTCACACACTAGGCAACAAGGCCACCAACATTGTTATTAACGCCTTCATTAATGGCGGACAGGAAGAGATGCGCAACACGCTAGTGCACGTGTATAACGTCGATGAGTCAGATTATCAGCGTATGGCAGACCATAACATCTATGTCACCTCAGGTGTGATCTGGCATCATTATACCGATGATATGCAAGAGTATCTTCGAACTATCGTTCCTGCAAACATGATAGACAAGTCTTATCCGATGAAGTCATTCTTTGATTACGGCATCCCCGTGTCCTACACTCAGACTATCCAGGAACGAGCGGTAGTCCTGACGACCCGTTCGGCATCATGGAGATTGCCGTCACGGGGGTACTTGACTCCGAGAATGGCACTCCTTGGTGGACAGAGGAGCTCGTCACCCGTGAGCAGGCCCTCATCGCTATGACCATCAACTGTGCCAAGCAGATGTTCATCGAGGATGAGAGAGGTAGCATCAAGGTTGGCAAATATGCCGACTTCCTGCTCCTCAATCAGGATGTGCTGGCTTGTCCGGTAAATCAGATTCACTCGACCAAGCCTACAGCGACTTACTTCGAAGGAAAGAAGGTTTTCTCTTTGTAATATTTACATAGCAGAATCGGGGGACGTTGATGGAGATGCCTTCCACGGGTTGTTCTGATGCCTTCTACGATAGTAAAGTATGCCTAGTACGAGAGTAAGGGCTGGCACTTTAGGGGGTATAACAAGCATCAGAACAACCCGTGGAAGGCATCTCCATCAACATCAAACTGCTCACAAAAATAATAGATTGTCCGCTCACAAAACGGTTACGGTTACAGCTGTAACCATGTAACCTTTTGAGTGGTCAATCCTATAAAATGTCAAAATATATATAACGAAACAATTTGTATATGACTTATAATCAGTATGTTATAATAATAAAAATTGTTATATGTGTAATATATTTTTATTGGTCGTCTAAGGAAAAGGTTACATGGTTACAACTGTAACCGTAACCGTTTTTGTCTCTTTATTTTTATCAAATTGTTTGCTAAATCCGAAATTTTTCATTATCTTTGCACCCTAGAGTAACTAGACACTTAAATATTATAATGTGACTGAAAGGAGCAAACGTATGAACAAGAAGATCATCAGGAAAATTGTATTAGCGGCAGTTGCTGCCACGGCTATCCAGCCTGCACAGGCGGGGAAGTACCAGAACTTCAAGGTGTCGACCTATATCCGGGCACAGGATGTGGCAAAGATGGCCGACGAAAAGTTCCTCAACCAGACCTGGGAGACGGTGAGCATGCAGGTGGACCTCGACAAGATTTATCTGGAGACCCACCGCGATGCCTTCACCGTGGACGAGAAGACGATGACGAAGGTGAAGAATTTCTTCCTGTCGAAGGGCCTTGAGGTGGGCGGTGGCATCACCTACACCCGTTCGGAGCCCACTGACTTCGAGACCTACAGCTATGCCCGTGAGGACGAACGACAGGTGGTGAAGGAGGTGGCGGAATACACGGCCAAACTCTTCGATGACTTTATCCTCGACGATTTCTTCTTCATCGACCTGAAGAACGACGATGAGATAGCTGCCAAGGAACGGAGCGGAAAGAGCTGGACGGAATACCGTCTGCGGCTGATGGCCGATGCCGGGCGCGAGCTCGTGGTAGGTCCAGCGAAGAAGGTCAACTCAAAGGTGAAGGTGATCATCAAGTATCCGAACTGGTACGACCACTTCCACGGTCTCGGCTTCAACCTCGAAGAGGAGCCCCTCTATTTCGACGGTCTCTGGACGGGTACCGAGACCCGCGACCCTGCCTCGGCACAGCACCTGCAGAACTATCTGAGCTATAACGTGGTGAGATACTTCGACAATATCGCCCCAGGGAAGAACGGCGGCGGATGGGTGGATGCCGGCGGCATCTACATGAGCATGGACCGCTATGCCGAGCAACTGCACCTGACGATGCTGTCGAAGACGCCTGAGATTATCCTTTGGAACTACATGCAGCTGAACGACGTGAAGATTACACCGCAGATGTGTGCGACGTGGCAGATCTTAGGCGGCAACAGCTTCAGCTATAAGGAGGCGGTGGCACCGTTCACGAAGGACGGCAAGACCATCACGCCGACGACGATGGCACGTATTGCTCACTTGACGCTGCACCAGACGGATCGGCTCATCGGACTGCTTGGCAACCCCGTTGGGCTGGTGTCGTATAAGCCCTACCACTCGTCGGGTGAGGACTTCCTGCAGAACTACCTCGGCATGATTGGTCTGCCGATGGACATGCATCCGCAGTGGGTCGAAGGCCGTCAGCAGATCCTGCTCACCGAACAGGCCGCGAAGGATCCGCAGATCGTGGATAAAATCAAGTCTCAGTTGAAGCGGGGTGGTGACGTGATCATCACCACGGGTTTGCTGAAGGTCATCCGAGATCAGATTGCTGATGTCTGCGAACTCTATTGTGGTGACCTGAAGGCTATCGTCAACGATTTCGGTTGGCAGGGTAAGTCTGAGCGCGAGTTTATCATCCCACAGGTGAAATACTTTACGAACGATGCTTGGGAGGTGGTCAGTGCAGGGCGTCCGCTCACGGGTGGTGTGTCGGGCTATCCCATCCTGCTGCGTGACACCTATTCGAAGGGTATGCTTTTCGTGCTCACCATCCCCGATGACTACGGCAACCTCTACGACTATCCGGCAGGAGCGCTGAACATCATCCGCCGTGCCATGAGCAAGGATGTGGGGGCATATATCGAAGGGCCGTCGAAGGTGGCACTGTTCCCCTATGACAACAAGACGCTGGTGGTGGAGAACTTCAACGACGAGGCAGTCAGTCTACGCGTCGTTATTAATAATAAGGTAAGTGGACTGCGTAACCTGTTGACGGGCGACCAGTTGAAACCCGCCAAGGTGACACGACCGCAAGGCATGTTCTTCCGTAACCGTTTTATGGGCTACGCTGACGATGCAACGGTGTTCGACCTCCAGTTGCCCGCTCATAGTTACATCGGATTAGGTTATTAACACATGAACTAAAGAATAAACAGGTATGAAGGATTTTAATTACTACGCACCGACAGAAGTGGTGTTCGGTGAACAGAGTGAGGAGCAGGTGGCTGCTCTTGTGAAGAAGTACGGTGGCACGAAGGTGCTGGTGCATTATGGCGGTCAGAGTGCCGTGCGCTCAGGACTGCTCGACAAGGTCTGCGGTCTGCTGAAGGAGGGTGGGGTGCCGTATGTCACCCTCGGTGGTGTGGTGCCCAATCCCCGTCTGTCGTTGGCACAGCAAGGTATCGACCTCTGCCGTAAGGAGGGTGTCGACTTTATCCTCGCCGTAGGTGGCGGCAGTGTCATCGATTCATCGAAGTGTATCGCCTATGGCGTGTGTTACGAGGGCAATGTATGGGACTTCTACCTTGGCAAGGCCGAACCGAAGACAATGCTGCCCGTGGCTTCTGTGCTAACCATCCCCGCTGCTGGCAGTGAGATGAGTGAGGCCTCGGTGATCACTAACGAAGACGGCGATGTGAAGCTCGGTTACTCGAACAATCTGTCGCGTCCGAAGTTTGCCATCATGAACCCCCGTCGTACCATGACGTTGCCGCCCTATCAGACGGCTGCCGGTGTGACCGACATGATGATGCACACGATGGAGCGATACTTTACCAAGGACGATGATATGGACTTCACCACCGAACTGGCTGAGGCCGCGCTGCGCAGCATAAAGAGTGCTGTATTCGCAGTGCTGAAGAATCCTGAGGACTATCGCTACAGAGCCCAGATCATGTGGGGTGGCAGTGTGATGCACAACGGACTGACGGGCTGTGGCGTGGCCGACGACTGGGCGACACACCAGCTGGAGCACGAGCTCAGTGGTATGTTCGACGTGACCCACGGTGCCGGTCTGGCTGCCATCTGGCCGAGTTGGGCCCGTTATGTGATGCACGAGAACCTGAGCCGTTTCGTGCGCTTCGCCGTGAACGTGATGGATGTGCCCAACGACTTCACCGATCCCGAGGGTACGGCTCTGAAGGGTATCGAGGCGATGGAGCGGTTCTATCATGCCATCGGCATGCCCATCAACATCAAGGAACTGATTGGTAAGGATATCACCGACGAGGAGATTCTGGAGATGACCCGTAAGTGCAGCCGTGACTATTCGTCCACCTGTGGTGCACTGAAGGTGTTGAAGGCTGAGGATATGGAGGCAATCTATAAAATGGCACGAGGATGACACAGACGGATATACTGCGTGTTGGTATCATCGGCACGGGATGGATTGCCGAGAAAGCAGCCATCACCCTCAACGGACTGAAGGAGTGTGAGGCTTATGCCGTGGGATCTCGTACCCTCGAGAAGGCAGAGACCTTCGCCCGGCAGTGGAAGATTGCGAAGGCATACGGCAGTTATGTGGAGCTGATTGCCGACCCCGACATTGACCTGGTCTATATCGGCACGCCGCACTCCCACCACTATGACGTGACCCGTGAGGCCCTGATGGCAGGCAAGCCCTGTCTGGTGGAGAAAGCCTTCATGGCCAATGCGCGGCAGACGAAGGAGATTATCGACCTGGCCCACGAGCGGAAGGTATTTCTGGCAGAGGCTATTTGGACACGTTATCAGCCCGTCGTCAAGATGATGCGCGAGTTGATTGCTGGCCGTATCGGCGAACCGCGGATGCTGACGGCCACCCTCGGCTATTCAATGGGTGACAAGCCCCGTATCATGCGTCCCGATCTCTGTGGCGGTGCGCTGCTCGATCTCGGTGTCTATGCCCTGAACTTCGTCAGGATGTTCTTCCCTGCCGATATCGTCAGTATCGAGAGCCAGTGCGTGAAGTCGAAGACGGGCATGGATCTTACGAATGCCATCAGTCTTGTATTGGCCGACGGTATGCTCTGTAATCTCCAGTCGAGTGCCCAGTGTGTGGGCGACAACATCGGAGTTGTTGCGGGAACAGAAGGAAATCTGATCATCGACAATATCAACAATCCGCAACAGATTACCGTCAACGGTCCCGATCGTACTTATATCGAGACCATCCGTGTTCCGCAACAGATCACAGGCTACGAATACCAGTTCATGGCCTGTCGACAGGCCTTGATAGATGGCCTGTTAGAGCCCCGTGAGATGCCTCATGAAGAGACGCTCTATATCATGCAACTGATGGATATGTTGCGT
>Ga0265298_10011105_pt1 | contig 10580 bp, 10 predicted proteins | sample AusTroGonzalo_MG_3_FD_193486 | JGI IMG/M metagenome (GOLD analysis project Ga0265298, IMG submission 193486) | Bovine rumen microbial communities from tropical cattle in Woodstock, Queensland, Australia - Gonzalo_01 | ecosystem: Host-associated > Mammals > Digestive system > Stomach > Rumen ... | reverse complement strand
AGCGCGGCGTGAACGACGGCATGAGCGGCGGCGAAAAGAAGCGCAACGAAATTCTCCAGATGGCCATCCTCGACCCGAAAGTGAGTTTCCTCGACGAGACGGACTCCGGCCTGGATATTGACGCGCTCCGCATCGTCGCCAACGGCATCAACCACATCATGAGCCCCGAAAAGGCGGTCATCCTCGTAACGCATTACCAGCGCCTGCTGGACTACATCAAGCCCACCTACGTACACGTGCTGCGCCACGGCAAGATTATCCTGAGCGGAGGCCCGGAACTGGCGCTGAAACTGGAAGAACAGGGCTACGACTGGATCGAGGAATAAAGATGGACGCAGTCACCCGCATACAGCAAATAGGCATGCCCCGCCGCAACAACGAGTTGTGGACATTCTTCCCCGTGGCAAAGATTCCGAACGTACTGAGCGCTGATGGAGATTGCCGCGTCGCTAACGCTCCTCGCAATGACAAACAGGAATCATTAGACTTTTCAAAAGAAAACGACTTCGCGGCACTCCTCCCGCTCGCAAAGAACGCACGCACCATGGTGAAGGCAATTCCCGAAGGCGCAAACGAGATGGCCATGCTCAAGTGCAACGACGACTTCGGGCACACGGTACTGAGCATCGGGAAAGTCGCGCACGTCAGCCTGGAAATCCTCGACAACAAGGTCCAGCACGAAATTGTCGCCGAACGCTTCGACATCAGCGTGGGCGAAGGCGCCGACGTGGAAATCTTCTTCGCGAACCCGGCCAGCGCCCTGCCGCTCCGCTTCCGCCATTTCCGCATCACGCAGGCGGCAAACAGCACGGTGCGCTTCTCGAACATCCTGACGGATTCGGGCATCGGGCGCATCAGCATGGACTGCGACCTGAACGGAGAAGGCGCATCATTTGACTACAGGAGCCTTTCGATACTGGACAACACGGCCAGCATGCACCAGCGCCTCACGATACGGCACAACGCCCCGAACACGGTAAGCACGCAGCTCGCACGCAACCTGCTCTCCGGCAGCGCCTACGCCAGCTACGACGGCATGGTCATCGTCGGAAAAAAATGCACCAAGGTCAATTCCGGCCAGCTCGTGAACACGATTCTCCTTTCGGAAGACGCCAGTGTTTCGGTGAAGCCCGTCCTGAAGATTTATCACGACGACGTGGAATGTACGCACGGCAACACCGTGGGCGAACTCGACGCGGAACAGATGTTCTACCTCGTGAGCCGCGGCATCCCGAATGAGACTGCGAAAAAGATGCTCATGGCAAGCTTCGCGAAAGAGACGTTCTACCCGCTGCCCGAAACTCCGGCCAAGAAGCGCCTGCTGCAGACACTTTCTGTTTAAAAAAAAATTGGCTGAAAAAAAATATCGGCATAGGCGTTGCCGCCTATGCCGAACCTCCCCATAAAGAAAGCCTTGGCTTCTTTAGGAAATAGTGGTCAAGAGGAACAAAGTAACCCCAGAACAGACTACGATAAACTTCGCTAAGAAGTAATCCGACACATACACCATTTCTTTGTGAAGTTTCATAGTTGTATTCCTCCGACCTTTACGTTTCATAAGATAGAATATAGCGAACAACATTTCCAGTGGGCGAAATCACACTGCGATTCAGGTCACACGAGAAGCTTACAAAAAGGAGACGCCGCGCGTCTCCCTTTGAAAATTATCACATGATCTTCGGGAAAAATTTGACCCGTATCACTTCTTCTCTTCTTCTATTTTTCTTACAGGCTCGTCGGCCATACGTTCAGCGATAACTTCAGGTGTTTCCTCGGCAATCGCGGCGTTAGATTCTTCAGGCATCCAAGGTTTGTCAAGGCTCTTTTCCCAAGAAACTGTAGGCGCCGCAACCGGTTCATGCGAGGTATCGACAATGGGAAGACCAAGGAGTTCACGTGCGCGGTTCAGAGCGGCATCGATGTTACCGAGAGCGTTCTCTTCGCCGAGCTGCTTGAGCACACCGGCGCGAGTCAATGCCACCACAGGTTGGGCATGCACGCCGGAAAGCAGCAACTGCGTGCCTTCGCGGTTGCAGCGGTTGAGCAAATCCTCGATCATCTGGATACCGGCAGCATCGATGCTCGAGACACTGCGCATGCGCAAGATAAGGATTTTCGGCTTGTCGGAAATACGCGCCATCGTATCCTTGAACTTGTCGACCGCACCGAAGAACAGCGAACCGGCGAGTTCGTAGACCACCACGCCCTTCGGCACCTGGCGGGAAAGTTCGTTGTGCGCGGCTTCCTCGTCGTCTTCCTTGAGGGCGGACGTCACGGACTCCACTTCGGCGACATCGCTCATGCGCTTGATGAACAACACCGCGGCCAGCAACACGCCGACTTCGATGGCGACCGTGAGATCGATAATCACGGTAAGGAAGAAAGCCACCAACATCACGATGACGTCGCTCTTGGGCGCCTTGAACATCTTGATGAAGCTGCGGTAGCCGCACATGTTGAACGCCACCTGAAACAGCACTGCAGCAAGGGCGGCCATCGGAATCATCTCGGCGTACTTACCGAGCACGAGCATAATCAGCAGGAGCACCACAGCATGCACGAGGCCGGAGACCGGGCTCACGGCGCCGTTACGGATGTTCGTCGCAGTACGGGCAATCGCGCCCGTCGCGGGGATACCGCCAAAAATCGGGGAAAGGATGTTCGCAATGCCCTGGCCGAAAAGTTCGGTATTGGAACGGTGCTTGGTAGAAGTCATACCGTCGGCCACCACAGCCGAAAGCAACGATTCGATAGCGCCGAGAATCGCGATTGTAAGAGCCGGCTGGAACACCTTCTGCATCATCTCGATGCTGATGTTCGGCAGATGCGGCATCGGGAAACCGCTCGGGATGTGGTTCTTCATGCCGATGGTCACCACGCCGTGACCGGTGACCGGGTCGTCCCACCCGAGAACCTTCACCAACACAGTCGCAACGATGATTGCAATAAGGGAGCCGGGCACCTTGGTGGTGACCTTCGGCCACAAGATGCAGACAGCAAGCGCCACGAGGCCCACGATTACGGCGTAAATATTCACGGTGTCAAAGGACGTGGCATAAAGCTTGATCTTGCCGATAGCATCGGCCGGGTCCTTCGCCAAAAAGCGGAGCCCGAAAAAGTTCGGGACCTGGCCGAGCGCGATGATGATCGCGATACCGGCAGTAAAGCCCACCGTCACCGGATACGGGATAAACTTGATGATGGCGCCGAACTTGGCGAGGCCAAAGACAATCAGGATGAGGCCCGCGAGGAGCGTCGCGGAGGCGAGGCCGTCGTAGCCGTACTGGCTCACGATGCCATAGACAATCACGATGAAAGCGCCCGTGGGGCCGCCAATCTGGAAGCGGCTACCGCCCAGGAAGGAGATGGCGAAGCCCGCGATAATCGCCGTGTAGAGGCCCTGTTCCGGACCCACGCCCGAGGCAATGGCGAAGGCGATGGCCAGCGGGAGCGCCAGGATACCCACGATAAGACCCGACATGAGGTCGCTTACGAGATTTTTCTTGGTGTAGCCCCGGCGGACCGTGCGGAACAGTTCCGGGGTGACGGTCGCCTTTACGCCAGAAAGGAAACTCTTGAACGATTCCTTGGCATGGATATTCTGCATTTAGACACTCCTTCAATCAAGCGCGCCCAAATTTAGAAAACTTTACAAACCCCGTTAAGGGGGGAAAGAAAAAAGTAATGAGCTGTGAGCTATGAGCGGCGAGCCGTCAGCTACAGCAGGCCTTTCTTGGCGGAGCGCATCAGGTTCTTCACCTGCTTGTTGCTGAGCTGCGGGACCTCGGCATCCTTCTCGCGGCGCGACTTGGGAGCGCAATCCTCGCAAAGGTGCTTGATAACAACGCCAAAGCTCGCTGCACCGTCGACAACATCGGTCTGGCGGGAACGATACGACCTGAGCAGGGCTTCCTTATGGCACTTGTCGCAAATACCCATCTTCGGAGCCGCCGGTTCGTGGCGACGCTGGGACGAAGAATTGTCGCGAGCCCGTTCTTCTGAATTCATAGCCCAGGCACGAGCCTGTGCTGCGTTCTTGGATGCAAATCGGTTGTCAAATAAGCTCATGGGGTTATCCTCTTTTTACTTCCCTTAATATACATTCTTGCAGGAACAATGCCATCAACATATTGCCCAGAGAGGTCGAAGAACCGTCCTCGTTGTAGAGGGAACGGGCAAACTTGCCCCTTTCGGCCTGTTTTTCCTTGAATTCGGCAGCATGACGGGCAAAATCCCAGACCGAGACCTTCTGCGGCGAAAGCCCGGCGAACCCCCGCACGACATCGTTCAGGTAGGCGACCTCGAAACGGGCCTCCGGGAACATGTCCTCGGGAATGGTCAAAAAGTTCAGGCGGCCCTGCGTCTTGTTCACAAGCCGCTCCACGAGCGCCCCGTAGGTCTTGGCCACAGCCTCCCCATTGCCGCCAGCACGGCGGAGTTCGCGAAGCCCAAGCCCCATGACAAGGCGGCCGGCCTTCTTGCCGATGATGTCGGATGCAATACGCGCAAGGAACAACGGAATCGACTGCGGTGCGGGAGCGTTGATGTAGAACTGTATGGGGAGATTCGCCTCCCGGCATAGGATAAGCTCGGCAGCGTGGTTCGCCGCTTCGCCCTGTTCGCCCATCAGTTCGTCACCTATGATTAAAATTCTGTTTTCCACACTGAAAATCTACTACATGGAACCGCGTTTGACCACCGTAATTTCCCAAAAATTTGCTTTTTTTTCACGAAAAACGACATTATGCCCGTCCGCGACGAGCGCCTGCGGCACATTTTCGATCGGGGAGCCCTCGTCGAGCGCAATCTTGATGCGGAACCCCTCCGGCAGGCCGGCAAGGGCGAGGCGCGCCCGCACCGCGTTGCCCGGGCAAACCACCCCTCTCAAGTCCAGATAATCCGGGTAATCCACGGCTAGGGAATCGGGCAAGGGCGAATTCTTCGATTTTTCGCAAAAATCAACAATTTCGTTGACATGGTCTTCGGGATGCGTCGCCCACTCCCCCAAATCGAAACTGCAGCGGGAAGACAAGAAAATGTAAAAGGCAGATTCCTTCGAAAGCACCTGGCCCCGGCACCGTCGCAGCCATTCAGCGCAAGCAAAACCCAGCACGTCGACAAGAGATTCCCAAAATCCTTTTTTTTCCTTATTTATTTCTATCCAATTTTGAAGAGGCGATTTAGGCATGTTTTTTTCCGTCTTGTCAAGGGTTTAATTTGTAAAAAAAAGAATGTTAACTGCGTATTTTTGAGTCATGTTTATTATTTGAATAAAAATTACACCTTGAATGTAGCAAAGTTTGCCAACGGTTTCTATATTTGGCGCCAAGCATACAAATGTGCAAAGGTTTTTTATAGAATGAGTACGTTTCTTCTATACGCAATGTTTGTCGTCTACGTTATCGCAGGCGTTGGATTGGTCATTTACGGTTTCAGCTGTTACTACAGCATATACCTGTTCCTCAAGAACAGCCGCCATACCCGTTTAGCCGACCGCAAGAGCATCCTCAAGTTCTATCGCGAGCATTCCATCAACGAACTGCCGCAAGTTACCACGCAACTTCCTGTATTCAACGAAGCCAACTGCGTCGAGCGCCTCCTCGAGGCCGTCTGCGCCATCGATTATCCCAAGGACAAGCACGAAATCCAGGTGTTGGACGACTCCACCGACGAGTGCTACGAAGTCGCGAAAAAGAAAGTGGAAGAACTGGCAGCCAAGGGCTACGACATCAAGCTCATCCACCGCACGAACCGTTCCGAATACAAGGCCGGCGCCCTCAAGGAAGCCATGGCCGTTGCCAAGGGCGATTTCCTCGCGATTTTCGATGCGGACTTCGTCCCCGAGAAGGACTTCCTCCTCAAGACGATCCCCTACCTGGTGATGGACGAACAGATCGGCCTGGTCCAGGGCCGCTGGGGCCACCTGAACCGCACCGAATCCGGTCTTACGCTCGCCCAGTCCATCGGCATCGACGGACACTTCGTGGTGGAACAGTCCGCCCGTAGCTGGGGCAAGCTGTTCATGAACTTCAACGGTACCGCAGGCGTGTGGCGCAAGCAGGCCATCTACGGAGGTGGCGGCTGGGAAGGCGACACGCTGACCGAAGACATGGACCTCTCCTACCGCAGCCAGCTTGCCGGTTGGAAGATGAAGTTCGTGTTCGACGTGATCGTGCCGGCAGAACTTCCGAACGACATCAACGCTTTCAAGGCACAGCAGTTCCGCTGGGCAAAAGGCTCCATTCAGACAGCCATCAAGATTTTGCCGCGCGTGCTCAAGGCCAAGGTTCCCCTCCGCGTCAAGATCGGCGCTATCCTGCACACGACGCACTACTCTATCCACCCCTGCATGCTCTTTACCGCGCTCTGCGCATGGCCGTTGCTCGCCTTCTTCGAACCGGTCGCACACATCCCGAGCTGGGGATACACCATCGGCTTCAGTTTCATCTTCCTCGCCGCTATCGCTCCTTCCGTTCTTTACTTTGTCGCCCAACGCTGCTCCGGCTACACCGGTTGGAAGATCCGCCTGCTCAGCCTCCCCATCCTCATGGCTCTGGGCGTAGGCATCGCCGTGAGCAACTCCCGCGCAGTGTTCTCTGCCGTCATCGGCACCAAGGGCAGCTTCGTCCGTACCCCGAAAAGCGGCGGATCCAAGAAGAAGGCCAAGAGCCACTACGCACAGAAGTTCCCCTGGCAGGCGATTGTCGAACTGGGCGTGGGCGTTTACTGCATCTTCGGTTTGCTCGAATACATCGGCGCCCAGAAGTTCATTATCGGACCGTTCCTGGCCCTGTATGCCGTCGGGTTCCTTTCCGTTGGCGTGCTGAGTTTCATGCACTTCGTGAGCAACCTCGTCGAGATGCACAGGGCTCGCCTCGAGGCCAAGAAGCAGGCCGCAGGTACAGCCTCCACAGAAAGCGCAAGCATCTTCTAACAGGTCGGACTTAAAGGGTTAGTTCGGGCGGATCATTCGATCCGCCCTTTTCTTTTTTTGGGAAGGCATTGAACGAAGGCCCTGTTGCGGCTGCTGGATGCGCCGGACTAGCGCAGCGGATTCATCGCCGTACGCCTTCAGCGAAAGGTTGAAAGTGCGGACGCTGTCCCCCAAGAACGCATAGGCCGACAGGGTGACGATCGAGGCAGCGGCCAAGGCAACAATCATCTCGATCATGGTGAAACCCGACTTCAGCGACAATAGACAAGCCTCCCCAGCCGGACAGGACCGGATAGCATGGCAGCCGGAGCGGTAACAGGCTCGACAGACAGCCACAGCATTCCCGCCCTACCTGGCAGCATGGTCTGACCAACAAATAAACTAACATCACGGGTTACAAGCAAGGTAAAGCTCGTATCGCGGCACAACGGGGGGACGGTCAAAGCCCGCTCAACGTACTCCATAGCCAGAGCATGAGCCTCCACGGTTAGCCGTTCACGGGCCCGCATGGCATTAAACGCACGGAAAAAATGCCCGCTAGACGCCACGAAAAAAAAGAAAACGCACAGAGCGACAAGGACTTCGACCAACGTAAACCCCGCCTCGGCGGAACGGCGCCCCGGCTCCCGGCAAGATAATCTATCTCGATATTTTCTGTTCGAAAGCAACGGGAACCCCCTGCACATAAAAAGGAAACAGGGCATCCGTGGAATCCCACCGAGCGGTATTCTCCACGTCCACATGCCCGTTGGGGGCGGCCACGACACCCTCGACCCTGGAATTGCCCTGTACCTGCACGTCCGAAAGTGGCGAGCCCATCGCAAGCACCACACTCGGGAATACCGCACGAGCTTTCCCGGAAAAAGTCACGCCCATGCGGCCCCAGACATGCCCACGCAGCCTTGCTGCCCCCTCCACGCGCACGACCTCCCCGCTGTAGATTTCCGCCCAGCCGGCCTCCAGGCGTGCGCCCACGGTAACGGGACCTTCCGCATAGACAAGAAGCGTGTCCACGCGGAGATGGCCCTTCAGCAGAGCTGAACCTTCCACATAAAAGGCAGCTCGCACGACATGCCCGTCCGCATCCAGCGTAAGGTCCCCCGCCTCGACCGAGTATTCCATTTTCGTCGCCGGTCTGAAGAAGCGCCGGTAGCCCGAGAGCCGTCGGGTGTCCGCCTCGATACGCCTGCGCAAGGTCTGCCGGTACAGTTCGGCACCGTCGGCCCAATCATCGTAACAGGGCCACGGAGCCTTCGCACGCGACCGGCCTACCAGCACAGAGACACGGACAGGAGCCTCGCCTAAGACGCCGGAACGCCGGTCGAGATGCCCGTCGTAATACCTGCCGGAAGGCCCGCCGGAACGTTCTTCCGCCCCCGCGACTGCGCTCCACAGCCCCCATGGTCCCAATTCCCCTTGCGTCACAGGCGGAAGGCTGTCGAAGTACCCCGAAGGGAACCCCGCAAAGCAGGCAAGCAGGGCCGATTCTGCCCGGTAGACCTCGGCGACGCGGCGTGTCTCGCGAAGGGCATAGCGCGAAACGGAGAACGGGACACGCAAAAGTCCCGACAGCAGCAGCGTGACCACCAGCGCGACACCGAGGACTACGGCAAGCACCATTCCCCGCTTACTCCCCATGTGACACGACCACCTTTTCCCCGCCGCATGCGAGGACAACGCGGTCGCGACCGACCGAATCCACAACGTAGGTCCCGACGGAATCGCCGGGGCGGAACCAGCCCAGCGCGCCCCCGACATCTCCCTGGAAAAGGACGCCCTGGACGACACTGCGTAGCTTCAACGGCGGAACGACACACCTTGCGGCAGGATGTGCCTGCATTAGTGACGATGTTGTCGGTAGCGTTTCCCGAATCTCGGCCGCGGACGGCAAGGGCAGCGGCGCAGAAAGAGCGATGTCTTCACCGAGCCCATCCCCATCCGCGACGGCAACATTCGGCAGAAAATCGGCAAGTTCCAACCATAGCATACCCCCCTCAGACCGAAGAGCGAGCGCCCCCGCCAACGAAGCCACAGCCAAAAAGCAGCCGACGGCGATTTTCCAGTGAAGCGGGCGCACCCTCGGAACGTTGTCCAAATCCAGCCCCCGCCAGAACGGATCGCGCGCAGCCCTGCGGAACTCCCCCTGCATCGCCGCCGGGTCCACCCGCTCCCGGAATTCACTGTACACTCCCCCACGGGCTAAATACTCGTCACGGGCGAGGAAGCGCCGGAACCGCTCCATCCGCTCCGCATAGGCACTACCGCCGAAGCCTTCATCGTCAACTTCCTCATAGCCAACTTCTTCGGACCAATGGCAGAGCCTCCCCTCGCAAAACACGAGTATCACCAGGCGGCTTCCGCACAGGAACGAAAATACCGCATTCCCTCCACAATCCGCATGGACCGAGCAGCCTCCATGGTCCAAACCTCCCCCATGCCCCTTCCCGTGTGCGGTCCCGCCACCGCGAATAACGCGGTCGGCCATCCCGTACAGGGCAACCCCCTCGGGCAATACGCGGTCGAACTTCCTGCGCATTCCGTCGACAGGCGCCGCCGCCACCGCGACAAGGTAACGCACCTTCTTTCCCGAATCCCCGTTGAAGGCGACCATCTTCCAAAAGCAGGGGTGGCCGCGCCCCGACGACTCCGGAAATTCCCGCGCAAATTCTTCACGGAGTCGGGCCTCCCCGGGTTCGTCGTCGAACGGCACCGACACTTCCCAGGTAAACATGGGAGCCCCGACACCGCCCACGCGCTCCAGCGCGGCGACCAGCCTACGGAACATCGGAGCCTCCCGCAGGTGAGGGTTCCACTTCGGGCGTTATGAAGATGGCCAGTTCGCTCAATTCATCCTGCGTGGACGTATAACTGAAGATCCACCCCACCAGCGGGAGACTCCCCAGGAACGGCACGGCCGTACGCACTTCCGACTTGTTCTTGCGCATCAGACCGCCGAGGCAGAGCGTCTCCCCGTTGCGCAACACCACGGACGTCTTGAGGTTCCGCGTACTGATGTCGCGCGGGCCGTCACCGGAGCTCCGCCCGGCCGTCTTGATTTCGGGCGACACCTCCAGCGTGATGCTTCCCTCCTGCGTCACGACAGGCGTCAGCTCCAGCGAAATCCCGTCGTTGAACGAGCGGTAATCCGTAATCGGGTAACCGTCCGCCGAGACTTGGCTTACCAGGTAATAGACCGTGTTCGTCACGTTCAGCTCCGCCTTGCTGCCGTTCAGCGTCGTAAGCCTCGGACGTGCCAGCACCTCGGCCATGTTGTTTTCTTCGAGGCTCGCGAGTTCCATCTCGAAGCGGTCCGGCAAGAATCCGACCTTCCCGAACGCGCCCGACTTCGACAAGTCCGTCTCCAAGAAATCAAAGAAGCCACGGAACCCGATATCCCCCGCGGCAGTCTTCCGGGCGTTCCCCCCGCGCAAGCCAATCTCGAAATTCTTGCCGCGCTTGATTTCCACGATGATGCACGAGAGCGTCACCTGGAGCGCCGGCATGTCCACCTGCACCAGAAGCGATTCGGCCATCGCGATTTCTTCGGGCGAGCCACCCAGGAGCAGAGCGTTCTGTTCCTTGACCTCGGCGGCAACGAAACTGCTCCCGGGCATAAACTTCGAGAGGTGCGCAAGCGCCTTCTCCG
>Ga0265298_10011103_pt1 | contig 10581 bp, 4 predicted proteins | sample AusTroGonzalo_MG_3_FD_193486 | JGI IMG/M metagenome (GOLD analysis project Ga0265298, IMG submission 193486) | Bovine rumen microbial communities from tropical cattle in Woodstock, Queensland, Australia - Gonzalo_01 | ecosystem: Host-associated > Mammals > Digestive system > Stomach > Rumen ... | reverse complement strand
CAGGTCCGGGCGTTGCAGGTAGAAACGCTTGTCGATGAGGAAGTATTCCTGTTCGGCACCGAGCGTGACCGTCGTCTTCTTCGGGCCAGCCTTGAAGCAGGTCATGAGGCGGCGAGTCGATTTAGAAAGTGCTTGCAAGCTGCGCAGGAGCGGAGTCTTCTTGTCGAGCGCTTCGCCGGTGTAGCTGCAGAATGCCGTCGGAATGCAGAGCGTTGCACCGTTGCCGTGACGCTTGAGGAATGCCGGAGAAGTCGGATCCCAGGCGGTATAGCCGCGAGCTTCGAAGGTGGAGCGCAGACCGCCGCTCGGGAAGGAAGATGCGTCCGGTTCGCCAACGATCAAGTTCTTGCCGCTAAAGGCCATGATAGCGCGGCTGCCATCGGGTTCCAAGAAGGAGTCGTGCTTTTCAGCAGTGGAACCAGTGAGCGGCTGGAACCAGTGCGTAAAGTGAGTAGCACCGCGGTCCATCGCCCACTTCTTCATGGCGTGGGCCACATCGCCTGCGATACTCGGATCGAGGGCGGCGCCTTCGTTAATGGTTGCAATCAGCTTTTCGCAGACATCCTTGGGCAGGTATTCGCGCATGGCATCGATGTTGAACACATCTTCGCCGTAGAAATCGACATTGGCCGGTGCGGCCGGCTTGACAGGCGCGGTCGGTTCCTTCGCGATTTCGTTGATTGTCTTTTTGCGGTAGCTTACGCTCATTTTGAACCTCATTTTTTGCCATTTTCAGGCGTTTTTCATTTTATGGAAAGGAAATTAGGAATAAAAACGGGGGTTGGCACCTGATTTTGAGGGTTATTTTCGGCAAATTTATTACAATATTGTAAAAATAATATATATTATTACAATATTGTAAAAGATTATGACCGAAGCAGAAGAAATAGAGAGACTAAAAGCCGAGATCCGCGAACTGCGGAACATCATCGACGAAAAGCCCGGCAAGATGGTCGGGAACAGCGGTGAAATGCGCGCGGTGTACAAACAGATTAAGGCTTGCGCTGGTAATGACGCACCGGCACTTATCTACGGCAACGACGGCACCGGTAAGGAACTCACCGCCCGCACCATCGCAGAACTTTCGCCCCGCAAGGACAAACCCTTCGTCGTGCTAGGCTGCGCAAACCTCCGCGAAAGCTTCGGAAACCCGGCGAACACATTCGAAAGTGAACTCTTCGGCTACGAACGCGGAGCATTCCTCGGCGCAAACACCCGTCGCATCGGAAAGGCGGAAGCCGCTAATGGCGGTACCTTGTTCCTAGACGACCTTTCTGCACTCTCCCTCCCCGACCAAGAAAAACTGCTCCGCTTTCTGCAAGGCCAAACCTTCAACCGCCTCGGCGGAAACATGCAGTTGCATTCCGACGTGCGACTGATTGCGGCATCCAGTCGAAACCTCGAAGAGATGATGTTGCAGAAGCAATTCCGCGAAGACCTTTTCTACCGCCTGAACATTGTGCAGATTACGCTCCCCGACTTGGCGCAGCGCAAGAGTGACATTCTGCTTTTGGCGGAGCATTTCATTTCGCAAGTGAACCTCAAATACGGCAAGCATGTGGTGCGACTTTCGACGCCCGCCATCGACATGCTCATGAGTTACCACTGGCCGGGCAATGTGCAGGAGCTAGAGAACTGTATCGAGCGCGCAGCCCTCGCCACAGACGACGACTGCATTCATTCCCACAACTTGCCGCCAACCTTGCAAACCGACGAATCGGCCCGCAAGCCAATGCTTCCGAACAAGATTGCACCGCTATCGACGCTCATGGATACTTACGAAAAAGAAATCCTCAGTGAGGCATTAAAAAGAAACGACGGCAATATGTCTGCCGCCGCTAGGGATTTAAGTATTTCGCCGAGAGTCATGCACTACAAAGTGCATCGGTTAAAGATTAATATAGATGGCTAAAAAAGGAGATCCCGGGTCGGAGCCCGGGATGACATCCTACTTAACATTCACCTGGACAGATTCCCTGCCCACGCGCACGGTGTAGCTACCGGACTTAGGCACTTCTACACGCTGCGAGCCGTTCGCCACAACGCCACGTTTTACGACGCGACCATCCATGTCAAACACGGCGTAGCGTGCACCCATCTGGGCCTCTTCAATGCTGAAGGCTCGAGATTCAAGCACCACATTGAAGCGGACAGAAACCTTCTTGAACTTTGCGATATACTCGCCATCCTTAAACGTCCAGCCATTGAATGTATACGTCACACCATTCTTGGCAAAGTCCTTCGGCACAGCCGCAAGCAGCACGCGTGCAATCGTAGTATCGGCACGGTCCGTGTAAATGACCACGATTTCACCCTTTTGACCATTGGTGTTGATTTCCTTTTCACCATAGGTGTTGTAACGGATCGTCTTAATGAAGTACGGATACAGGCTCTTGTTGCCAAAGTCGCCTTCGCGCATGGCCTTCACATGGTTGCCGCGGCCCTTGGTCTTTGTATACCAACCCTTGAACACCCAACTCGTATCCGACGCCATAACAGCATCCGGGAGCTTCGTGACTTTACCGTATACGTAGCCTTCGAATTCTTCAACCAGCTCTGCGCCTTCGGGCAGGTGGAAGTTAATCTTGAAGACAAGTTCATCCTTAGAGAATACAGGAACGTAGTTGCCCGTCTTCGGGTCTTGTTTCCAGCCGACGAGCGAGTACGAATCATCCTTAGACGTCACCTTGATAGGCGGCAAATGGTTCGTAAGGGCGCTACCGATCTTGTCGGTAATCTGGGTATTCGTATCCTTCGGGCGGATCTTCACGTGAATGGTATCGGTCGGAGAATCGCCATACTGTGCGGCGATTTCGATTACAATCTCTTCGCCCTTGAATTCAGGTTCATACACTCCGGTAGAATCATTCTTTTTCCAGTTAACAAGCACATAAATGGAATCTTCATCGGCTGGCTTACTCGGAAGTTTGCCTTCCTGTTCAAGAGCTTCGTTGATTTTCTGAACGATGTCTTTTTGAACATCGGTCACGTGGATTTCCACATTGATATGTTCTTCAGGATCATCCTGATATTTCACATCAATCGTATCCTTCTTCACCGTTGCATCAAAGACAGGTTCATACTCACCCGACGCGAGATTCTTTGCCCAGCCGTCAAAGGCATAGGTAGAATCCTTACCATCATCCTTAGTCGGGAGCGCTATCGGCGGAACATGATTTTCGAGAGCATCGTTAATCTTTTCATTAATCAAGGAGTCAGAATCATTGTCGCCCAAAACTACATGAAGCGTGTCACCAGCATCATTGTAAGCGACAACAATCACCGGAGGCATAATTGTCAAGGATCCATCGGTCACGTTAAAGGTCACATCGAAGTTATCATTCTTATTCGTGAACTTGGATTTATCGAGTCCCATAGCGTAAGTTCCGCTATTAGTCTTTTGAATCAAAGATTCACCGTCAAAGGCAAAATCTCTTTCAGAATACAGGGTATTGTCAATAGAAACATCATAGCCCGATACGATCTGTCGAGAGCCATTATAGGCATAAATTCCCTTGCGGCCAACAATCGTCACCTTCACAGGAGACTTGGTCACCTCAAGCGTTCCAATCACCGGAGCGTCAATGATATAGTTCGCGGCCGTGTCCGTATTTGCCTTAAGAACATAGGTAAAGGCATTCTTGCTGCTTCCGGCATCGGTCTGCGAGCCAGTCACCGTAAAGATAGCGCCTTCATCGGGAGCAAAGCCATCTTCACCAATTTCAACCGATTCGTCTGTCAGCGGAGTGCCGTCATACACCTTGGTCGCAGAAGCAGATTTCAACGTTACATGGCGCTTTTTAATCGTAAGCTTACCCAAAACAACATCAACCGTGTAATTCGGATTAGGCGTATAGCTTACCGCAATGGAGTCTACATTTTCACCGGCATTCTTGACCGTCGGATTTAGACGGTAGCACCTGAGTTCACCCAAATCCCCATCAACAACAACACCCGATGCAGAACCGATCATAGCAGGATCCGGATCACCGTATAGCTTAACGACATCTTTCACCTTAATCGTAACGGCAGCCTTTTCCACTGTCAGGATTCCGAGATCTTCTACAATCTGATAGTTCTTGGACTTCACAGTCCCCCAGTCAATCGTATATCCATTTATAGAAGAGCCGGCCATCTTCTGGCTACCCGTTACCGTCACTTTAACGATATCATCGTCTCCATTCTTCAACCCATCAACAGTCGGTTCATCTTTAACAAGAGCCGTTCCGTCATAAGTTTTCGAGCCCGATTCAGTCTTAATGGTAAGCTTAGCCTTCGTCACTGTCAAGAATGCGTCATACGAATTGAAGACATATTTAGAAGACACATCCATTGACCCATTCATCACCTTGAAAGACGATACTCGAGCAATTGCAGAGCCAACATCTGTAATGGTGCCCGACAATTCAACGGCCGGCACATCACCCGTTTCAAAATCGCCCTCCACCTTATAAGATCCAGCCAAAGGCAACCCATCATATTCCCTTGTACCACCGTTCACCTTAACAGTAACAATGATCTTGTCGGTAATACTGAAAATAGCCTCTCGCTTTTGAGTTTTTGAGTAATTCGAATTGGTCGCTTCAACTTCAATTATATGGTCACCAACTCCCGATATCTTCAGCGAGCTCAGATCAGTTGTCCAAGCGCCGCCATCCAACCGATACCTGTATGTTGTCGTTCCCGGAGCGTCAGTTTCAGCCCCATGCGTCATAGAATGCGAATGACCATCATCCGTTATATATTCGTTGGCAAACACAACATTAAAGGCGCCATCGCTCTTTTTAACCTCAAATTTCTTAGACGGCGGAGCAACATCGCCAAAGGAGTAGTTCTCCGTCACATCGTTACCGTCGGCATCCAAGATGACCACTTCTTCCTTCTTCATCATAACAGGGTCATAACTACCCGCATTTAGCACATCAACGGTATAGCCTGCATTGTGCGTATGCCCTGTAAGCAAGCCAGTCGCATTTGCCGTACCCTTAACATGAATAGAATCTCCGGTATAAGTAACCGATGAATCTCTACCCTTAAACGATACCGCCTTCGGTTTCACTGTAACAGAACCGCTTTCAACCAGTACGATACTAAATGCATCGGTTACCGTATCACCTGTCGTTGTATCTACAATGGCAACGCCCACAATCTTCGCATCAATCGGGCCGTCATTCACATTCTTGATTGAATCCGTAATTGCATAGCCCTTGTATACAGTACCCGAAAGACCCTTTATAGAAGATATCTTGGCGCCACAGGGTTCTCCACTATAATTGCAAGAGTTCGCTCCGGCAGTAAACGTCACTACAACTTGGCTCCACTTGGCATAAAGAGTCTTGTTGCCGTACGGAGTCTTGACCTGGAACTTTGTGATTTTAGAATCACTATAGTCTTCGGTGCCATACCAACCTTCAAACTTATAACCCACTCTTGTCGGATTCTTCAAAGTGATTCCCGTAGAATCATCCAAGGTGTAGGTCGCCGGATTCTCAGAATCATTCACGCCACCATTCAGCACATACGTAATTGTATAAGCAACCTTTTTCCAATGCGGGAACAATTGCAAGGCCTTGTTGTCCGTATAAAGACCGTTCAGTTCATACACCTTGTCACCATTATCGACAGTAGACCAGCCGTCTTGTTCGTAGCCGGGACGTTGATACACAGCTCCCAACAAGGTTATCGCTTCGCCATATTTCTTTACCACAGAAGCAACGTTGTTCACGCCTTCTTCACCGGCCTGATAATTGATGACGAATTCCTTGATTTTCCAATAAGCATAAAGCGTTATGTCACCGTAAGAACCCTTCGTAACCTGATTCGCCGGATTCGTAAAGGCACCATCATAGAACCACCCCTTGAATTCAAGAGTGTCATTATTGATGGTAGGAGCAGCAAAAGTGAATTCCTTTTCAACCGTATAAGTAGTCGGATTAGCGACATTATTCAAACCGCCATTCACATTGTAAGTAATGCTGTAAACAATCGGTTTCCACTTGGCATACAACGTGATGGAGGAATTCACCAACGTCTGGAAATTATACTTGTTCGTGCAAGCCGGTTCCGTATACCAGCCTTCAAAAACATAGCCGTTTGCAGTGGGTTCTTCAGGGGCAGTCGTATGCTCGCCTTCGGCAACCAGCTTATCGGCAGGAGCTTCCCCATGACCTTGCACGTTAAAAATCACCTTATATTGCGGGGCCATACTCCACTGGGCATAGAACGTAATATCCTTCGTCGCAACACCCAAATCCGCAACAACGGGGCCATTGTTGGTTTCAGACCAACCGGCAAAATAATACTTGGCATCTCCGACCATATAAACAGACGGGAGCGCTCCTTCTGCAAAGCCATCCGTCGTAATGGATTTATTTTCCACCACCATTTTCGTCAATGTAGCAGAGCTGTCGCCCGTATTGAGATCAAAGGTGACCTTGTAAAGTGTCAGATCGTTCCATACGGCATACACCTTTTTTACGCCATAGACAATTCCCAAATCTCCAGATGCCGTAGCCGTCGGATCCAAAGACCAGCCCACAAAAGCCTTGGTGCTGTCGTAAATCGGAGTCGAGATTTCATCGGCCGTCAACGGGGTATTGAACTTCAGTTCCTTAGTCGTCTTTGTGCCAGGAGCGAACGAGCCACCGTTTGCATCGAAGGTAATCAAGAATACCGTTTCCGCATTCAAGTCGCCTTCTCTTTTAGAAACACCGGTAATGGCGATATTTTCTTGATTCGTCCAAAGGCCCGTAGAATCGGAGCAAGTCTTTGTCGATTCGTTCCACGTGTGCTTATTCAGCAAGCATGCATTTTCTTCGGTATTGACATTAGAGAATCCCTTGGGGTCACCAACAACATCCACATATACATCGCGGGATCCGACCCAAATGTCATTTTCCAAGGCATCCATGTCGTAATAGCAATTTTCCAAAGTAATCGTCACTATCTCATGCTTTGTCGTGTCTCTGTTATTGACGATTCGGCCTGTTATAGCACCCTGTGCTCCAATTTCATCCGGATGGGCCTCCAGATTGTCACCATCATAGACGCTACTCGAAATAGTCACGCTACCACGAATCACGCCCGAAATACCACCGACATAGACATCTCGACCGGACGCTTCAATAGAAACCGTACTCAACGCATTGCTGATTTTTTTGCCATTGGTCATGGCGCCCATGATACCGCCCGCACCCACATCTCGACCGTTCGTGACGATACTACCCGAAGTATAGCAGGTATCAATGGTTCCTCCAGTCATCCAACCGACAACAGGGCCCACACTCACCTGGTGCGGGTTTGCCCAGTAGTCATTTTTACCGGTTGCATAAATAGTCACCCCGTCAAGAATCAAATTCCTTACCGTACCACTGCCAATCACGCCGAACAAGCCCACGTTCTGGCAATAGGAGGGGTAGCCATGCACCACATCAAAAACCTGCATGGCAAATTCTTTACTGTCGACCTTCAGGTTCTTAATGGTAATACCATTTCCCAAAAACGTTCCTGTAAACCTCGCAGTTCCATTACCGGCCGCAATCGGGGTAAACGGAATATTGTTCATATCCAGGTATTCCGCCGTTATCGTGGCATTCATCGGGATGTTGACCTCGGTGTTCCACGCCGTTCTCAAATACCCCGTATAAGGAGTCTTGTTCCACAGAGCATTTTTGGCAGGATCCCGGTAGTAGGATTCCGGATCTTGCCGGATTGCAGTCATCAAGCTGATTGCCGAATCCTTGAACGCACGGGTCTTATATTCGGCTTTAGAAGTGTCGGCTTCAATGAGGCTAATCAACTTCTGCCATTTTGCATCTATCGCATACTTGTTAACGGAATCGGAGAACCATGCCAGGTTCGCCGCCTTTTCGATGACGTAATATTCCTTGCCACCGATAGTCTGCTTTTGGGGAGCCTCGATATTACCTTTCCAAACATCAGCCCATACAGATTGAAAACCCGCCACCAAAATAAGCAGGGCGAACACTCTTGCGAGAGAAATCTTACCTGTATTCATAGATATCCCCTTAAACTGACATCTTTCCGTTCCACAAAAACAAGGAAAATCCTTGAATTTCCTTCTCACCATAAAATTAATTATTTTTTTTTACAAAGTCCGTTTTTTTTAATATTTTTTTGCACAAGGGTTATTTTTTTCTTATTTTATGTAATTGGAACCCTTTTATGGGAGCAAACGCACGATTATGACCATAATTCGCAAAGTTTTAACGTTATGCAGCCTATCCATGGCCTTCGGTTTTGCCCAGGAATACGTCGTCGTGACGGATTCCGCCGCTGCAGCCCAGGCTCAGCAAGATAGCCTTGCTGCCGTAGCCGCTACAGACACTACCGCTATTTCTACGGATTCTACGGCCGCTACTGCCGAAGCAGATAGCGTAAAGCCTGCCGCACCCGCCAAGGTCGCAACAAAGAAAACGAACAATGTCGCCAAGGCAGATACCGCTACAGCCGACACTGCCAGCCCCAAGAAAATGCGCAACAAGATCACTTACGCCGACTACCAGGAAAAGGTCACGCGTTCTGCCAAGAAACGCTCCAAGACCATGCACCACGGCTTAAGCCTTATGAGCGCCACTTACAACGACAAGAACTACTGGCACATGGATCAAGACGCCGTATGGGGTATGGGCATGGGCATGTACTACTTCTACAGACACTACTTTGGCAATTACCTGGGAATCCAGGGTCGAATCGGCGCCCTTTACCGCTATTCCCGCTGGACCTTTGACGTAGACGAACAAGAAGGCAAGCTTTCCACTGGCGAAAAGTACACGCTCACACACGAACTGGACCGCAAGTACTACAACTTCTCCGCCGACATGCCGCTGACCGGCAAATTCGGTTACCACATCAAGGGAACGACCACCTTCTTGTACACGAGCTTGACGTTTGGACTGACCAAGCCCATTTATGAATTGACCGACACCGAGAACAGACTCTACATGAGCACAAGCAACAAGAGCCTCAAGGAAGACCTCGCCTTGTTCGAAAGCGCAGGCGTAACTCCGTTCCCGGCATACGAAAGCCACCAGACCAACAAGTTCTTCTACATGGACGACTGGGAAACGAACAGCTGGATCGGCCTCGGTATCGAAAGCCGACTCGTGTCCTTCGAAATCCAGATGTTTGCCTTTGGCGGCGCGACCCAGAACGCGAACCACCGATTCTACAATATCGGACAAGGCACTCCGACCTGGCGCATGTTCTTAGACTTTAGCATAAGGTAATCAGGTATTATTATGAATCAGAAAAGCTTTATGTTGAAACTCGTTACGATTCCGTTGCTTGCCATGGCGACGCTTCCGTTTGTTGCATGCGGCGACAACCCCATTGAAGTCGAAGACAAGAAACAAGTCGAATTCACGATTGAAGTCGGAGCCCAGGACGCCCTGGATTCCCTTAAGACCTTGCGCGACAACATCGACTACTACACCTGTTACGACCAGACCAAGCGCTTTACCGACAACTACAGAAAGCGCTGCGACCTTTTTATCGATAAGTTCAGAGGCAACAGCGCCGACACCGTGCTGAGCCTTGCCACCATCATCAAGATGGTGAAGAACGAAGACGAATACAACGACAAGGGAAACTATATCGGAACCGATGACGGCCCGATGGTCAACTACCTGCGTTACAACAAGATGTTGAACATTACGCTCATCAACTACAAGCAGACGGTTGATTCCATCAGCAAGAAAGAAAAGCTGGGCGACCCCGAAATCAGATTCCTGGTCAAGTCTTACATTGATTCCGACCCCTCGGAATACGATCCGTTCTCTGCAACCATTCTAGACACGATCGATGTCGACAGATGGTCCGGCGAAAAGAAGGTCGCCATTCAGCTGCCCCGCGGTATCGACGCGATTGAAATCTGCCCGGTTCTCAGGGACAAGAACGAACACGACGATTACTACGACGACGAGGACTTGCTGAAGGATTCCGACTGCGTTCCGGTCAAGAACCTGGGATGGGTGGCCGAGAACAACCCGAAGTTGCACACGACTACGGGTGAAAAGGCCAGAATCATTTGGGAATGGTTCTTGTACTCGATCGAATAGCTTAATGGGCTTGAGCGCGGCGAGCGGCCTCTGCGGCTTCGCGCATGCGCTTGCGGGCACGCGAGCCGGGACGATTCTTGCCGATAGTGCGGCGCCCTAACTGGTCTTGCGATTCAACCTTTTGAACGCCTTCGCTTTTAGGAGCGGGGCGTTTTTCGTTTTGCGGATTCTTGCCGGCGTGGTTATGGCCGCGGTTATTGTTACCGCGATTCTGTTCACCCTGCGGCTTGGCTTGATTCTGCTTATCGCGGTTTTGCTTTCCGTGATTGGGCTTGCCGTGATTCTGTTCGCGACGCGGGAATCCACGGCCGCGGGCGTTACGCATTTCGCTTTCGGGAGTTTCCTTTTGCTGAGGCGGTAGCTTTTCGTAGATAGCCTTATCGCCTTCGGGAATGCTAATGCGAGTCAGCTTTTCGATAGCGCGTAAATCTTGTTCTTCGTCGGGAGCGCAGAACGAAATAGCGATACCGTCTTTGCCTGCGCGGGCAGTACGACCGATGCG
>Ga0265298_10011102_pt1 | contig 10582 bp, 3 predicted proteins | sample AusTroGonzalo_MG_3_FD_193486 | JGI IMG/M metagenome (GOLD analysis project Ga0265298, IMG submission 193486) | Bovine rumen microbial communities from tropical cattle in Woodstock, Queensland, Australia - Gonzalo_01 | ecosystem: Host-associated > Mammals > Digestive system > Stomach > Rumen ... | reverse complement strand
GCGGGGGCAAGTGAGGCTACGGCCACTTTCGCCAGTGTCTATTGGGTGGAGAACCCTCCGCTTGTCAATGATGCCAACCAGCAGATTACCAGGACGGTCACGATCACCCTCAGCGATGCGAACCTGAACACGGGCGACAAGCTGTTCCCATTCGTGGTGCTGAACAACAACGCAAGTGCCATCACGAGCTATGATCTCACCAGCGTCACCTTCGCCAACGGCGGCTCTGCTGTGACACTCACGGGTGGCTCCTCTACATTCAGCGACTTGAATAGTGTGACGATTGCTGATTATAAGGACGACGACGGTTACTTCCTGATGACCAATGCCACACTGGCCAATGGCAATACGACTTCGGCATCGTTGCTCCATCTGCCGGAGATAGCCGCCAGCTACTTCTTCCCAACGGAAGAACAGTCGAGGCAGAATCCTGCAGGGCATGTGAACGTGGAGCGACTGGCAGTCAAGACAACGGTGGAAAGCGGACTCGGCACAGGGACTCATAACGTTTTGGGTAACGAATACGCGAAATTTGTGAACGATGACCTGACGTTTGCACTCGACAACTATAACACGAAGAGCTATGCCTATCGGCATCTGTCGGCAGTCAGTTATCCGCGCTTCGTGGAGAGTCTGCCTGTTGAGCCTTATTATCCGTTGGTCTACCGCACCTATTGGGGCGAGGATGTGAACTATGCAGATGGAGTAACTACGAATTTTACGAATTCTACGAATTTGGCACCTTCATGGAAGGCGATGGGGGCAAACGACTACTGCGCGGAGAATACCTTCGATGTAGCTCACATGCAGGACAATTGTACCACTTCGGTATTAGTGCGACTGCAACTGAACAACGGCCGTGACTTCTACACTACCAGCGTGACTGGCAGCGACATCGTGTTCCAGCTGCCTGGCTATACTCTGGAGGAGCAAGGCACCAGCGCATCTTCTTCGTTTGCAAGAACCCGTTCGGATGTGGTCACTTACGACGGTACGAATACCGCTACCATCGACGAGTACCTGCGCCAATGGCTGATGGAGACGAACAGTAGCTTCCGCAATTGGGTGAATACCTATGCCGCAGGAGAAGTGAAGCACGTTGTGATAACTTTGACGAATGATGCAGCGACAGGTACAGCTACTGTGAGCAGCGTGACACAGACGGCCAGAGCCATCGGAACAACAGGCGCAACAGCCTTCGATGCCCTTGGGCTCGACAGTTATTTCGCCAGTAACATTTCGTTGAAATACTATGCGTCGGGATATTGCTATTACCGTGTGCTGATACGCCACTTCAATGACGATGACAATCAGACACCGTGGTTCTCAGCTCCAGGAATGACAGGCAACGGTACGGGTCAGGCCTATGCATTTAGCACCAATGGCACGGCCTTCTCAGGTACTGCTGAAGAGATAGCGGAAGCACAAGCTCAAGCCTATCTGGGTCGTTATGGCGTAGTGCGTAACAACTGGTATAACATCAGCATCAATAGCGTCACCCACATTGGCTCGCCCATCATCCCCGCTCTCACATCGGATGCTGACGACAAGGTGGAGCAACTGCTTAACGCCACACTCAGCATCAGCGGCTGGGAGAAACATGAACAAAACTTATAACGAACGTTGAAGAGATATAGACTATACATCATGGCTTGCTGGCTGACAGCGTGGGCGATGACCCTCGTTGGATGCAGCGCCGATGCCCTGCCCGAGGATACGGGTGGCGGCAAGGGCGGAGCCGTGAATGCAGAGTGCTATATCAACCTGCAGATTGTTGGCAATTCACAAGCCAAGACTCGTGCTACTTTCTCTGATCAGGCCACAGCTGCCGAGAACGCCGTCTATGACGGTATCCTATGTGTCTTCGAGGGTGCCACAGAGTCAACGGCTACGCTTAAGACCGCCGTTGCCATCGATCAGCTCATCAATAATCCTGGTTCTACAGCCAATTCTCAATCTCTCAACATTACCCAGCGGCTGGCTGACGGAACCCGCAACTATTCAAACAATCTCTATGTCCTTGCCCTTCTGAATACCACATCGACAGGATTCAGCATTGGCGGCACAAACAAGAATGAGCTTTACTTCAACGGCTCTTCTAAAACAAACAATACCATCAGCCAAATTCAGGCCTTAACGATCAATTCCGTCGGTAGTACCGACAAGCATGTCGGCCTCTTCATGTCCAACGCTCCGCAATCTGGTTATATCATGCCCGAGGTAAACACGGATTTAACGACGGGTTACCTCTTCGACACAGAAGCAGCAGCTGCAAAGGCATCAAACAGAAGGCTTACCATCAATGTAGAGCGTGCTGCCGCAAGGGTGAAGGTGACGAACGCTGCATCGAACGTTACTTCATTCAGCCTTGATGGCGATAATACACGCCATGCGACCGTGCACAAGATGACTTGGGCGCTCCATAACTACAACACCCAATGCTATGCCATTCGCAATGGCTCAACGGCTGCAGACAACTGGGCAACCTCCATCACTGGCACGGGCATCCCCATCAGTTTTGTCAATACGGGAACCGATGCCTTTGACCTCTACCAACAACACTCTTACAAAGACGGCGATGACGTATATATCGCCGAAAATACAACAACTACTGCAAACGACCAAACGCAGGTGTTCGTGGAGGTTCAGCTGAAGGAAGGATCATTCCTTTTGGGGGATTGCTACAGATACAACTTTGGGGAAACTACGATATTCTTTACCAGTGCAGCCAAATTCATCCAATATTGCAAGACCGAATGGACAAGCACATTCGCCCGATGGAATTCAGAATACCTTCAATCGAAGTCTGCCGAAGAGATTTTTAAATATCCCTCCTTGAGTATCAATGCTAACGGCTCGGTGACCGTCACCCTTACGAACGATAGTTTCAATACTGATGAGAAGAATGCCTTGGCTGGTCTTTCCAATACCCTCAGCGGAACCCTTAGGGGCTACCACGACGGCAAGATGTACTTCCACTATAAGATAAATCACGATGCCACTCATGGGGTTGGCGTCGTTCGCAATAACGCCTATAACCTGACGTTCACGAACGTCCCGGGAATCGGCGACCCTGTACCTACACCTATAATTAATAATTAGTGATGATTTATGGATATTCGTGTTAAAAGTCTGATAAGCATAGTTAGCGTAGCGCTGTTCACCTCGTGCTCATTGATGAAGGACGACCGCAGCGATTGCCCTGCCTGTCGCAATCCTTTGCGCATCACCTTGCGCTACGATTATAATACGATGCGAGCCAACATGTTCCCGGATCATGTGCAGGAGGCAACCGTCTATGTGGTTGATCCTGAGACGAATGCCATCGTAGACTTCCAGACGTCAAGAAATACCGCAGAGTCGAAACCGTTGCGTGAACCGTTATTCGGATTCAACTTCGAGGAACTGCCCAGTGGCTATTACCGTCTCTACGCCTCTGCCCGTTCGGCTGCCGATGCCGCCATCTCTGTATCTGAGTTAGGCATTGCTGAGAGCATTCGTAGTCTCACCTATACCCTATCGACCTCCACACCAGCCCAGCGTCTCGACACCGTATGGAACACACTTCAACCTGTGGATGTCTATCTGCCGGAAAAGGAGCCTGCAGAAGCTACCATCGGACTCATGAGGCTGACGAACGATCTGAATGTGATGGTGTTCCGTCGGGATAATCCCTTGGACAACGGCCATGAGCGCTATGAAGTATCCGTTACAGATGAGCATTCCCAATTGGACTACGATAGCAATCCTACAGCGACAGGCACTGTCGTCTATAGCCCAATCGCTGCATGGACGACGGAAACTTATGTCGATGACCTGGATTCGTCTATCCAACACGTCATAGCTGAGCGTAATGCACATTACGACTTTTCATTGTTCCGTCTTATCAACAGCAAAGACACCCGCCACAATCCGCGGCTCATCATTCGAAATCATGAGACGGGCCATACTATCGTGAATATTGACCTCTGCTACTATCTCTCTCTGGCCCGTAATGCCTACGAGATACAGAACTACACGCCCCAGGAATACCTCGATCGTGAATATGACTACCGCCTTGACTTCGGCATCGAAGGTTCCGGTCCCGAGGAAACTTGGACATATATAACTATACGAATAGACGTCCTCTCATGGGCCATCCGCATACAAAACGAAGCACTCTGATATGAACAAGACAAGAATAAAGATACGGTTGTTGCTGCTCCTGCTGCTGATGATGATAGGAGTAGTTGAGGTGTTTGGACAACTAACAATGCCATACTATAAAGAATTTGAAAGCAGTTCTACAGATGTGTTTACCGGAGGGGACATCGCTTCGGGAACAAATGTTCATAATGTGCTGCGAGTTACCAATACAGCAGCTACTGCCAGTTTTTCCAGCGCTCATACTTTACACCCTTTAGAGACCGTTTCTTTGTCCTTTATTGCTTATCATGGTTATCTTGGAGGATCAAGCACGTCATCTGTCGCAATTCTGAATTCTGATAATCAGGAACTCATCAGCTATACTTATGATCACAATTCAACATTAATAACTGATGTGAGGATTGGTGGGGCTACGGCTTCTGAATTTGGTCCTTTCAAAGGATGTTCATACATTAACAACACTCAAGCTGCTAATGGACTAGAAGGTAACGGGAAGCCTTATTTGAATAACAATGATTACAATCCGAACATTTCACTCAATATCTCTGGTAATGGCAGTGCCAGATTTACTTTTTGGAGAAAGAATGGTGAGGAGGCAAATATGTGGCGAGACTATAAAGGGTCGCTTGGCTCTTTAAAGAAAGACATCAAAAGCATCAGGATTAGTAGTAATTGCTCGAATTCGGACCGTACCATCTGCATCAACTATTTCTATTTGCGTACCAACTATTATGACAATGATTACGAATCGGGCAATGTAGATTGGACAACAGGTACTAGTGGTCGATACACACCTGTAATCTTGGAAGAAGGCGGCAATCATTATTTGTCAGTTGAACAGAGTGAAAGATATAACAATGGCACAACCCTCAGTAGTACTTCGTTGGGTGTCCCAGCAGGAACAAGCTTCCTGATGACCTTTGACCTGAAAGTCTCATCTTCGAACGATCAAACGGCTACGGCCTTTAGAATCAAGGACGCGCAGAATAGTGAGAATATCTTCTCATTAGCAGAAACAGACAAGTCTGTGACTACATGGAGCTTGAACGACGGGACAATCGTTACATTACCCAATACGGCAGCAGGCTCAGCAGATATATCTACGGTACCATGGTATACTGTCTCTATTTTGAGGGCAGGTTCAAATACCAGGGTAACTATAAAGGATAAATCTACCAATAAAGATGTTGTTAAAAACCTTTTTGTCTCATCTAGCGCAACAGGTGGACTTGGTAGGATGGAATTTGTGACATCACGCAATTACGCCAACTTCGCCATCGACAACGTAGTTGTTACCCCTATTCTTGATTGGTCGAGTAATACCAAGACCGTAGACATCACTGAGGTGGGAATAACCAATCCCAATACCATTGCAGACCTCCCGACAATTACTGTCAAGAACAATGATATATCCTCATATTCCAGTAGTAATACAAATGTGGCTTATTTCCCTAATGCCGCTGTTAACTCTCTATTGATTAAGGGTGTTGGCACAGCTACCATCACAGCAACCGACGTACAAGGCTATACGGCATCTTATATACTGACAGTTAATGGAACAAGTGTAACACCTACTCATAACACAGAGGATAACACTTTGACTTTTGATCAGGTGGGACTGATTGCTAACAACACTTCTGGCGGAGGTGTAAGCCATACGCTGAATACGGGTCTTCAAATAGATTATGGATATGCTGGAGAGACAGCTATTGTCGTAGAAGCAGGTATGGGGAAAGTCTTGAAAATAATTGATGCTAATGGCTATTCACACCCAAACATAACTGCCAACATCATCCCATCTCAGTCTCAATATGGCGGAACCTTCATCAAGCTAACCGCTACACACAGCGGCTATCTTACCGTGACAGGAAATGTAAGCACGACGGCAACAAAGTTATACAAGTCGGATGGAACATTAATAAGCAGTGACATTGATGAGGATGCACACACTTTGATGGCAACTCTGACGGGTGGTGGGGCTGTCTACTTCCTGTATACAGTAGGGAATGTCAACAATCCTTATACACCATTAGTGCATTCCATCAACTATTCAGACCCGCTTTTTGTCAATGACAATGCTGTGATAGAGATTCCTGTGAACGGACAATATACGATCCCTTCTATTACTGGTATGACCAATCCAACCTACACCCTGACAAAATATGGTGATCTAATCAGTGAGAGCCTGTCGGTCAGTGGTAATACGATTAACGGCATAACCAAGGGTGGGGCCATTCTTGTCAAGGCAGAGGAGGCTGGTGCAACAGCTTATCATCTTGTAACGGTGGCGTACAAGGCTACAGCATATCCGGGACATTTGTGGAACTTTAATGAGGAAGGCATGTGGATGACAACTTCCGACGTCTTGAAGGCTGTCCCAACGCCAACAACAACTGTGACAGATGGCAACCATAATAGCTGGACAGCAAGATATAAGAATGAACATAATAATCGTGCTCCTGAATGGAGGCTTAATCGAACCGTCAACAATGATAATGCTGTCATAGTACCTGAGACGGCGGGTTTGTTGTTCAATGCAGGCAGGCAGTGCTTCTATCTGAAAAACGACGATACTTCCTTCAAGCATATCGGCATCTATAATAATAACACTTCGTTCACTATTCCTTTCCTAAAGACAGGTGATATCGTGGAACTGAACTGGAAGCATGATGCCAGCGGCTCAGGTTCAGAGTTCTCTGCCACCAATCTGAAGGATCTTCGAAACAAACCTGTCAGCGAGACTTTCTTGATTACAGAGTCTGCTGAACGGAATATGTACAATCATGTGGGACGCTATTCTTTCATCGTTGCCGCCGATGGTGATGTCACTTTTACGCTAAAGGATGCCGGCTATACTGACATCCTGTCTGTTCGCATCTATAAAGGACCATATCAGTCTACCATGCGCTATATCAATGCGGTCGGAAATGTGCCGGCAGAAACAACGATGTTGCTTGACAATCAGATGCAAGACTATGCCTATAATTATTGCAACCAGTTGAATTCCACGGCCACAGGACCAGCCATATATGTTCTAAAAGGCTATAGGAGTGGTGTAGATGACGTGGAATGTGTTACTGGTACGAATGCGGCACTTTCGCCAACGACATTCGTTGACGATGATGCCACTTATCCTGCTTATCCTGTAGATGCCGCTGAATCAGCAAGACTTTATGAACTCCGTAAGAATCTGATAGGGTTCAGGATGTTCAATGAAACGTGGCAGTCGAGAAATAACTCTTACAATAACGGACACATCCAGGCTACCAGTGGTTGGGGAAAGGTGACCATTCGTATGAATAACTATACCAATGATATGAAATATGTCATTGGCTATACGCCAGACTATACCCTGACTATCGGTTCAGCTCCCCATCAGACTTATCCCTATACATGGGACTTTACGAAGATTGCCGGAGGGATGGTGACTGGAGACGATGGAAGTGCTGCAAAGGATTACGACTGCAATGTGCTCTATAGTATCGAAGTCGAAGGCAGCAACGCTCTTTTCAGCGGACAGTCCCCGACGAACTGGATAAAAAAAGAGAACGGACAGTTCTTGTTGAATACCGACAACAGCGATGAAGACGGGGCGCAGTATGTGCCTGGGGCTGTGTTGGTGACCACAGAGCGGGCACTGAGCAATTATTCTGTCCCGGAAAACTATAGTGCCGTGTATGCCAAGGATGAGCTCGACGGCCTTGGCTTTTCAGGAGACATCACCATGCACATTGACCATCTGCCTACTGGTGTCACCAGCGGATGGAACAGGACTGCTGTGGCTGACAGAAGCAACTCGTTGCTGTCGTTCAAGTTGACGGACTATGCCACATTTACACCTGCCGAAGGAACGGAAATAGATGAACACATCGGAACATGGAGTTTCCCAACAACAGAGCAAGATGCCGGTAACGGAAAGATTCAACTGAGTAGTAACTGCCATATAGACGAGTCCACCATTCCCGCAGGAGGTATAGGTTATCGGTTGGACGATGGTGATACTAAATTCATCAAGATTATCCCCTCTAGTGCACTACAGGTGGGAGATATTATTTCTGTCACTACTTATAATGCATATAACAATCGAGATGCAGGTGTCAGTTTTAACAAGACCGAATCTAAAACGGATTATGCACAATATGAAATGTTAAGTAGGCGTATGGTAGAAGAAACGATCAATTATACAGTCGTTGCCAATGACGGATTGGACGGAAGGGAGAATTTCTATATTTACAAGAGAGAAAATACTGTTCATGTAACTGCCGTCGAGATCACCCGTAGCGCATCGGCCGTACCAGACCTTGATTGGAGCATATATACATTATCAAGGACAACCATTACTGTGCCAGACCTGAATGCTGATGGTAAGCAGGACTGGATTTATGTCAGCGCCTCTGCCGAGCCGGAATCAGTTACTAATGCCACCAAAGTGACAGAAGGTACCGACGGCCCGGATGCCAAGACGAACGTATATAAATATAAGGTAACGGCGACAGGAAATGCATTACTGACGTTTGCCTCAGGAACCAAAATATATAAAATAGGTGTAACGCATATCCTGAAGGAGATACATCCCGTAGGAGGTACTGGCTGGGCAACGGAGATTAGGAATCAGGACATCGACCATGAGCTGACAGGCTATTTCACAAAGAACGACGTGAATGCCTATACGGTGAAATACGACAGCTATGACCTGAATACGGCAACGGTAGCACTGACACCCATCAATGAGGACGGTTATGTGCCCAAGAAGACGGGCATCGTGATGAGGCTCGACAATGCCAGTGGCCTGACGGACGCCAACTCAGGTAAGAATGTGCCACTCTTCTATCCGTCATACACCAGGCCGGCATCCTCAACACCTGTCGACTTCCCTGACAATAACCTCATGTATCAGGATGCAAACGGCATTGATGATGATAATATGAATGGGAACGAAACTTATAAAGTCGGGGAGGTCTGGTATCAGAAGTTCATCCTGACGAATATCCATTGGGCCTTCCATCGGGGGACAACCACAGATGACGAACAAGATCAATACAAGGAAGAAGATGCAGCAGGCTTCTATCGGATGCATATCTGGGGAACGGATGCCGACAAAAATGTGATGCCGGCCCATACGGCATTCATGCTAGTGCCGGAAAACCAGTTGCCTGTGGCCGTATGGAGACAGGCTGCTGGCACACGTAATAATACCATCGGCATCCGTGATGGCGAAGATGGAGGTTTAACGGATATCAATGAAATCAAAACTGCGGATCGAGCTGGATACTCTGCCCATGACATCGACGATGACGGACTATGGTACACCCTCAGCGGCATGAAACTATCAGGACCGCCGACAAAGGCTGGAATCTATATCCATCATCATAGAAAGGTGGTCATAAAGTGAACATATTATAAATCCGCATCTATTGTTTTGTGGTTTATGGAAATTGTTGTAACTTTGCCGACATAAAAGGAAAACTAATCGAATAAGTAATCATGAGAAGAATGATGATGGCGGCCCTCGTGGTGCTGATGGCATGCACGACGGTAGAGGCGAAAAAGAAGGTGAAGTCGGTAGAATTGTGGCCTGACGGGACGGAGATTCCGGCATGGTTCAGTGATACCAGCAGGGTAGACCTGAGTGGGTTGAAGCACTATGTAGTGACGGACTACGGTGTGGACCGCTGGGCTGACGGTGTGCAGACGGCTCAGATTCAGGCAGTTATTGATAAGTGCGCCGCTGAAGGCGGTGGCGTGGTTGTGATTCCGAGAGGAACGTTCCTCAGCGGCTCGCTGTTCTTCAAGCCCAAGACGCATCTGCTGATTGAGGAGGGTGGGGAGCTGAAGGGTTCCGACCGTATCCGCGACTTCAAGATTGTGAAGACGCGAATGGAAGGGCAGACGCTTGACTACTTCGCAGCCCTGGTGAATGCCGATGGCGTGGATGGCTTTACGATTACTGGTCCGGGCACTATCAACGGCAACGGACAGAAGTACTGGGAGGAGTTCTGGATCCGTCGCAAGTATAATCCCCAGTGCACAAACCTCGAGGCGATGCGTCCAAGGAACGTGTATATCTCCAACAGTAAGAACGTGACGGTGCAGGACGTGAAGATTATCAATTCGCCCTTCTGGACCAATCATCTCTATCGTTGCGAGAACGTGCGCTACCTGGGCTGTTTCATCTTCGCCCCGACGGAGAATGTGACGCCTGTCGATCCGAAGCGTGGCGGCCCGAGTACGGATGCCATCGATTTGGATGTCTGCAAGAACGTGCTGATTCATGGCTGCTATATGCATGTCAATGACGATGCCGTGGTGTTGAAAGGCGGCAAGGGCACCTGGGCGGACAAGGACGAGAACAACGGTCCCAACTCGAACATCATCATCGAGGACTGTACATACGGCAAGGTGCATGGCTGTCTGACGCTGGGCTCCGAAAGTCTCT
>Ga0265298_10011100_pt1 | contig 10583 bp, 10 predicted proteins | sample AusTroGonzalo_MG_3_FD_193486 | JGI IMG/M metagenome (GOLD analysis project Ga0265298, IMG submission 193486) | Bovine rumen microbial communities from tropical cattle in Woodstock, Queensland, Australia - Gonzalo_01 | ecosystem: Host-associated > Mammals > Digestive system > Stomach > Rumen ... | reverse complement strand
CCGGCTAAGACTCCGGAAGGCATGGCGTGCGGCTCGATGGGGCCGACCACGGCAGGACGCATGGACCCGTATGTGGATGAGTTCCAGTCGCATGGCGGCAGTCTGGTCATGCTGGCGAAGGGCAACCGCTCGCTGGATGTGACGGAAGCGTGCCGCAAGCACGGAGGCTTCTACCTCGGCTCTATCGGCGGTCCGGCAGCCATCCTCGCGCAGGAGAATATAAAGAGCATCCGTTGCGTCGAATACCCCGAACTTGGCATGGAAGCCGTCTGGGAGATTCAGGTGGAGAACTTCCCTGCCTTCATCCTCGTGGACGACAAGGGCAACGACTTCTTCAAACAGCTGAAACCCTGCACGGGCTGCACCATACTCTGAACAGACTGACAACCGGCCATGACAGACAGCAAGAAGGACACATTCTGGGCGCGCATAAGCCGCAAGTACCGGCTCAGCGTATTGCACGAGGACACTCTCGCGGAGAGTTGGCATGTGCGTCTCAGCTGGCTCGGGGCGGTGACTATTGTCACGCTCATGTTCCTCTTGTCGGTCGGCCTCCTGTCTTTGCTGATAGTCTATACGCCGATTCGCAATATCCTTCCGGGCTACTCGGAGGACCTGCGCCGCAGCCTTGTGGAGAACTCCGCGCGTGTTGACTCGCTCAATACGGAGATGGAGCTGCAGCGGCAGTATATGGATGTCCTCAAGATGGTTATGTCGGGCGAAGTGTCCACAGACACGGTGCAATCGCTTGACTCCATGGAGGTTGTGATGCGCGAGAAACTGCTTGAGGCGAAGAACGAGGCGACCGAGGAGTTCATGGCGCAGTATGAGGCGAAAGAGAAGAACAACTTCCAGCTCTTTGACATTCAGGAGACGGCTCCTGTCTATACCTTGTTCCGCCCTGTCAATGGGGTGGTCGTGCAGTCCGCAGACCCGCAGAATGGTGTATTCGGTGTTACGCTGGGGACTCCCGACAACGCCGGTGTCACATCTGTCCTCGCAGGAGTCTTGGTGTATGTGAACTACGAAATCGACAATACCTACACACTCATTGTGCAGCACGCTGCCTATTTGAGCGTCTATCGCCATGCGGGACGTGTGCTGAAGAAGGCGGGTGACGCGGTGAAGGCGGGCGAGAGTATCGCGCTTGTGTCGCCGGATGTCCCGTTGGTTTTCGAGTTGTGGCAGAACGGCAAGAGCATTAACCCCGAGGAAGTAATCACTTTCTGAACATTATACGCGGCATGAAACGCAGGCAGATAGTCATATTGGGAAGCACTGGCTCCATCGGCACGCAGACATTGGACATCGTCCGTGCCTGCCCTGACCGTTTTCAGGTCTATGCGCTGGTGGCGCACCAGAGCGTCGAACTGCTTGTTAAGCAGGCGCGGGAATTCCGCCCCGAGGTGGTCTGCATTGCCGACGAGTCGCGGTATCAGTCTCTGAAAGAGGCTCTTGCTGACATGGACATCAAGGTTTGGTGCGGTGCTGATGCCGTAGCTGACCTGGTGACATTCCCGTCGGTGGACATCGTGGTTGCCGCAATGGTCGGTTATGCCGGCTTGCGCCCGACGATGGAGGCTGTGCGCGCCGGAAAAACGGTCGCTTTGGCGAACAAGGAGACGCTGGTAGTCGCCGGAGAACTCATTCAGCAGTTGGCATCGCAGTATCATGCGGCGGTGCTGCCGGTGGACAGCGAACACTCCGCCATCTTCCAGTCGTTGGTCGGTGAGGAGCCGCAGTCGGTTGACAAACTGCTGCTTACAGCCAGTGGGGGACCATTCTGGCGGCACACGGCAGAGCAGTTGCAGCATGTCACGGCAGCAGAGGCGCTCCGGCATCCGAACTGGGAAATGGGCGCGAAGATAACCATCGACTCCGCCACCATGATGAACAAGGGTTTCGAGGTCATTGAGGCGAAATGGCTCTTCGGCGTGTCGTATGAGCAGATTCAGGTGCTTGTGCATCCTCAGTCTGTGGTACATTCGGCCGTTCAGTTCATTGACGGCTCTGTCAAGGCGCAGTTGGGTGTGCCGGATATGCGGCTGCCGATTCAGTACGCGCTTGCTTTCCCCGAGCGCGTTGCCAACTCGCTGCCGCGTCTCGACCTCTTCAAGTTGCATACACTAACCTTCGAAGAACCTGATTTGCAGCGTTTCCCGTGTCTCCACCTTGCTTATGAGGCCATTGCTAAAGGCGGCAACATGCCCTGTGTCCTCAATGCCGCCAACGAGGTGGCTAACCTCGCTTTCCGCGAAGCAAGGTGCGGCTTCATGCAGATTGCGGACACCATAGCCGCCACTATGCAGCGCGCGTCTTTTGTCGCCGCGCCGTCTTATGAGGACTATGTCCGGACCGACAGCGAGGCGCGCCGGATAGCCGCAGAAATAATTGATTATAAATAACAACTTGAAATGATACAACTGCTTCAACTCATACTCGCCCTCAGTTTTCTCGTAGTCATTCACGAGTTCGGGCATTTCTTCTTCGCGCGCATGTTCAAGGTGCGTGTTGAGAAGTTCTACATGTTCTTCAATCCCCGCATCAGCATTGTTCGTGCCAAACGTTTCGGCGGTCGCTGGCACGTGCGTTTCTTTGCTCCCAATGTGGAGCCTTCGGCGGTGGAAATGCGTGACGAAATTACAGGCGAGGTTCGCAAGGACGAGAAGGGCAACACGCTCTATCGCCCGATGACGGAGGAGGAGTTGCAGGCTCTTCCGGAAGACGACTGGCGGCGTTATCCCGACAACACGGAGTGGGGGATAGGTTGGGTGCCTTTCGGCGGTTACTGCTCTATCGCCGGCATGGTGGATGAGACCAAGTCGGCGACAGACCTGCCCTCGGAGCCGCAGTCATGGGAGTTCCGCAGCAAGAATGTCTGGCAGAGGCTCGGCATCATTAGTGGCGGTATTCTGGTCAATTTCATAGCGGCGCTCATCATCTTCGGCCAGATTCTTTTCTGGTGGGGTACTGACTCCATGCCTCTGCGCAATGTGGATACAGGCCTCTATTATTCTGATATTCTTGTTGATGAGGGCTTTCAACAGCAGGACAAGATTCTCTCTGTCAATGGCATAGAACCTGAAGAACTTTCCGATGTCGTTCAGTTGATTGTAGTGGACGGCAAGCAGAATGTGCTTGTCTTGCGAGGTGCTGACACGGTGGCTTTGACCATGTCGCCCGACTTGGGCAACCGCTATCTCGCTTTCCAAAACGAATTCGACCGGCAGGAGCGAGAGAGGGCGCGCAAGGACCCGTCTTACCGCAAGTTCCGCTTCGCGCTCATTAGCGAGTATGTGCCTTATGTGGTTGATAGCGTACTGCCTGGCACGGCGGCTGAATGGGCGGGCTTGCAGCGTGATGACCGTATTCTGGCAGTCAATGATACGCTCACCGGCTGTGATATTCTCGTCAACCGCGCCTTGCGCCAGCATCCCTGTGACAGCGTTACGTTGCTTGTCCAGCGAGGCGGTGAGCAGATTGTTCTTTCCGCTTTTCTCGGGGACCAGGGGACGCTCGGCTGCTATCCGCGTAGCAAATACACCTTTTTCAGCACCGAACACCGTGACTACGGTTTCTTTGAGTCCATTCCCGCCGGAGTGGCGTATGGCTGGGACATGCTCAAGAACTATATCAAGCAGTTCCGGTTGGTATTCTCCAAAGAGGGCGCGCAGTCGCTGGGAGGTTTCGGGGCTATTGGCAGCATGTTCCCCTCTGTCTGGAACTGGTATCTGTTCTGGTACATGACGGCTTTCCTCTCTCTTATTCTGGCGTTTATGAATTTCTTGCCAATTCCTGCTCTGGACGGCGGTTACATTCTCTTCCTCCTCTTCGAGATGATTACCGGCAAGCAGCCATCTGACAAGTTCCTGGAGCGCGCAAACACCGTTGGTTGGGTGCTGCTTTTGGCGTTGCTTATTTATGCAAACGGAAACGATATATTCAAATTCTTCTTCTAAAACACTGTCATTATGGACTATTTCAAGCACGAAAGCGCGTATGTCGATGAGGGCTGCACCATTGGTGCAGGCACCCGCATCTGGCATTTCTCTCATATAATGTCCGGTTGCACGATTGGCGAGGACTGCAACATCGGTCAGAACGTGGTTATCTCGCCGGAGGTCGTCCTGGGCCGTAATTGCAAGATTCAGAACAACGTCAGTGTCTATACCGGCGTGCGTTGTGAGGATGATGTATTTCTTGGTCCTTCGATGGTCTTTACCAACGTCATTAATCCTCGCAGTCATGTCTCCCGCAAGAGCGAATACCGCCCGACGCTTATAAAACAGGGGGCTTCGGTAGGAGCTAATGCCACAATTGTCTGTGGTCACACGCTCGGCGAGTACTGCCTCATCGGGGCGGGTTCCGTGGTCACGAAGGACGTGCCTGCTTTTGCTCTTATGGTCGGCAATCCCGCACGCAGGGTGGGGTGGGTCAGCCGTAATGGTGAGAAACTCTCATTCGGATCTGACGGCATTGCCGTCTGCCCGGCTACCGGTGAAAAATACAAACTTGAAAACAACCTTGTAACACTCTTATGATACAGCGTCTTCAAACCGTCTATCTCCTGTTGGTCGTCATTCTTGGTGCCCTCCTGTATTTCCTGCCCGTTATCCAGTTCACTTCGCCTGTTCATGACGGGGTGCAGCGTATGTTTGAACTCAGTGCTACCGGACTCACCGAGCTCACTGAGGAATACAGTTTCGCAGCCGACGGACTGGAGTCTGTTTCTTTGGAAGGGACATGGGGCCTGGCTCTCGCTACGCTGCTTATTCCTGCGCTCTCCTTCATTGTCATTTTCCTCTATCGCAAGCGCATTTGGCAGGCGCGTCTGTGCTTCTTTCAGGCGATGCTCTGCATGGGCTGGTATGGGGTGATGCTCGTCTATGTCTGGTTTGGTCGTCACAATGTGGCACGCGACTGGGATATCCTCTTCGGGGCATGTATCCCGCTCATCAACTGTGTCTTGACGCTGATGGCAATGCGCCGCATCCTCAAGGACGAGGCTATGGTGCGTGCTGCCGACCGTCTGCGCTGATTCCGCGTCAGAGTATGATGCGCTCGAAAGTGTTCACTTTCCGCTTGTCGTAAGGTCCGGAGGTCTTGATGTAGTTTTCCGTGAATCCGTACATCAGGTCCCCGCTTTTTTTGCTCTCCCAGAGTACGGTTGCTTTGCGGCCTTTGTTCTGCGCGTAGAACGCAGCCAATTTCTCGTCGCTTATCTGGTGCAGTATTTTGCTGCGCCGTTCTCTTTCTTTTTTCGGCACTGTTGGCAGATCCATTGCCACCATCTTCGTGTTGGCTCTTTCCGAGTAGGTGAATACGTGCAACTGGCTCACCGGAAGCGACTTGACGTAGTTCAAATATTCCTCCCATCTCTCCTCTGTCTCTCCGCGAACACCGACCATGCAGTCCACGCCGATGAACGCTTGTGGCAGTACTTGCTTGATATGGTCTATTCTCTCGCTGAATAGTCGTGTGTCGTAGTGCCGGTGCATGATACGCAGCACCTCGTCCGATCCGGATTGCAGCGGGATATGGAAATGCGGTGCAAAGTGTTCCGATGCTGCAATAAACTCTATGATTTCGTCTGTCAGCAGGTTTGGTTCGCACGATGAGATTCTGATGCGGTAGTCTCTTGTGCCGTCCTCTCTCTGCATGTTGTCCAGTGCTTTCAGCAGGTCGATGAAGGTCTCGCCCGTGCTGCGCCCGAAGTCGCCCGTGTTCACGCCGGTTATCACTATTTCTTTGGCGCCTTCGTTAAGTGCTTTCTCTGCTTCTAAAATCACTTCTTTTATCTCCGGATTACGGCTTCGTCCTCGTGCCATAGGGATGGTGCAGTAGGTACAGAAGTAGTTGCACCCGTCCTGCACTTTCAGGAAGCATCGTGTCCTGTCGTCTTTTGAATAGGCATGCTGGAACTCCTTGTCCGCTTTTGTTACCACGTGGTCCACTTCAGCCATCGCTGCTATCTCCTCCGGCTTCAGTTTCGCGTAACAGCCTGTCACTATAACTCTGGCATTCGGGTTCTCTCTCTTTACGCGGTGTATTGCCTGCCTGTCTTTGTGGTCGGCCGTGTCGGTCACTGTGCAGGTGTTCACTATCACGAGGTCGGCTTCTTCTCCTTGTTTGGCGCGTGTATGCCCGCGTGCGATGAGGGTGTTCATCAGCGCGCTCGACTCCGCGAAATTCAGCTTGCAGCCCAATGTCACGATTCTTATTTTCATCACTTCTGCTTTTTCAGCGGCAAAGTTATACTTTTATTTGTATATATGCAAATATTTTCTTACCTTTGCCACCTCAAATTGGCTTTTATGAAACGTATTGCCCATTTGTTGCTCGTTTGTGTGTTGCTGGCTGTGTCGCAGTCGGCTTTTGCATGGGGCAAGAAGGGGCATCGTATCATCGCCGAAGTCGCTTACCGTCTCATGTCTCCGGCTGCTGTCGCGCAGGTCGATTCGGTGCTTGGTGTGCACGGTATGGTCTGGTGGGCCAACTGGCCCGACGAGATAAGGAGCGACACCCTCTTTTCCGACCGCTATGACTGGCATTTTCAGGACCTTGCGCCTGCCATGTCTGACAGTGCGGTGCTTGCCACGCTCACTTCCTATCCCTCACATGGCGGCAGGCTTTGGATGGCTCTTGACAGCATGAAGAGCGTTCTTGCCCGCAATCCTCACGACCGCATTGCCCTTATCTATCTCGTTCATCTTACGGGAGATAGTTTCTGCCCGATGCACATCGCCCATGAGGACGACCTCGGCGGCAACCGCGTCCGTATGCAGTGGTTTGACAGGTCTGTCAATCTCCACTCTGTCTGGGATGACCAACTCATCGAGAGTCAGGGTTATTCTTACACCGAATATGCTGATTTTCTGATGGCAGTCTATGGTGCGGAGCGTGATGAAATACAGGATGCTTCGCGCGGGGCGCTCCTTTTGCGCACGTATCGTGTCACGGAGGGCATATATGATTATCAGCGCACTTTTGATGGCAACACTTGGCATTATATCTATCGCTGGCATGGGGCTTGCGAACGTCAGTTGTTCACGGCTGGGGTCCGTCTTGCACAATACCTTAACCGTTTGTATGCCAATTAAATGAATCGTCTGATGAAGGATTTTACGCTCGGCAAATATTCTGAACTTGTCTCCGCTTTTCTTGGTGCGGGTTATACCGTCATGCCGTTTGGCGACTGGTGTGAGACCCGCCCGCAGGGGCGTGTCCTGGTGTTGCGTCATGATGTCGATGCCTGTCCGTGCAACAGTTTGGCGGTCGCGGAGTTGGAGCATTCGCTCGGTGTCCGCTCTTCGTTCTATTTTCGCGTCGTGCCGCAGAGTTTCAATCCGCCGGTTATCCGCGGCATTGCCGCCCTCGGACACGAGATAGGCTATCATTACGAGGATTTGTCTCTCTTCAATGGCGACCGTGAGCAGGCTATCCTCCACTTTCAGAACCAGTTGATTCGTTTCCGGCAGTTCTATCCCGTGCGCACAATCTGTATGCACGGTGCACCGGCAACTCGTTATGACGGCCGCGACCTCTGGCGGAAAACAGCGGACGGAAAGCCCGCTTATGACTACCGCAACTATGGCATCATTGGGGAGCCGTATTTTGACATTGATTTCTCTCGGATGTTCTATCTCACGGACACGGGGCGTTGTTGGGATGGCTGGAAGGTCTCTGTGAGGGACAAGGTCGCAGAGCAGGACAAATGGGTGGAGCGTGGCTGGACTTTCCATACTTCCGACCAGATTGTCAGTGCTTTGCAATCCCGCTCTTCGGTTTTCGCGGAGCAGTTCCAGGTCATGCTCACCACCCATCCGCAACGTTGGACCGACAATCCGCTGCTCTGGTGTCACGAACTGCTTGCGCAGAACCTCAAGAATGTCGTCAAGCGCGTACTCATTTCTGCAAGGAATAATAAAACAGAACATTAATTTGTCACTCATATATGTTTAAAAGGATATTTGTTGATTTCCTTCTTTGGGTTGTCGCATCGGTCGCCTGTATCTTGTGGCGGCTTGTTGCTGACAAGGAGGAGGTGTCTGCTTATGTGCCTCTTTTTGTTGGCTTGATGCTGTCCTGGCTCTTGCTCGGCTTCTGCGCCCGCAAATACACCCGCTCTTATAAGGAGGCATGGTATTGGCAGGATATGGTCAGCATGCTGCTTACTGGCGGAGTGCTTATGTCGCTGGTCTGGTGGCTCTTGCCGCGTATTGACAACTCTTTGTCCGTGGCGGTTGCGATCTGGACTGTCGGTCTCGTCATGGTGCTTGATGCTGTGGTCATCCTCTTTCTGCATTATTGGAAGTACGCCCTCAATATGACAGTCCCTGTGCTGGCTATTGAGCAGCGCGTTGATGCCTTTGTCAGGGGCGAAGATGCTTTGCGTTCTCCGCAGTCGGTCGAAACCATTCATCAGGCGGTTCTCTCACTCACCACCGAGGAGGATTATCAGATGCTTCTCAAGAAAGCCGCACTAGACCGCCATCGCACGAAGGTGGTTGCCAACCGTGACCGCTTTTCATTCCTGCAGATTCCTGATTATCAGTACGACACATTGGTTGATCTCACGCTCCTCAACGACGCGAAGGGCATCAACAAGCGTTTTTGCATCGTCAATCAGAAACTCCCTGACAATGGTCGTTATGTCTGCTGCTATCGCCCGCAATCCTATATCAAGCAGAAGATTCTTGCGCGTTATCCGTTAGGTATCAATTACATAGTTTATTTCTTCTGGTTCCTTTGGAGGCGTGTCCTCCCGCGCTTGTTGCTCATGTCGCGCCTCTATTACGACCTCACGAAGGGGCGTAAACGCACTCTCTCGAAGGCGGAGGTTCTCGGGCGGCTTTATTATTGCGGCTTCGAGGTTGAGGACATTGTGCCGATGGGACATATAGAGTATGTCTTTGCCCGCCGTCACTCCCAACCCTACGAGCAGCAGCAGTTGAAGGTTTACGGCCCGCTTATTAAACTTCCGCGTGTATCCAAGGACCGCAAGATGGTGTCTTTCTACAAGTTCCGTACCATGCACCCTTATTCCGAGTACATCCAGAAGTATGTCTTCGACAGCCGTGGCGGCATGAATATCGCTGATAAGTCCGATTCCGACTGGCGCATCACTCACTGGGGGCGTTTCCTCCGCCGTTACTGGCTCGATGAGTTGCCCATGCTCATCAACTGGATCCGTGGTGATGTCAAACTTGTCGGTGTCAGGCCGCTTTCGCAGACCATGTTTGATACTTATCCTCCTGATTTGCAGGATAAACGTACCCGCACCAAACCCGGACTTATTCCGCCTTTCTATATCGACCATCCGCAAACTTTTGACGAACTTTGCGCCTCCGAGAACAAGTATTTGGACGAATATTTCCGCCATCCGTTCCTTACTGATGTCCGCTATTTCTTCATGACCCTCTATTCGATATTTTTCCGTCGCATGCACTCTGCCTGAACCATGACTGCTGCATCTTTCCGCACTCTTCTCGATCGTCACGCTCTTTTTGCTGCCATTGTCATCGGGGCGGCGGGTTTCCCGCTTTTTCGGCATCTCACGCCGCTTTTGCCGCCGATGATTTTCCTCATGCTCTTTTTCACGTTCTGTAAGGTCAATCCGCTTGATTTGCGCCTTCATCGTTGGCATTTCACGGCTCTCGCGGTGCAACTGTTTTTGGCTGTCGGCTCGTGGTATCTCCTTGTCTGGTTCGGCTCGCTTTTCCCTGTAATGTGCAATCCGGTTGTTTTTCAAAGTGTGATGCTCTGTTTTCTTACGCCCACTGCCACAGCCGCACCTATCATTGCCGGCAAACTCGGAGGCAGCATACAGAATCTCACTACCTTTACGCTCCTTTCCAATTTTGCTACTGCAGTTGTTGTTTCTTTGTTTTTTCCGGTTGTCAATCCGGCGGCGGATATGACGTTCTGGACGGCGGCGTGGCTCATTCTCCGCAAGGTCGGACCTCTGTTGCTCGGACCTTTTGTTGCCGCTTGGCTGTTGAGGATTTGCTATGATTTCTGGCCCTCCAACAGGGCGGCAGGGCGCACTTTTGCTCTTCCTCGCACTGTCGCGCAGTATCCTTTTTATATTTGGGCGGGGACGATTGTCATTCTCATGGGCAATATCGTGGATACATTGGTCAGTCAGCCCTCCGGATTTTGGACTCTTTTTTGGATTACGGTTACTGCAGCACTCACTTGTTTCTTGCAGTTCTGGCTTGGTTGGCTCATTGGTCATCGCTGGCCTGCCGGCAGTCATGGTCTTGACTATCAGGATGTTGTTGTTAATCCTGACACTGCTCCGAAAACTCCGGCTGCCATCTCCCGTGTCACGGCAGGGCAGGCTCTGGGTCAGAAGAACACCACGTTGGCTATCTGGATGGCGCAGACCTATCTTCTCCCGCTTACGGCTCTCGGTCCTGCCGCCTACATGATTATCCAGAATATTTTCAACTCCGCCCAGCTCAACCGTGCCGCCCGTCCTGTTTGATGGTGACAGGTTGGTGGGTACATTTCTCCTTTTTTGTTTTGGGATATATTCGGTGGTGTTTTGCCCGTCTTTTTTGACGCTTGTTTTGTGTTTG
>Ga0265298_10011099_pt1 | contig 10583 bp, 8 predicted proteins | sample AusTroGonzalo_MG_3_FD_193486 | JGI IMG/M metagenome (GOLD analysis project Ga0265298, IMG submission 193486) | Bovine rumen microbial communities from tropical cattle in Woodstock, Queensland, Australia - Gonzalo_01 | ecosystem: Host-associated > Mammals > Digestive system > Stomach > Rumen ... | reverse complement strand
AGGGGGAAGGGAGCAACAGCCCGGAAACCGGCATGCTGACCGACTGGCTGGATCTGCTGACCTCCCTGCCCTGGAAAAAGGCGGAGGCCAGGGAGATCTCCATGGACGAGGCCCGGGAAGCGCTCAATGCGGAGCATTCCGGGCTGGAGAAGGTGAAGCGGCGCATTCTGCAGCAGATCGCCGTTCTGCGCCTGAAGGGGCGGCAGTCCGGCTCCATCCTCTGCTTTGTCGGTGCGCCGGGCACCGGGAAAACCAGCATCGGGGAAAGCATCGCCCGGGCGCTGGGCCGGGAGTATGTCCGGGTTTCCCTGGGCGGCGTCCGGGACGAGGCGGATATCCGGGGCCACCGGCGGACCTATATCGGATCCATGCCGGGGAGAATCATCGACGGCATCCACAAGTGCGGCACGTCCAACCCGGTTATGGTGCTGGATGAGGTGGACAAGCTGTCCGCCTCCTACAACGGGGATCCGGCCAGCGCGCTGCTGGAGGTGCTGGACCCTGAACAGAATGCCACGTTTACGGACCACTATCTGAATGTGCCCTATGACCTGTCGGATGTGTTCTTCATCTGCACGGCGAATTCCACGGACACGATTCCCGAGCCGCTGCTCAACCGCATGGAGGTCATCTCCTTTCAGGGCTACACGCCCCTGGAAAAGCAGGAGATTGCCCGGCTGCACCTGCTCCCCCGCGCCAGGAAGGCGGTGGGGCTGCGGGAGGAGGACCTGGAAGTGACCCCTGAGGCCATCGATGAGGTGATCACGTGCTATACCCGGGAATCCGGCGTGCGGGGACTCAAAAAACAGATGGACACGATCTGCCGCAATGCGGCGGTCCGTCTGGTGGAGGGCAGGGACCAGAAGGTCAGGGTGGACGCGGGGGAACTGAAGGAATACCTGGATCATCCGCCGCTGAGGCACCGGAGGGTCCCTGAGGGGGCGGCCCCGGGCGTGGTGACAGGACTGGCCTGGACGCCGGCAGGCGGTGAAATCCTCTTTATCGAAACCCTGAGGACAGGCGGCACCGGCAAGCTGACGGTCACCGGGCAGCTGGGGGATGTGATGAAGGAATCCGCCCAGATTGCCCTGACCCTGGTGCGCTCCCTGTTCCCCGCAGAGGCAGAGGCCCTGGAGAAGCAGGACCTGCATATCCATGTGCCGGACGGGGCAACGCCCAAGGACGGGCCCAGCGCCGGCATCACCCTGGTCACGGCCCTCTCCTCTCTGCTGTGCGGGGTGGGCGTCCCTCCGGACACCGCCATGACCGGGGAAGTCTCCCTGCAGGGCCGGGTCAGCGCCATCGGGGGACTGACGGAGAAGCTGATGGCGGCGCAGCGCGCCGGGGTGCGGAGGGTCTTTATTCCTGAAGACAACCTGGACGATCTGGAGGAGGTCCCGGAGGAAATCCGGGGGCAGATGGAGATTCTTCCGGTGAAGGAAGTCTGTGAGGTGCTGGAGGCACTGTCGCTGCGGGAATCCGGAAAAGTCTGCTGAAAAGCGGCGGGTCCGCGCAAAGGAGGGCCGTGTGACGGCCCGAAATGAAGAGTATGGACATTCCTCCCTCTGAAAACCGCGGTATGCCCGCTCTGCTGAATATGCAGTTTCTGAGCAGAGGATAAGCTTCCCGCCATAATTGAATTCTGATGCCCTCCCATACCCATGCAACGGGTATGGGAGGGCTTTCCTTGATGAAGGAGGTATCCGAACGGGAGAGAAGAAGGGGTCGTTTCATCTCTGCCAGAACCTCCGGCTGTCAGCGGAAGGCCAGGGAGGACGGTTCCCGACAAGCCGGGCAGAAAAGATCAAAAGCCACTTGTTTATTGTTGATTAGTCCATTGAGATACTGTACAATAAAACGAGAGGTGATCGGATGCATATTTCGTCTCGGGGCCGTTATGCCCTTCGGATAATGCTGGATATTGCCATGCACCAGGATCATGGCCCGGTGACCATGAAGGAGGTTGCCAAGCGTCAGCATATTTCCAAAAAATACGGCGATCAGATCGGCATGCAGCTCAGCAAGGCCGGACTGCTGACGACCATTCGTGGACGACAGGGCGGATATCGGCTCATTCCCAGTGCCGCTGACGTGTCTGTGCTGCAGGTGCTCAAAGCCATGGAAGGCCCCATGACTCCCGTGCAGTGTCTGGAAACCGATTCAAACTTCTGTGAACGCTGCGGCTTTTGCATCACCCTGCCCATGTGGAAGGGGCTCCATCAAATCGTGAGCGAGTACCTTGGAGGCATCTCGCTGCAGAATCTGATCGACCGGGCACCACTCCAGCCGGAAGATGAGGACAAGCCGGAACCCAAAATATGAAAAAACCGATCTGACACAGGACAGGCGTCAGATCGGTTTTTTAGCTGCCATGGCGAATGATTTGGTCAAAGGCTGCACCGATTTTCATGGGGTATACCAGGAAAACAGAGAGTACCGCGCCTGCAGAATCTGAAACGGGAATTGAAGGACAGCGTATTCCGGCGTTGAATAGATAAACGCCCAGCGTATACCTCGCCCTCATGATTTTTGCCTGCAGCTTCACGTTCTGCACCATATGCAGACCAGGTCTTATCTTCCTGTCTCGCTTGCCTCACTGGGATATCCGCCAGTTTACACGATTTGCAATTTCTTCATCTGCCATCTCAGGATTGGATTTGATGAGATCCAGGACAGACTCGAACTGTGGGATGGTAACCTTGGCGAATTTTGCAGCATCAGCCATTGGTAATGATGAATGATCGTCGTACCAGCCCCTGATCAGTTCGACGTTCCGAATATACTTTCCTGCAGCTTCACGTTCAGCACCATATGTAGACCAAGTCATCTGTTCCTGCCTCGCTTGCCTCACTGGTACATCCGCCAGTTTACACGATTTGCAATTTCTTCATCTGCCATCTCAGGATTGGATTTGATGAGATCCAGGACAGACTCGAACTGAGGAATGGTAACACTAATCATTTCTGCTGCATCGGCTATTGGTAACATGGAGTTCCTTGAATACCAGCCCCTGATCATTTCAACCTTGTCGATTCTTTTTCCTGCAGCTTCACGTTCAGCACCATATGTAGACCAAGTCATCTGTTCCTGCCTCGCTTGCCTCACTGGAACATCCGCCAGTTTACGCGGTTTGCAATCTCTTCATCTGCCATCTCAGGATTGGATTTGATGAGGTCCAGGACTGATTCGAACTGAGGGATGGTAACCATGATTGCCTGGGCAAAATCCGGTATTGGCAATGTTGAATGATTATCGTACCAGCCTCTGATCTGTTCGACGTTCCGAATATACTTTCCTGCAGCTTCACGTTCTGCACCATATGTAGACCAAGTCATATATTCCTGCCTCGCTTCCTCGTTTTTCTTAAGCTCATTCACTGCATCATCCAACTCTTTGCTGTAAGGTCCGGTTACTTCCTGACGTCCCAGGTACAAAATCGCTTCTTTCAGTTCTTTGCTGATACGTCCTTTTGACCCTTTGACATTCACCACAACTTTGACGCATTCATCGCCAAACAAAAGGCTCTGGTCCTGATCGCAGTGATTCTGGAATGTGTAAATATACCTGTCCTGATGATACGGATCGTAATTGCAGATGAAGATGATGAAGGACTTGCGCATCTTGTTATAGTCAGCGCCTGCCGGAAAGAAAGTCAGATCCAGCATTCCCTGATAAACCCGCATCCGGAAAGCAATATCGCCATTGTCCGTCGTCTGAACTTCAACGTCATAGATGACGCCGTCTGTATCTTCCACATACAGATCCAGCCGGACCCCTTTGGATGCAAACATCTCCTTGAGTGTTTTTTCTGATTCGATCACCCGGATGTTGTGAATCTTTTTATGCAGGATGTACTCGAGAAGCGGCTTGATCCGCCTGGGTTCCCTCATGATTTTGTAGAACACGTAATTGTTCATGATCGTCTGTTCACTGAGAGGTTTTATCGCCATTTCACCGCCTCCTTCGCTGTTAATTATACCATGATATTTTGTTTTTATCAACATGGGAAAGAAAAATAACGGAAGGACCTGTGCAAAGGCAAAAGAACGCCGGTACACGAAAATCCGGTGACGGGATGGAAGGGGGGCACATCATAAGCAGGTCTGTTGTTCAAAACAGCGGAGGATAGAAAGAATGAAGGAATTGACGGTATTTCAAGGCGAGCTGTCTGGAAAGAGGAGGACGATGACGAGTAACGGTGAACCCTGATTTGTCGCTGCCAATGTGTGAAGGACACTGGATAGTTCTGATCTGGAAAAGCAGTGCAAGACCGGATGCGGAAGAAGGTCCCTGAATTGAAATCGATCCCCTTCAGGGCCTCGGAAAATGCTGGAAATGATAGCTGTCAGCGAGTCTGGGCTTTATTTTCTTGTGCCTGAATCCCGCAAAACGGAGGAGAAAGCCTTTAACGCCGGATTACGCATGATGTGGTTCCGGCAATCCGCAAACATGGCGTCTCCGCCATTGACGAGATTCTGAACGATCCGGATTCCCTGATCGCCGCAATTGCAGGCCTTCAGCAGAAAGGGAGGAAAACAAAGCTGACCAGGAAGATCGCAGAACCTGAGCCGAAGGCAGGCTGTGACGACTTTGCATTATCCTGCTGCAATGTTCTGCCGGTCACGGTGACTGCAAAAGCCTACGGGTGGCCCGGGAAAAAGATGAACCTGTTTCTGGCAGACCAGGGAGTCCAAGATGGGTCAGACACGGCTCCTGTATGCTGATTATGCAGATAAAGGATATAGAAAATCGAACACGTCAACCGGTGACCAGGAAGATGCCTGGATGTACAGCGCGGTAAGGACACTCAGGAGGAGGAGGGAAGGTGTCGGGAAGCAAGGAACAGAAAACCGCGGATCCTGAGACGGCACCTCCGGTGTAAAAAGGAGGGGAGGGAGCCCAGGGCCCGCGGCAGGGAAAGGCAGTGCCGAAACGGTCGGATTCAAGAGTACTTTTCTTCAGGACAGATTTTGAAACATAACGGTTTTGCAGAAAATGACGGAAATAGAGGTTTTTCAAAATTGGTTTTCCCCGGATGTGAGGCTTGTAAAAGAGATTTGGATCGCGTTGCGCCGGGGGCGATGAGATCATGAGCAGGGAGAAATCGAGTGAGGAAGTGGCGGCCCCGGTTTCCAGGGAAAATGACGCATCGGCACCTTGTCATTTGAGACCGGTTTTCATCTTTGTAGAATCTGTCATTCGTCACCTCAAAAAAAGACACAGGGGGAATACCGAATGGAAGCATTCCCCCTGCTTTGATTCCAATGAAAGCGTCTTACCTGATCGCTTCAAAGGCAGTATCCAGTGCGGAAATCAGGTCTTTCACATTTTCCGTTCCGATGGACAACCGGATGGTGTTGGGTTTGATGCCCTGATCCAGCAGCTCCTCATCCGTGAGCTGGCTGTGAGTGGTTGTGTACGGGTGAATCACCAGGGATTTCACATCTGCCACATTTGCCAGCAGGGAGAAGATGGCCAGATTGTCGATGAACTTCTTTGCCGTGTCGCTGTTCCCCTTGATCTCGAAGGTGAAGATGCTGCCGCCGCCACTTGGGAAATACTTTTTGTAGAGAGCATGGCTGGGTTCGCTGGTCAGTGCGGGATGATGGACCGCTTCCACCTGAGGATGGTTTGCCAGGTAATCCACGATCTTCAGCGCATTTTCCACATGGCGCTCCACCCGCAGGGACAGGGTTTCCAGTCCCTGCAGAAAAATGAAGGCGTGGAACGGAGAAAGCGTGGACCCGGTGTCCCGCAGGAGGATGGCACGGATATAGGTGACAAAAGCGGCCGGCCCTACTGCGTCATAGAAGGATACGCCGTGATAGCTGGGGTTGGGATCAGCGATCCAGGGATATTTTCCGCCGGCCTTCCAGTCAAACTTCCCGCCCTCCACAATCACACCGCCGATGGCCGTACCGTGACCGCCGATGAACTTGGTGGCGGAGTGCACGACGATGTCCGCGCCGTAATCGATGGGGCGAACCAGATAGGGCGTTGCAAAGGTGTTGTCCACGACCAGGGGGAGGCCGTGCCGATGCGCGACTGCGGCGATGGCCTCGATATCCACAATATTGGAATTGGGATTTCCAAGGGTCTCGATAAAAATCGCCTTGGTGTTCGGCCGGATGGCCGCCTCAAAAGAGCCGTCCACGTTCGGGTCCGCAAAGGTGGTGGTGACGCCGCTGGTCAGAGGCAGCGTATGGGCCAGCAGGTTGAAGGTGCCGCCGTAAATCGTCTTGGAGGCGACGATGTGCTCACCGGCCTTTGCCAGCGCCTGGAAGGTGTAGGTGATCGCTGCCGCGCCGGAGGCCACCGCAAGGGCGGCGCTTCCGTTTTCCAGGGCGGCGATGCGCTCTTCAAATACCCCCTGGGTCGGGTTGGTCAGCCGGCCGTAAATGTTCCCGGCATCCCTCAGACCGAACCGGTCCGCTGCGTGATCGCTGCTGTGGAACACATAGGAGGTCGTTGCGTAAATCGGAACGGCGCGGGCATCCGTCACCGGATCGGCCTGTTCCTGACCAATGTGAAGCTGCTTGGTTTCAAAGGACCAGCTGGCGGAATTGCGAATATCAGACATGCTCATGCTCCTTTTCTGAATCATCTGTCAAAAGTGCATCCCGGATCCGGGCCGGGAATGAAAGAAAGCTGAACCCCGGACTTTGTCTGCCGGGGGATCGCACGGTGCATTCGATTCCGGCTCAACAGAGCGGGAACGAAGGTGCGGCAGGCTGCGCTGCGGGGACATCGTCTCGTCATCTGTGAGCCCTCCTTTCTTTGATGCACTAATTCTATCGACGAAGTAGATTATTGTCCAATACGAATGGCGAATGGATCTCCATAGACAGAGACTATAGGTTCTCCATCCGGAGATTCAGGCCCGGACGACAGGGAGCTGCTGGCAGACCTCGTCATTTCGCCAATTGGCAAAAAGCAGAGGGGGACTGGTCTTTCCGCGGGAACAGTGGAATCCCTGACGGATTGTTTCAGGAAGAATGCCGTGCCGGAATCAATGGAGCAATCCCCTTCGCCTGGCCCCGAACAGATTTCAGCTGGAAAGGCAGCACGGCTTTATTCCGGATGTCCCGTGATGAACCGTCCGCATTCGCCCTGCCGTGCAGCAGGCAGTTCCCGGCCTTTTCTGATTCAATGGTTCCTGACCCGGATAAAGGCCCGGTACCCTTAGCAGAGTCTCTTCCGTGATGTGACGGCAGCTGTGTGTACTGGCGCAGGAAGGACGACCTGCATCTCCGGGTGCTCCTTGTTCGGCATCGGATTCAGGATGGCAATCTCCGGATGGCGAATGTCCTGACGGGTCGCCCGGGATACCATCATGACGATAATCTGTTCCTTTTACGCAATCGCACAGCGGGCAGCTGTTCATTGCTCCGGATGGGCATCCCGGGCGCCTCCCTTCTCTGCGAGCAGAGTTGCCCTGAGCTCCTTGATGTACCGCTTTCCCAGTTCGCTGGGCAGGCTGTCCTTTCGCGTCAGGTATCCGATCTCCATAAGGCTGTTGGGATTCTCCGCATCCGCTTCATAGGGAACTGCAAGATAGTCGCTGCCGTTCAGCTCCTCGCAGATGATTCCGGAACACAGGGTGTAGCCGTAAAGCCCGATCATCAGGTTCAGGATGGTGGCCCGGTCACAGCATTTGATCATCCGGGGATAACTGTTGGTGGACAGGATTTCCTCCGCCAGATAGAAATTGCTTTCATCCCCCTGTTCAAAAGACAGGCAGGGGTAGGGGGCAAGGTCCTCAAAGGAAATCGAGCGGTTCTTTGCCAGCGGATGCTTTTTCCACAGATAGACATAGGCATGACAGTCAATCAGAGGATGGAAGACCACATTGCCGGCCGACATCATTTTTTCGATGACCTTGCGGTTGAAATCGCTGAGATAGAGGATCCCGATCTCGCTTCGCGCCGCCGACACATCGTCAATCACCTGCTTTGTGCGCGTTTCACGAAGGGCGAATTCATATTCGGCCACATCCAGGCCGCCGGTCAGCCGGACAAAGGCTTTTACCGCGAAGGAATAATGCTGCGTGGAGACCGCAAACTTCTGTCTGCGTTTTCCCTGTTTTCCGAATACGTCCATCAGTCCTTCAAACTGTGTCAGTACGCTGCGGGCATACGGCAGAAAAGCGCTGCCGTCCGCGGTCAGGGTTGCCCCGCGGCCTGTCCGGTTGAACAGGGTCAGTCCCAGCTCCTTTTCCAGCTCCTTGACCGCACTGGTCAGGGAGGGCTGGGAAATAAAGAGCCTTTCTGCCGCCTTGTTGAAGGTGCCCGCTTCCGAGATGGCCACCACATAGCTGAGCTGCTGCAAAGTCATGAAATATCACCCACCCATCATATAGTCCCTTGCTGAAAACCCGGTCCCCCGGCCGGGGAAAAGCGTCATGCGGATGCACCTTCACCGCTGTCAATGAGTTTCCTGGGCGTCTCCGTCGCCGCGGATCCCGCGAAGATACCCCTCCTTTGCGCAGGCAGACCTGCGGCTTTGAAGAACCCGGGTTCGTTGATCCGGGACACCCGGGTCAACGGTGACAACCCCATGGTATCGGCGACAGTCTGCCATGTTCGTCTCTCCTCAAAGAAAAAAGCACCTGACCGGAAACTCACCCTGAGTCCGGACAGGTGCATGCGAAAACTGCGGTGATCTGCCTGCGTATGCAGGAGTGGAAGCCTGCCGGGGCATGCAGCGCATGCCAAAGGAGCTGACTTTGTGATCAGCTTTCAGGGAAGCACAGTCATGTGAAGCGTCATATGTCACCCACCCGGCACAGATCTGATGATGTGGGGTATCGTAAGTCCGAAGGGGGAGGCTGTCAAGAATAAATTGATGAAGTTGATCGATAAAACAGTTTATTGAAGAGGAGGAGCGGATCCTGCCGCGGAGGATGACCTCGTGTGGAGAACGGTATAGAAAATGCCTATGGCTGGCCATCCGGAACTTCGATGGCTAAAGATGGGTTTGTCTATTGACTTGATAGTCATTGAAGGATATCATGTCCTCATTCTTCGGGCGGGATAGGCGCCATGGCGGATCCTGACCGGAGAACCGAAGGATGCGCAGGCGCGGAAGGCCTGATCTTCCTCTGTTGGTGCTGCCGGCAGGGGCGGGTCACCGCCCGGAGGCATGATGACCGGTGTAAACCGGCGCGCCTCCGGCCGGAGTGCCATGAGCAGCTCAAGATCTTCTATCCCTGCCAATTGCGGCAGTCTTCAGGAAGTCTCCCGGAGGATGAACGGAGGGAATCAGAAATGCAAAGACAAATTGGCGGGGTGTGTGACCGAATGCCCTGCAGGGTGACGGATCGATGTCCTGCAGATGCTGAAAGAGGAATCTCACGAAAAAGGACTTAATTCAACCAGAAAGAAGGATTTCATCATGAAGAAGATACTGTCCGTTATCGCAGCCCTTGCGCTGCTTCTGTTCTCCATCTCCGCTCTCGCGGAGGCACCTGCGGCCACTGCCATTGACAAAGCCGCCTTCGACGCCCTGATCGCCTCCGGTCCTGTCGCGGAGGATGAAACCGTCGCCGCCAGCACCTGGGCTTCCGCTGTCAGGGAAGCAGGAATTCTGCGTGTAGGCGGAACCCGCACCTCCTTCCTGTTCAGCCAGCTGGATGAGACGGACAACGGGATTCGGGGCTTTGACGCCGGTCTTTATGAACTGCTGACCCGATACATTCTCGGGGATGAGACCAAGTATGAACTCACCCAGGTCAATTCCAGCACCCGGGAGTCCGTGCTGACCAGCGGACAGGTGGACGCGGTGTTTGCCACCTATTCCATCACGCCTTCCCGCCAGGAAGTGATTTCATTCGCCGGCCCCTATTACACCTCTCAGCAGGCCATCCTGGTGAAGGCAGGCAATCAGGAGATCACCGGGGTCGACAGCCTTGCGGACAAGATTGTCGCCACACAGGCCGGCTCCACCGGACCCAGCATTCTGGCGGAATTTGCGCCCGACGCCATTGCCCAGGAGTTTGAGGACGATCTGCAGGCCCGTACCGCTGTGGAACAGGGCCGGGCGGACGCCTATGTCACCGACTATACCCTGATCCTCAGCTCCATCGTCAAGAATCCCGGCGCCTATGCCGTGGCCGGCGATGTGTTCGGTCCGCTGGATCCCTACGGCATCGGTCTTCCGAAGGATTCTGACGGCGTGGCATTTGTCAACGCTTTCCTGAACCGGCTGATCGAGGATGGCACCTGGGCGAAGCTGTGGAAGATCAGCCTGGGTGAGCGCACCGGCATTGAAACCGTGCCCCAGGCTCCGACCATTGGAGAATAACAGCAGGAGTTTCAAACGGGATCCCGGCGGGAGATTTCCTCCGGGATCCCGAACTTTGGGAGAATGCGATGAGTATATCAGCCCTCTTGACCCAGTATGGCGACCGTTATCTCCAGGCGCTTTTTGCGACATGGAGGCTGACGGCTTTTTCGTTTTTTGGCGCGGTGGTGATCGGCATTGTCATCACCGTCCTTCGCGTCTGCCCGATTTCCCCGCTGCGGGTCTTCGGGAACTTTTATGTACAGGTCTTCCGCAATATCCCCGGTGCAGCGCTCCTGATT